>OGWU01000052.1_pt1 | contig 62992 bp, 53 predicted proteins | sample 1576071 | NCBI WGS metagenome assembly OGWU01 (sample SAMEA3541582, study PRJEB24748) | human gut metagenome | biome: human gut; feature: human-associated habitat; material: faeces | place: China | collected 2012
CCACACGATAGTTTAGAGTAGAATTGTGCATACCCACACGATAATTTATACTATCAAAATTTTCTCCCATAGCTTTTCTTTTGTCACCACTTATTCTATTTATTCTTTTTCCATTCTCTCCAGCACGATCTTATAGCCATCCGCTCCATACTGCAGACATTTGTTTATCCTGCTTATGGTCGCTGTAGATGCTTTAGTTGTCTGCTCGATTTCATTATAGGTTTTACCATCATTTAAAAGTTTTGCAACCTGTAATCTCTGAGAGATTGCATGTATCTCATTGACAGTACATATATCTTCAAAGAACCTGTAGCATTCCTCTCTATCTTTTAAAAGGAGGACAGCATCAAACAATTCATCTATATCTTCTCTCTTCAGTTTTGACTCGTAAGACATATTAAACTCCCTTCTGCGCTTTACCGCTTTACAGCAGTAATTATATCATTCACTGATATGAGAGTCAACTAAAACTAATATCGCTTACTGTCAGCTGAATATCTTTTCTGCCATTCCATCTGTTAAACGCTAAAGTGCCTGCTATATTTACCGATATACCCTTATCCATATCTTTTGCTTTCTCCTCGGGTATATTAAAATACACGCACCCTATTCTGTTTCCTCTTTCAGTTTCAACGGTAAATCTCATATGATTTCCGTCTGCCCCCATTCTGCTCATATATACAAGTCTTGTATTTCTTATAAAAAAGACAGGTCTTTCGTTTCCCTCACCAAATGGTTCAAGGAGTTCAAGTTCATCTAACAGCTTATCATTTACTTTTTCACCAGAAATTTCAAGAGTAAAGTCATTCTGTCCGTTTTGCCTATCGCTTTCGCACAATCTATGCTCGGCCATCTCTGATTCAATATCTTTTACCAGATGTTCAAGGTATTCTTTTTTTATCGTAAAACCACAGGCTCCTTTATGACCTCCAAATTTTTCAAACAGATCACTGTCCTTTGATAATATTTCGTGAATATCGATGTAATCGTTGCTTCTGCTTGTACCTTTGTAATATTCATCTTTTTCGGTAAGAATTGCCACAGGCTTACCGCAATAATCCTTCATCTTGCCTGCAACTATTCCGGCAACCCCTTCATGAGCACCGTCTAAAACTATCATAGGAAATAAAAACTCGCTGTATCGCTGTTCATAGACAGACACACATCTTAAATAATCTCTTTCCTGGATCTCTTTTCTCTTATCGTTAAGCTCAATTAGATTATCGGCAAGAATTTTTGTTTTATCAATATCAGTTTCTGTAAAAAATCTCACTGCAACACCTGCATCGCCCATTCGGCCTGCAGCATTTAAATTCGGAACAATTCCGAAAGAAATATCTTCAGCAGTAATATAACTGATATCCTTTCCGCTTTTTTCTATCAGATATTTAAGCCCCGGTCTTTTATTGCTTCGTATACGGTTTATTCCGTACTTTACAATAGTTCTGTTTTCGTCAACTAAAGGCATAACATCTCCTATAGTTCCAATAGCAGCTATATCTAAAAGATCGTTTATCACTTTTTTCGGCAGTTTTAATTCACGCTGTATTCCTTGAGCCAGTTTGAATGCGACTCCGCATCCTGCCAGGTTTTTAAACGGATACTTGCAGTCTTCCTGTTTAGGATCTATTACGATACAGTCCGGAATATGTTCACCTATGTTATGATGATCTGTTATGATGATATTCATACCCAGCTCTTTAGCATACTTGACTTCCTCCCGCGATGTTATTCCGCAGTCAACTGTTATAATCAGATCCGTTCCCTGCTCATAAATCGTTCTGATTGCATCCATGTTAAGTCCATATCCTTCATCAAATCTGCCTGGTATATAGTAATCTGCTCTATCTGAAACAGTATCTATTATCGATTTTATTATACTGACCGAAGTTACTCCGTCAGCGTCATAGTCACCGTAAATGCATATTTTTTTGTTGTTTTTAATCGATTCCACTATAAGTGAAACCCCTTCCTTCATACCTTTCATTAGAAAGGGGTCATATGTCTTTAACGGTTTAGGAGACAGGAACTCTGTTATGTCCCTGTCTCCTGTGATACCTCTCTTATGCAGTATTTCTAATATTATTTCATTTATTTGTGTATTCATTTTCTCTACAGATAATTTCTAGGATTTACAGCTTTTCCGTTTACGCGAACTTCAAAGTGGCAATGAGGACCCGATGAATTTCCTGTGCTTCCTGCGTAGGCTATAGTCTGTCCTTTGCTTACAGTCTGTCCTACGCTTACGGCAAAACCGCTGTTATGGGCATATGCAGTCGATATACCATTGCCATGATCTATTACTACAAGGTTTCCGTATGTTCCCTGCCATCCAGCATATATAACCTGTCCTGCCTTTGAAGCTCTTATGGCTGTTCCCGATGGTACAGCTATATCCATTCCCAGATGAGGTATTACATCCCACGGAGGATCGAATGCTCCAAATTCTCTTGTGATAGTACCGCTGCACGGCCATCCGAATCCCTGGCCGGAAACAGATGGTGGGGGATTGTATCCACCTCCGGAACTTCCGCTATTTCCGCCCTGAGCATCATTTATTATATCCTCGAGTGCAGCAGAATCAGCTCTCCAGTCTTCGATCTGACGGTTCAGTTCAGCATTTTCAGACTGGATTTCAGATCTGGCATCAGCCAGAGCCGAATAATCATCATTCAAAGCTTCCTGTTTAGCATTAAGTTCACTTTGCTTTTCCTGCAGAGTTTTTGTCATGGCACTTAATGTTTCATGTTGTTTCTGCAGTTCGCTCACTATGTCCTTGTCATTTTTAAAAATATACTGAACCATAGAAAAATTATTCATCAGATCCGACACATTCTCTGAACTCAGTATTACATCTATAAATCCCATGCTGCCGCTCTTATACATAGTTCTGAGTCTGTTATTAAGAGCTTGATTTCCTTCTTCAAGTTCGTTTGCAGCTTTCTGAAGATTACTGTTTGCTTCAGCCACTTCGCTTTCAAGAGCATTAACTTCGCTTTCCGCTTTATCTATCTTCTCTTCAAGCGTAGCCATATCATCTTCAATATCGGATTTTTTGTCGTTATTTTCGTCAATCTGATTTTGAGCGTTGTCAATCTTATTCTGAAGACTCTGCTGCGTCTCCTTAGCATTTGCTTCATAACTTCCTAGAGCTGTTCCGAAAGTCAGAAGAAAAGCTGTAATCAGGCATACTGTCTTCTTAAGTGTCATTTTAACCTTTGATGTCTTTTCCTCCATAAGTTCACTCCTAACATTAGAATACTCACTGCTTATTATAAATAATTCCTAGGATTTACCGTATGTCCGTTGATTCTCACTTCAAAATGGCAGTGAGAGCCATATGAATTTCCGGTATTTCCTGCAAGTGCTATGGTCTGCCCTCTCTTTACAATCTGTCCGTCGGAGACAAGTATGCTGCTGTTATGAGCGTATGCAGTCGCAACGCCGTTACCATGGTCGATGATAACTATATTCCCGTAACTCCAATGCTGACCTCCTGTGGCTATGACCATGCCGTCTTTTGCTGCCACTACGGGAGTTCCGGTAGGAGCCGGAATATCGATTCCCAGATGAAAATCACTTTTACCGTTAAGCATTCTCCATCCGTATTCAGATGATACCCTTGTATGTCCGGGTACAGGCCAAGCAAAACCGCTGCTGCTGACTGTGCCTGCAGGAGGCTGATATCCGCCCCCACCCTGCTGGGCATTGTTTATCTGTGCTGCAATCGCTGCAGAATCGGCCTGCCACTGATCAATCTGTTCCTGAAGATCAGCATTCTCTGCATTAACTTCCTTTTTAGCAGATGCCAGCTGACTGTAACTTTCTCCTAGTGCTTCCTGTCTGGCATTTAATTCACTCTGCTTTGCCTGAAGCTGCTTTGCCATTTCATCTAGTTCAGCATGTCTGTCTTTAAGTTCGCTCACTATATCTTTATCATTTTTAAAGATATACTGCACTACTGAAAAATTGTTCATCAGATCAGATACATCCTCCGAACTTAAAATAACATCTATAAAGCCCATACTGCCGCTCTTATACATAGTTCTGAGCCTTTCGCTGAGATCCGCCTCACTTTCTTCAAGGTCATCGGCAGTCTGCTGCAGCCTGGCATTTGCATCGGCAACCTCGTTTTCCAGAGCATCCACTTCTTTTTCCGCTTCTGCAATTTCACTCTCGAGGTCATTCATATCATCTTCGATGTTTTCTTTTTTTTCGTTATTTTCGTCTATCTGCTCCTGAGCATTATCAATTTTGTTCTGCAGACTCTGCTGTGTTTCCTTAGCATTAGCCACATAACTCCCAAAGGCTACTGCCAGTGCCATAATAAATGCTGTCAGCAGACATACAGTCTTTCCAAATGTTCTGTTCATATTTTTCTCTCTTATATTATTTAGTATCAAGGAATCGTCTCATTGATATCATGCTTCCCCATGCACCTATGCTTACACCAAGGGCTATGAAAATCCAAACAAGATTAAATGCAAGGAAGCCCAGCGGCACCAGAGATGTGGAAAGGATTGCAAGCACTTCTCCGCCTATAACCTTTATAACTCCTCCGTATATCAGAGCTACTATACCTGAAGATACAAGTGCCGAAATAAGACCTATTATTATACCTTCCAGCAGGAACGGTGCCCTTATAAACCAGTTTGTAGCGCCCACATATTTCATAATCACAATCTCATCGGATCTGTTAAATACTGTAAGTTTAATAGTATTTGAAACAACCACAGTAGATACAATTATCAGAAATGCCATAACCACTATAGCCGCAATCTGAAATCCCCTGGTGGCTGATATGAGTTTTTCTACAGTATCCTTATAGAAATTGACATCTTCTGCTCCCTCTATCTCCTCTGCCTGAGCAGCAACCTGATCTGCCTTATCAAGGGCATCCACCGTTATAACAATTGAGTTAGGCAAAGGATTTTCAGAAAGACCGTCCAGAAGATATCCATTATCTCCCCATCTGATCTTAAGTATTTCCATGGCTTCAGCCTTGGTTCTCACTGTAACAGTATCTACCAGTTCCCAGCTTTCAACTTCCGTTTTTGTCGCTTCTATCTGCTCGTCTGTAACAGTATCCTCAAAGAAAACTTCTATATTATTGTAATCATTTTTTATAGTTTCTGCCGCCGTATTTATGTTTACTATAACCATAAAGAAGAGTCCGAGAATTATGAGCATTGCAGTTATTGCAAATACAGATGTAAAAGTCATCCCCTTATTTCTTCTTATCTGTTTGAAGGATTGTCGCAGAGAGTACATGAATTTATTCACCGGCTTCACCTCCCTGCTTATTTTCACTCCTTAAAGCATAGGCACCGATATCATCTCTTACTATTCTGCCCTGATTTATAGTGACAACTCTTTTTTTCATTCTGTCCACAATATCCTTTGCATGAGTTACCATTACAATTGTAGTACCTCTTTTGTTTATCTCCTCAAGTAGAGTCATGATTTCCCATGCTGTTGCAGGGTCAAGATTTCCTGTAGGCTCATCTGCAATCAAAACCGACGGTTTGTTGATAATAGCTCTGGCTATAGCCACTCGCTGCTGCTCACCTGCAGAAAGCTCATCCGGAAACATATTAGCCTTGCTGGATATGCCCATAAGGCTGAGTGCCCTTGGCACCTGTTTTCTTATCTGTCTGTTGGATTTATGAACTATTTCCATAGCAAAAGCTACATTTTCAAAAACTGTTTTATTAGGAAGCAGTCTGAAATCCTGAAATATCATTCCTATATTTCGTCTATGCTGCGGAAGTTTTCTGCTGGACAGGTTCACAACCTCCTGTCCCATCACCTGAATACTTCCTTCGTCGGCTTCAATTTCCTTCATTATGAGTTTGATAAAAGTGGATTTTCCGGCACCGCTAGGTCCTACCAGGAAGACAAATTCTCCCTTTTCTATATCAATACTCACGTCTTCCAGCCCTACATTTGAACTGTATCTCTTTGTAACGTGATCAAAACGTATCATTATAAAAATTCCTCTCTTGCTTTTTTCACTATTTCGTCAGCATCCATTCCATATTTAGCCATAAGTTCTGCAGGCTTGCCGGATTCCCCGAAGGTATCCATCTGTCCTACCCTTATAACCTTGCATGGTGCATACATGGAAGTTACTTCAGCAACAGCACTTCCAAGTCCACCAATTACTGAATGTTCCTCTGCTGTTATAATGCCGCGGGTTTCATTCGCTGCTTCTATTATAATATCCTTGTCAATAGGCTTAATTGTATGAATATCTATAACTCTGACATCAAGGCCGTCCTTTTCAAGAATCTCCGCAGCCTTCATGGCTTCGTTTACCATAATGCCTGTGGCGATGATTGTAATATCCTTACCATCCTTGAGTTTATGACCCTTACCTATTTCCAACTTTACATCTTCATCATAAAATACAGGAACTGCAGCTCTGCCAAGTCTTACATAAGCAGGGCCCTGCATTTCTATTACTTGTGTAAGAAGTTTTCTTGCGCTCACATCGTCGCAAGGATTTACTACAGTCATACCCGGAATAGTCCTCATAAGTGCCAGATCCTCAAAAGTCTGATGGCTAGCACCGTCTTCTCCCACAGTAATTCCTGCATGTGTTGCGCATACCTTTACATTGGCTCCAGTATATCCGATAGAGTTTCTTATGATCTCAAATGCTCTTCCAGAAGCAAACATTGCAAATGTGGAAGCGCAAACTGTCTTTCCAGAAAGGGCTATACCTGCTGCCATAGCATATAGATTTTGTTCAGCAATACCAGCATTGAAAAATCTTTCAGGGTATACCTTTTTAAATTCTCCCGTCTTTGTGGAACCGGACAAGTCGGCATCCATTACAACCAGGTCGCTTTTCTTTGCTCCCATTTCCACAAGAACTTTTCCATAGGATTCCCTTGTTGCTATTTTGTCTGCCATTATCTGTCACCTCCCAGTTCCTTCATCGCCTGCTCAAACTGTTCATCGTTCGGAGCCTTACCGTGCCATCCAGCCTGATCCTCCATAAAGGATACTCCTTTACCCTTATGAGTTTTTGCAATAATGGCAGATGGTTTATTCTTTTCGCCTCTTGCATGTTCAAATGCTTTCTTTATTTCGTCCATATCATGTCCATCGATGACAGTTACATCCCATCCGAAGGCTTTAAGCTTTTCATCAATCGGCTTAACAGTCATTACATCATCATTTTTGCCGTCTATCTGAAGACCGTTCCAATCGATGATTGCTGTAAGGTTTGAAAGCCCGTAGTGAGAAGCAGCCATAAATGCTTCCCATACTATACCTTCCTGGATTTCTCCGTCACCGAGAAGTGCATATACTCTTCTTTCCTTTTTATCAAGCTTATCTGCAATGGCCATACCTACAGCAGCAGAAATTCCCTGTCCCAGTGAACCTGTAGACATTTCAACTCCAGGAACTTTATCTCTTGAAGGATGACCCTGGAATTTGCTTCCCAGCTTTCTCAAAGTGAGAACATCCTCTTTAGGGAAAAATCCTCTTTCAGCTAAAGCCGCATAAAGTACAGGTGCTGCATGACCCTTTGAAAGTACAAATCTATCTCTTTCATCCATCTGCGGATTTTTTGGATCTATGTTCATTTCGTCAAAATACAGCACTGTCATTATATCAGCCGCAGAAAGAGAACCACCTGGATGGCCTGAGCCTGCAGCATGTACAGCTTCAATAACTGTCATTCTTATGTTTCTTGCGATTTCCTTTAATTCAACGGTATTCATTTGTCTCTCCCATCATTACTATTTGAAGCAAGTCGCCTGAATGCTTCAGGCACTCTGTCAGCTATATCCATGGCAGTCATGCCAATTTGTCCTATCTCTTCAGCGCATATATCTCCTGCAAGTCCGTGGATATATACTCCTATCTTTGCAGCCTCATATCCGCTGTATCCCTGAGCAGCCAGAGAAGCTATTATTCCTGTCAACACGTCACCGGAACCCCCTGTTGCCATTCCAGGATTTCCTGTATCGTTGACATAGATTTTATTTTCCGTAAGAACCAAAGTATTGGCACCTTTCATCACAACGGTTGTACCAAAGGCCTCCTGTATTTCACGGGCTGCCTTTTCCCTATCCTTTATATCTATGCTTTCCACTTCCAAAAGCCTTGCTGCCTCTCCCATATGAGGAGTCAGTATGATATCTGCCTGGGATGCCTTTAAATTTCCGTATAATGAATACTTCATCACACAATTAAGTCCGTCCGCATCAAGCACCAGAGTCCCCTTATAATCATTTAGAACCTTCTTAAGAATAGGAATGTTTGATTTTTCCAATCCCAGGCCAGAGCCTAAGGCTATAGCTTCATAATCGTTAATATCTATTACATTTTCAAAATCTCGTTCAAGGCATGTTGCTTCAGGCACGCATATCTGAAGAATATTAAAGAGTTCCTTTGGAACAGCAAACCTTACGAGACCTGCTCCAGATCTAATAGCTGCCCTTCCGCACATAACTGCAGCACCTGCCATACCCACAGAACCGGACACAGCTAAAACCTTGCCGTAATCACCTTTGTGGCTCTGTATTTTTCTAGGTTTAAGAACATTTCCGTTCATTCTTTTTCACCTCTTACACTTGTATTAACCTATCACGCCTAGGAATGCACCCGCCAACAGCAGGTATGTTCCTATGGAGACCATATCTGTCAGAGAGGATATCATCGGACTTGCCATAAGTGCCGGGTCGATACCCACCTTCTTTGCAGCCATAGGCAGCATACTTCCTATACACTTAGCAGCAACAACTATAGCCACCATGGCAACTGATACCGTCAAAGCAATCTGAACCTGTAACGGGTCACCTCTTTGTTCTATCATAACTCTGACAAAATTTAAAACGCTTAAACTGAGACCTATTACAAAACTTATTCTAAATTCCTTCCATAAGACTCTCATTGCATCTTTAAGCTCTATATCACCCACGGAAAGTCCCCTTATTACCAGAGTCGCCGACTGGGAGCCGGAGTTTCCTCCTGTGCCCATAAGCATCGGCATGTAAATTATAAGTGCCGGTACCGAAGCCAGCGTCGCTTCCGAAGTTGAGATTATACTTCCCGTAAGGATGTAAGAAAGCATAAGGAAAAACAGCCATGGAAATCTGTTCTTAACCTGCTGCCATACACTCATATCCAGATACTCGGTATCCGAGTCATCCAATACGCCGGCCATCCTTTCCATATCCTCAGTGGCTTCCTCTTCAATGACATCAAATATATCGTCGACGGTGATTATACCTACCAGTCTCTTTTCATTATCAACAACAGGTATGGCAATAAAACCGTACTTTTTAAATTTCTCTGAAACCTCTTCCTGGTCTTCGTATACATTTATGGAAACTATATCCGTATGCATAAGGTCAGAAATGAGCACATCATCATCGCTTACAACAAGAGTCCTTAGAGAAACTATTCCCTCTAACACTCTGCCTGCGGATTTTACATAACATGTATATACAGTCTCCGAATCCATTCCTACATTTTTTATATGTCGCAAAGCTCTCCTAACGGTCCAGCTCTGTTCCAAACTTATATAATCCGGAGTCATGAGTGTGCCGGCACAGTCCTCAGGATAATTCAGGAATGTATTTATAAGACTTCTTTCGTTTTTAGGCGTCTTTTCCAAAATCTTATCCACCAGATTAGCCGGCAGTTCTTCTAGAACGTCGATTTTATCGTCAAAATCTAGTTCATCTATAATATATGAAATTTCCGTATCTGTTATGGCATTTATGATTCTCACCTGGTCATCCGACGGCAGATATGAGAAAACCTCAACGGATATGTCCTTTGGGAGCAGACGGAAAATAATGACCGTTTCCGTAATTCCCACTTCCTCAAGAACCTCTTCCAGTATTTCCGCAATATCAGCAGAATTAAAAACAAGGAGCTTCTCTCTTATGGTTTTGAAATGTTTTTCGCCGGCTAAAGATACTATCTCTTCTGCGGCTTCATCGAATGTTTTCTTTTCATCCATAATGAGACCTCCTTTCCGTTATCATACATAAAAAATTATACTTTTTTCTGCCTGTTTTTTCAAGAAATAATTAGTCATTCGTTGTATGAATTCAGCAAATCTTCATATAATCTCTACATATATGATATCAACGCTTTTCGCAAATTGTATACAATCAATACAATCTTGACGCTTTACGGCGATAATGATATTATATTAGTGTTAAATGTATCTAATTTAAAATTCTAATCAAAAAAGGAGACGACGGAGATGTCAAACAAGTACATTGAAAGAGTTATCGAAGATTGTAAAAAGAACAATCCGGGTGAAGTTGAATTTCATCAGACAGTAGAAGAAGTTCTTCGTTCACTTGAACCAGTTATCGAAAAGCACCCAGAATACGAAGAAAACGCTATCCTCGAAAGACTCGTAGAGCCTGAAAGAGGTATCACTTTCAAAGTGACATGGGTAGACGATAACGGTAAAATCCATGTAAACAAGGGATACAGATATCAGTTCAACAGCGCAATCGGACCTTACAAAGGCGGTCTGAGATTCGCTCCAAACGTATATCCTGGTATCATCAAGTTCCTCGGATTTGAACAGATCTTCAAAAACAGCCTGACTGGTCTTCCAATCGGCGGCGGTAAGGGCGGCGCTGACTTCGACCCAACTGGTAAATCCGATGCAGAAGTTATGAGATTCTGCCAGGCGTTCATTACTGAACTTTACAGACACATCGGACCTTCTACAGACGTTCCTGCAGGAGACCTTGGTGTTGGCGGAAGAGAAATCGGATACATGTTCGGTCAGTACAAGAAGATCGTAAACAGATACGAAGGCGTTCTTACAGGTAAAGGCCTTTCATGGGGCGGCCTGAACGGCAGAACTGAAGCTACAGGTTACGGTATCGTATACTATGCAAACGAAATGCTCGAAGCATGCGGCGAAAAGCTGGCAGGCAAGACAGTTGCAGTTTCCGGTTTCGGTAATGTATCTTGGGGTACAGTTTGCAAGCTGAACGAACTTGGTGCAAAGGTTATCACTATTTCCGGTCCTGACGGATACATCCTTGATGAAGATGGCGTATCCGGTGACAAGGTTGACTACATGCTCGAACTCAGAGCTTCCGGAAAGAACATCTGCTCACCTTATGCAGAAAAGTATCCTAATGCAAAATTCGTTGCTGGCAAGAAGCCTTGGGAAGTTAAGGCTGACCTCTACATCCCATGCGCAACTCAGAACGAAATCAGAATCGAAGACGCTCAGCAGATTGTTGCTAACGGATGTAAGTTCCTCTGCGAAGGTTCTAACATGTCTTCCACAAACGAAGCTATCGCTTACCTGCAGGAAAACGGCGTAGTTGTAGGACCTTCTAAGGCTGCAAACGCAGGCGGTGTTGCTTGCTCTTGCATCGAAATGGGACAGAACGCAGGCAAGACTGTATTCACACCTGAACAGGTACATGCTCAGCTGAAAAACATCATGGTTAACATCCATAAAGAATGTAAAGAAGCTGCTGAAGAATACGGCTTTGGTTACAACCTGGTAGCAGGCGCTAACATCGCAGGATTCCTGAAAGTTGCTGACGCTATGCTGGCTCAGGGCATTTGCTAATCGATCTATCGATAACTTTCACTAGAAGAAAAATTAGATAGTACAAAACGACCGGTTCGATTTAACCGGTCGTTTTAATTTTACTTTTTGTAATTGTATTAGGGCTATTACAAATCTATTTTAAGTCCTCTGTTCTCTGTAAAAAGATATAGCCAGGTTTCCTTTACCCTTTTAGAAGTTGCTCTTTGCAGCGCTTCGCTGTAAAGATGCATCTGCTCTCTATATAGCTCCTCAATTCCTTCTGTGTTTTTATTTGTTTTGTAATCTACCACTACAATGCCGTCGTCCTCTTCAAACCAACAGTCTATTACACCCTGAACTATGGTCGGTGTATCTTCCTTGTACCAGTTCATAATAAAGCTTTCCTCTTTATTAACAGCATTGGCAGATGCGGCGCGTTTTCCGATATCACTTTCAAAGAAGGCAACGATTTTAGATTTATCTATCGCAGCACCCTCTTCCTCGGTTATAATGCCCCTTTCCACTAAATCATCAACAGCTTTAGAGATATATTCATTTCCTGATTTGGCTGCCTTTTTAAAATCAATTTCTTCCATAACTGTATGGTACACCGTTCCCAGACGAGCACCCTTTAGCAGCTTATCATTATCATATTCCTCCGAATCTTCTTTATAAATGCCCTTCCTATATTCCTTCTGGGCAATTTCTTTGCTAATTTGACTTTTATCTTTATTAAGTTCACTTACAGTATATTTGGATTTTACATTGCCCATATATTCATATGGATAGTTGTATTCCAGTACATCACTAATATGTGTTCTTTCAGATACTTTAGCTTTCTCCTTAAATATATTGATATTATCCCTTCGATTATTATACCCATTGTCATCGAATGAAGGTATCATATCAGATGCATACTCCTCGGAAACAAATTTAACATCGCAATAGTTTCTGCTTATATTAGGGAAAATAACATCAAGGTTTGATACTGCTTCTCCTACACCGCTACATTTTTTTCGTTCATATTCCGATAGGTCTTTTACGATTCCTGTCATTATAAGGATATCCTTGGCTCTTGTCATAGCCACATACAAAACTCTCAATTCTTCTTCTCTAGATTTATCATTATTTAATTCTTTTATCAGTCTTTGAAGAATTGTATTTTCTGCTATCTTGTTTTCTATATCAATATATGTTACGCCAAAACCTATGTCACGGTGAAGCATTCCCACATCTGTCATCTCGTCTTTTCTCCATGTGTTTTGCAGATTTGGAAGTATTACCACCGGATATTCTAAACCCTTACTTTTATGAATCGTAGTTATCTGGACAGTATCATCCTCTTCTGACAAAAGACTACTCTGCCCCACATCCATCGGTTTTTCTTTTTTAATGCTGTCAAAGTATTGCAAAAGACCGTAAAGGCTATTATCCCTTGAAGAAGTATACATGGCCGTTTGATCCGCAAAGGTTCTGAGGTTAAGACGACGCTGCTCTCCCCCTCTCATTGTTCCGGCATAAAGATAAATACCGCTTTCCTTCATAAGGTCCCATACAAACTCTTCCAAAGGTTCAAATGCAGATTTTTCCTTCCACTGGTTAAGTTGCATCACAGTATTGCGACATTTGGCCGTCAGATAATCTTCACTTTCCCTTTGTGCATAATTTAAGAAAGCTCTGCCAAAGGATTCATCTTTACTTTCTAATTTAATTTCAATCAATTCATCAATGGTAAAGTCAAACACAGGAGAATACAAAACACCTAAAAGCGGCACATCTCTGTGAATATTATCTATTACTTTTAGCAAATCCAGCAGCAAATTAACTTCAATGTTTTCAAAATAACCGCTGTCACCGCTTAAATATACAGGTATATCCAACTTTTCAAGGATGTTGGCAAAGGCACCACCTTTGTTCTTGAAGCTCCTCATAAGTATCACTATATCCCTGTATCTTAACGGTCGTACCCTTTCCTCCTTTGCATCATATATATCAGTTCCTACAATTGATTTAATCTTTTTGGCGGCCAGCAGAGCCTCCTTTTCTAGGTCCTTTAATTCTTCCAGTTCAGAATTATCTTTAAGCTCGCTATCTGTTGCAGATTTGTCTATAATATAAAGCTGTGTTTTAGGATTATACTCTTCTTGTGCTTGAACTCCTGCATAAAGAGCAGCATCCTCATCATAATCTTCCATAACATTTTCAAAGACACTGTTTATGCTGTCTATAATTGCAGGCTTGCTCCTAAAATTCATATTAAGATCTATCTTTTCGCTGTTTTCACAAACCTCGGAATATTCATGATATCTATCTTTGAAAATCTGAGGTTCAGCTTGACGGAAGCTGTATATGCTCTGCTTTACATCACCAACCATAAATAAATTATCATTTCTTTTAACCTTATCTATGATCGCCTCCTGCAGATAGTTGCTGTCCTGATATTCATCGATAAATATGTATTCGTACTTTTGCCTACATTCTAATGCAACCTCTTTATTTTCCAGTATATTCAAAGCAAAATGTTCAATATCATTAAAGTCCATTATCCCTCTGTCGATTTTTTCACCGGCAAATCTATTGTGAAATTCGACTATGAGATTTTCTGTTTCCTTCATCTGCTCATAAGTGTCCACAACCTTTTTAAACTGATCAGAAAAAGACTCCTTCATATATCCACTCTTAAGTTCTGTGAATATATCCGAAAGTCCATCCTTAAGAATTGAAACCTGATCTTTAATCGATGAATACGCTTCCTTTTCATCCTTTGTAGCCCTTAATTGAGTGAACTTTAGCTTTTCTATCTCATCAAATGCTTCATCGTAGCTTTCATCCGTAAACATGTCGCACAGTTCTTCTAGCTTTTCATAATCCTCCTGCTGCTTTGCCGCCATATTATCGGCTCCGGCACTCATAAGCACATCCACTATTTCTTCCTTTATCCTTTTCATTTCAGATAAATCATCAAGCACCGATTCTTTGATAAGTTCAAAGGCATATGTGTTTTCATAATCCTCATATTTTTTAATTTTCTCCACAGCTTCGGATAGCCATTCAAATGGCTTTGGCATTGCCATATTTTTATCGTAAAAATTGATGAGATTGGTTTTAAGATTGTTCTCATCCCGGGCATTTCCGTATCTGTTAAGATAATTTATAAAACCTTGATCTTCTCTTTCAAAGCAGTCTTCAAAGAGGTCATCCATTATCTGTATTTTGAGTAAACCGATCTGAGTCTCATCAGCTACTTTAAGAGATGGATCAAGATCTATAACATAAAAATACTTTCTTATAATACTTATGGCAAAGGAATGGAAGGTGGAAATTGACGCTTTTCCAATCATGGAAAGCTGCCTTCTGTAGAAGGCAGTATCTCCATCGCCGTTTTTAATTCTTTTTTTAAGAGCTGCAGCAATCTTAGCTTTCATTTCCGATGCAGCTGCCTTCGTAAAGGTTACCACCAAAAGCTTATCCACATCTATACGCTCTTCAGTTATAAGCTGTATTATCCTTTCAACAAGGACCGCTGTTTTACCTGAGCCGGCAGCTGCTGCCACCAGAAGATTTTTACCTCTGGACTTTATAGCCTGCTCCTGTCTCTTAGTCCATTTCATAAGTTGTTGTTACCTCATTTTTTTAATAGAGAATGTCCTGTCATTTCTACAGGTATATCCAAATTCATCATTTCCAATAAAGTCGGTGCTATATCAGCCAGTTTACCTCCGTCGCAAAGATTTATTCCTTTATCGGCTATATGCATAAGCGGTACCCTGCTAAGAGAATGTGCTGTTACTATATTTCCTTGTTCGTCCAACATTACATCAGCATTGCCGTGATCGGCCGTCAAAAGTATCTGACCGCCCAGTTCAAGGGTTTTCTTTACTATTTTTTCAACGCATTTATCCAGAGCTTCTATGGCCTTTATTGCTGCTTCCATTACTCCAGTATGTCCAACCATATCCGCATTGGCAAAATTTAAAATCACCAAATCATAATGCTCCATATTTTCCAAGACCTTATCCGTAACCTCGTATGCACTCATTTCCGGTTTAAGATCATAGGTGCTAACTTTAGGTGAAGGCACCAGTATCCTGTCCTCTCCAGGATTTGGCTCTTCCACGCCTCCATTAAAGAAAAATGTCACATGAGCATATTTTTCCGTTTCAGCTATGCGAAGCTGCTTTAACCCGAGAGAAGATACATACTCTCCCAAAGTATTTTTAAGAGAGACTGGAGGATATGCCACATGAACATTCTTTAAAGTGGCATCGTACTGAGTCATAGTTACATAATAAAGATCATCTAACTTTTCTCTTTCAAATCCGTTAAAGGCATCATCTGTAAAAGCTCTAGTTATCTCCCTAGCCCTATCAGGTCTGAAATTATACATGATTACGCTATCACCGCTACTTACACAGGCAGCACCATCTACCACCGTAGGTACAACAAATTCATCGCTTTCATCTCTTTCATAGGCTTCTGCTACCGCCAAAGACGCAGTTTTAACATGTAATCCCTCACCTAATGCGATTGCATCATAGGCCTTCTTAACTCTTTCCCATCGGTTGTCCCTGTCCATGGCATAATATCTTCCACAGATTGTAGCTATTTTGCCTGCACCAAGTTTTTCCAAAGTCTTTTCAATTTCTTCGATATACACACCTGCGCATCTAGGAGGTACATCTCTCCCATCCAAAAAGCAATGAACATAAAGATGCGTAACACCTCTGTCAACTGCAAGCTTTAAAATTGCCTTCAAATGATCTATATGAGAATGAACTCCACCGTCGGAAAGAAGTCCGAACACATGAAGATTGCTGTCATTTTCTTTTACATGATCTATGGCTTCGTTTATAACAGCGTTATCATAGAATGTTCCCCTTTCTATTTCATCTGTTATCCTAGTAAGCTCCTGAAAAACCACTCGGCCAGCGCCTATATTAAGATGACCTACTTCAGAATTTCCCATCTGTCCGTCAGGGAGTCCTACATCCTTTCCCGAAGCTCCTATTGTGGCATTTGGATATTTTTTAAAAAGCTCATCAATAAACGGCTTATTTGCCTGTGCAATTGCGTTGCCGTATGCATTGGTATTTATTCCAAAGCCATCCAGTATCATAAGTATTGTTGGTTTTTTACTTTCCATTTTCCTACTCCATAACTTTTTCTGCTGCTTTTATTCCATCTACTGCCGCAGATACTATACCTCCGGCATATCCTGCCCCTTCACCTGAAGGATAAAGTCCCTTTATATTGGACTGCATATCTTTATCTCTGATTGTCCTTACCGGCGATGAACTTCTCGTTTCAACTGCTCTTAACAAAGCATCGGGTGAATCAAAATCTTTTAACTTTTTTCCTAAATGCGGCATTGCCTCCTTCATGGCTTCTGTCGCAAAACTAGGAAGACATTTTACAACATCCGAACCTTCAAAATCCTTCCACTTGCAAGTTGGAAAATTATATCCTCCGCCTAATTCGTAAGCTTTTTTCTCATATTTTTCCTGAAAAGTTACTCCCGCCAGAGGATGCTCTGAGCCAAAATCCTCAGTCCTCACATCCACAAGAAGCGCACTGTTGGCAAGTCCGCTATCCCTAGCTCTAAGGCTCATACCATTGGTCACCACTTGACCCTTTGAAGATGATGCCATAACTACAGTTCCGCCTGGGCACATACAGAAAGTGTATACACCTCGACCCGATGATGTTCTGTAGTTTATTTTGTAATCTGCAGCTCCAAGCCTTGCTGCCAGGTTAGAATCGCCATATTGAGCTTCATTAATCATCTCCTGAGGATGTTCTATACGGACTCCTATGGAAAAAGGTTTTTGCTCCATATTAAGACCCCTATCATACATCATGCGAAATGTATCTCTAGCGCTGTGCCCTATTGCAAAGATAGCTCTGTCACAGTCAATCTCATATTCTTTGCCATTATAATTAACTTTAAGACCTGTAAGCTTATCGTCTTTGCTTATTATATCCGTTACCCTTGAAGAAAACCTAACCTCGCCTCCAAGAGAAATGATTTCTTCTCGAATTGCAATTACCAGCTTTCTTAGTATATCAGTTCCTATATGTGGTTTTTGCTTATATAAAATATCATCAGGTGCACCGAACCTGTGAAATTCCTCAAGAACCTTTCTTATTCTTTTATCCTTTGTTCCAGTTGTCAGCTTACCATCAGAAAAGGTGCCTGCTCCTCCTTCGCCAAACTGCACATTTGATTCTTCGTCTAGGATGCCTTCCCTCCAAAACCTTTCCACATCTTCTGCTCTTTGATCTGCACTCTTTCCTCTTTCAAGGACTATTGGACTATATCCTGCCTGTGCCAAGGTTAATGCAGCAAACATTCCGCAAGGACCAAAACCTACAATAACAGGCCTCTTATCCTTAGGATATTTACCTTCAGGAAAGCGATATGAAGTGTCAGGAGCATCAGGCAGATTAAGCTTTTTTGAACACTCAAAGTCCACACTGTAAACCAATCTGATGTTACCTTTATCCCTAGCATCCACAGATTCCCTTGCTATTTTCCATTTTTTTATGTCTGAAGACTTTAGCTTAAGCTTTTCTGCAACTTTAGCCGGAATTCTATTCACATCCTCATCTATTTTAAGTTTTATCTCATGTATTCTGTACATATTGCCTTTCCCGCTTTTCTTGCAGTATTCCATGAATTTTCAAGATTAAATCCTCCGCACGGACCTACATAATCGATTATTTCTCCGGTAAAGTATAATCCTGAAACCACTGTTGACTCCATGGTATGAAGATTAAAATCATCCCAGGAAACTCCTCCCATGGTACATTGTGCCTGCTTCCATCCTTTCGCACCGGTAACCGTAAATCTGACATTCTTAAACATTAGAATTATATCTTTAAGATGTTCAGTACTTAAGTCCTTTGCCTCAGGAATTCTTTGAGAAATATCCTTTAATAGCTTTTGTGCAAGCTCCGGTTTTACAATGGATTTCATCAAATCAATTGTCTTTAAGCCTAAAATATTTTTCTTTCTGGATAGTATATAAAGTATTTCTGTAGGTTTGTATTCTGGAAGCAAATCCAATGCCAGCTCATAATCACTAAATCCAGCATTTTCGTTTAATCTTACGAAATTGCTTAAATTAAAAATACAAATTCCGGAAAGTCCATCTTCGGTAAACTGCACTTCTCCCTTTTCTTCCTCCACGAAATAACCGTGTCTGAAAAGAGTTACTCCTGCATTTGCTCTGACTCCTTTATTTATCCCCAATACACTATTGGAGCATTCCAATGCCACAAGGGCGGGAGCTGGTTTATTGATGGTATGTCCCATATTTCTAGCCAAAACATACCCATCACCAGTTGTGCCAAACTGAGGAGCGGATTTACCGCCAGTTGCTATAATTACCTTTTCTGCTTCAAAACTTTCTTTATCCGACGATACAATAAAGCATTTCTTTTCATTTGTTTTACTTATCTTATTGACAGTGATATTCTCTTTTATATCAACGCCCAAAGATAAAAGCAGATTTTCCATTGTTTCGGTAACATCTTTTGCCCTTTCCGACACTGGATACGCTCTGCCCTCATTATCCGTTTTTATTTCAATACCTATGCTTTTAAAAAAGCGTGATGTTTCTCCAAAGGTTGGACATTGTACATTACTTATATTACATCTGCCATTGCCCGTTACGGAAAGCTTTTTGCCGAGAACATCTTTCTTTTCTAATAAAAGTACATTTAAGTCCGGCATATTTTCTTTTATGTATATGGCTGCGGCCATTCCCGATGCTCCGCCTCCTATTATGCATACATTGGATTTTTTCATAGAATTTCTCCTTTTAAGCAATCATTTATATTTTATCATAAATACCCCTTTTTTTCCGCAAGATAACATATTTGGTGGCATGGAAATTCTCATCGTGATAAAATTAAATTGTATTTTACATCATTGAGAATATAAGGAGAAGCCCTATGGTATATACAGCCCTTTACGATTCACCCTTCGGAAAAATTTACATGAATAGCGACGGCGAATATCTTACAGGACTTTGGTTTGCAGGATCAAAGGACAACCTCAAGCATATTATAGGTGTTGATAAAGACGATTTGCCGGTATTTGAAGATACACGTCTTTGGCTTGACATTTATTTTGCAGGAGGCATTCCGGATTTTATACCGGATATAAAATTAGAAGAAATCACTCCATTCCGTCAGAAAGTAATTGATATTATGATGAAAATTCCGTACGGTACAACCATAACCTACGGCGATATAGCTAAGGAGATCGCTTCCTGTCGTGGAATTGAAAAAATGTCCGCAAGAGCTGTAGGCGCCGCTGTGGGAAGCAATCCCATCTGCATTATAATACCTTGTCACAGAGTAATCGGCTCCGGTGGCAATTTGACAGGATACGGTGGAGGCATACAGAATAAAATCGCACTGCTAAAGCTTGAAGGCAACGATATGAACAATTTCGTTTTACCAACGAGAAAATAATAAAACACGCGATGATCAATATTAGTAATTGTTCATCGCGTATTTTTGTGTAGTATGTGTAGTTTGATTCTTTACTCTTTTATTCTCCCTTTGCAATAGACTGCTTTTTAGCTCTGTAGCCTTTAATTACGGCTTCTGCTATATTGTTGCAACTGTCACCCATTCTCTCAAGATTATGAATTACATCAAGGAATACAACGGTAACTGCCGGTGAACATTCGTTGTCCACAAGTCTATGCATATGCTCCTGCCTGATTTCGTTTTCCATGGCATTTATCTTTTCTTCCTCTGCCAGTACCTTTTCTGCAAGTTCAGGACTTCCTGTCTCAAGACTTTCCATGGTATCCACAAGCATTGTTTCTATCTTATTAAAGTATTCATCCACTTCGTTCTTAGCGATATCTGAGAATACATATTTATTTTTAGCCTTATCTTCTGCAAGTCCCACTATGTTCTTACAGTAGTCGCCGATATGCTCTATATCCGAAGCCACATGAAGCAGAGCAGATACTCTTTCCTTCTGGAAGTCGGTTATACTTTCGGCGGAAAGTATCTGAGAAAGATACTCTATAGTCTTAGTTCTTATTATATTTACAGTCTTATCGGTTTCGATTACATCATTGACCATAGCAAGGTTGCCTCCTGCAAAAGCTTCCCTTGATTTTTTTAGCATATCAAAGGTAAGAGAAGCATTTCTTGTAAGCTCCTGTATGGCAAGATGTGTAGCAAATACCGGCTGCTCTAAAACATTGGTATCTAGGAATACAGGTCCTGCAACCATATCTTCCTTTTCGTCCTTTCCAGGAATGATAGTAGTAACTATCTTTTCCAGTACCTTTATAAACGGCAACCATAGAATTGTAACTGTCAGGTTAAAGAGCAGATGTGTGTTAGCTATCTGTCTTGAAATAACCTCAACCTCAGGTCCTTTAGGTGAAAGCCATGTTACAAGCTCAGCTATCTGAGGAACAAACCACATAAACAGCAAAGTACCGGAAATGTTAAATATCGTATGGGAAATCGCTGTTCTCTTTGCATTTTTTGAGCCTCCTATGGAAGCTAAAAGTGCAGTAATTGTAGTACCGATGTTATCACCAAACAGTACAGGTATCGCACCTGTCAAACCTATAATTGATGTTACTCCGTCAGGACCTGCTGTCATAGCCAGATTCTGCAATACGGCAATTGTCGCTGAACTGGACTGAACCACAAGGGTCATGCACAGACCTACAAATACTCCAAGTACAGGTATATCAGCCACCTTCATTATCATTTCCGTAAATACCGGCGACTGAGCCATCGGCTCCATGGTGCTGCTCATTGTATTGATACCTACAAAGAGAAGACCAAAGCCGAACATTATCTGTCCTATTTTTACTGCCATCTCCTTCTTCTTAAAGAAGAAATACATGATAAATCCGATAAATACGAAAATCCATGCAAAGTCGCCTATATTAAAGGCTATCAGCTGTGCAGTAATGGTTGTACCGATGTTTGCACCCATAATTACGCTGATTGCCTGTCTCAACTTCATCAGCCCTGCACTGGTAAAACCTATTACCATTACCGTAGTGGCACTACTGGACTGAAGAACAGCAGTAACAAGTGCACCTGCAAGCACTCCCATAACCGGATTTTTTGTAAGCATCGCAAGGATGTTTCTCATCTTATCTCCGGCTGCCTTCTGAAGTCCGTCACTCATGAGATTCATACCATAAATAAATACGGCAAGTCCTCCCAGGAGCGTAACTATCATCTGAAATGTCTCAAGACTCATTCTAAACCTCCTGTGTTTTAACCCATTGTTAATTTTATACGCTTTTTTGCACCTGTTAGTTAATCTTATGTTAAGAACTTGTTAATTTTTATTATGTTTTTGTTAATTTACGACTATATTCGGTTTACTATTTAACATAATCTTAACATTTTGTCTCCTTCTTCGATTGTAAAACAAAAAAGCAGAGATAATTTAATCCCTGCTTTAAATCTTTATATCTTTATTTTTTAATGACAATAGAAAATTCTGAACCCTCGTCAGGTTTGCTGCTAACCTTAAGTTCTCCGTTAAATAAGGCAGCCGTATGCTTTACGATGGAAAGTCCAAGGCCTGTGCCTCCCACCTTTGTAGATCGAGATTTATCCACACGATAAAACCTTTCAGCAATCCTTTCAAGATCATTTTGCTCAATTCCTATACCGTCATCCTTTACGGTAATAATCTTTTCATCATCGGTTTCATATCCCCGTACCCATACATGACCGCCGTCCTTGCCATATTTGATAGCATTTTCAATAAGGTTTACCATCATCTGCCTGAACTTATCTTCACTTCCCTTTATTTCAAGGGTATCATCTATTTCATTTATAACCGTAATATTTCTTCTGTGTGCTATAGGTTCAAGCATTTCTGCCACATCGTCTGTTATAACAAATACATTTATATTTTCATCGGATGTGTCCATACGACTTTCAATATCGGAAAGCACCAGTATATCATCGATAAGGCGTTTTAAACGGGCAGTTTCAATGGCTATTATTTCTATAAATCTATCTCTTGTTTCCGGGTCATTGACAGCTCCGGCTTGAAGCGTCTCTATAAAGCCTGAAATGGATGTCAGAGGGGTTTTTAGCTCATGGCTTACATTTGCCACAAATTCAGACCTTATATTTTCTGCCTGTCTGTTTTCCTCTTCCACCTCCATCACCTGGTGTCGCATATTTTCAATAGGCCCTTTAAGTATAAAATAAAGGGAAAGCACACCGGCACATGTAACGATAAATACTCCTGTTGCCAGTAATACTACATTATCTTTAAACAGAACAGCCACCACCGAAGCTATAATCGCTGTTAACAGTGCACAAATCAACCATCTTGTTTTCATTTCAGCTTATAACCTCTTCCTCTAATGGTTTCTATATAGTCATCACCATTTTGATTTTCGCCAAGCTTCTGTCGAAGATGCCTTATATGCACATCCACTGTTCTGGTTTCACCTACATAGTCAATGCCCCATACCTTATCGAGAAGTTCATCTCTGGAATATACTCTGCCCCTGTGTTTTGCAAGGAATGATAAAAGCTCATATTCCTTATATGTAAGATCGATAATAGTACCCTGAACAGTCACCTCATGTCTGCTCTGATCTATTACTATATCACCAGCAGTTATGCTTTCGGCATTTTCTTCACTTTCTCCGCTGTCACCTGAAGGAGTTCCATTCATATCTACTCTCCTTAAAACGGCTTTGATTCTGGCCAGAAGCTCTCTTATGCCAAAAGGCTTTGCAATATAATCGTCTGCACCGAACTCAAGTCCCAGCACCTTATCAACCTCTTCTGATTTTGCCGTAAGCATTATAATAGGAATTTCTATGCCTTCGGATCTCAGTTCTCTGCATATTTCATAGCCATCCTTTCCAGGAAGCATTATATCAAGCAGAATTAGATCCGGATTTTCCTTGTAAGCCAATGTGATACCGGAGATACCATCCTCTGCCTCTATAGCATCGTATCCATTAGCCTTTAGGTTATACATAACCAATTCCCTTATGTTTGCCTCGTCTTCGATAATCAAAATTTTCTTTTTCATTGTTCCTCGTTTTCTCTCTTAAATATAAAACCTCTGTTTATCGCTTCAGCAATATTGCTGCAACTATCTCCCATTCTTTCAAGGTTGTGCATTACATCTACATAAACTACAGTAGATGCGGTATCACATTCTCCTGATTCAAGCCTGCTTATATGTCTGTTTCTGAAATCGGCCTCAACTATATCTATTTTGTCCTCTTGATGAATCACAGAATCAGCAATCTTACTGCTTCCTTCATCTATTGCATCAAAGGTATCATCCATCATCTTTTTTACAAGGTCAAAGCACTCATATATTTCTGTATATGCTTTATCAGAAAGCCTATATTCGTTCTTTTCCTTTTCTATAGCTAAAGTAGCTATATTTTTACAATAGTCGCCTATATGCTCCACATCAGCAGCCATATGATAAAACTCCGCTATAGCGTTTTTTTGATAGTCATTAGTATTTTCACTGGCGAGAATCTCAGAAAGATATCTGACAAGTCTATCCCTTAATACATTTATCGTCCTATCCTCATCGATTACCTGCTCCGCAGTTTTAATATCTGCGGATATAAATGCTCTTTTGCATTTTATAAACATATCTCTTGCCAATCTGCCGATTCTTAGAAGCTCTCTGATTACCATATGCATAGCAACTTCCGGCTGATTGATAACATTAACATCCAAGTAACCGCTGTATCCGTCATTATGTAATTTTGAATCAGTTGCATCATCCTTAAAACACTTTTTAAGAATCTTTGAAATCACTCCGGATAAAGGCAAAAATATACCTGCTCCAAACAGATTAAAAATAAGGTTTACATTGGCAGCCTGCCTTGCAATCACATCACCTTGAAGCCCCTGTGGCGAAATTGCCTCAACAATAAATGCTATTTGAGGTATAAACCAAATCGCAATTACAAAGGCTGTGATATTAAACACCACATGAGCGGTGGCAGCTCTCTTTCCATTAACGGTAGTTTTTCCTGCAGAAAGGAATGTCCTGATTGCTACACCTACATTAGCTCCAAGTATAACAGGTATTACACCTTCAAGGCTCATAACAGTTACGCACTGAATTAGAGCGATAACGGCAGCAGATGAATTAAGCAATAGAGCCAACAACAAGCCAAACAAAACTGCCACAACAGGCATACCAGACATCCACGAAACAATATCCGTAAAGGACTTGGCATCAGCCAGCTGTATAAAGGCAGCATCCATGGTTGCAATTCCTACAAAAAATATACCGAACCCAAATATGATCTGCCCTGCGTCCTTGGCCCATTCTTTAGATTTCATAAAGAACAACAGCACAAATCCTATAAAAACAAATATCCATGAGTAACTACCCAAATCAAATGCTGTAATTTGAGATGTAACCGTCGCACCCAGATTTGCTCCAATAATAACGCTTATTGCCTGCCTGAGACCTATAAGCCCCGCATTTGCAAAGCTTAAAGTCATAAGTATTGTAGCAGAAGAACTTTGAAAAATAACCGCCGCAACAATTCCGGCAATTATCCCCTTTATTGGATGAGATGTAAGCATGGAAAGAATGCCCCTCATCCTGTCGCCAACAGTTTTTTGAAGCCCGTCGCTCATAAGGTGCATTCCAAATATGAATACTGCAAGCCCGCCAAATATCGACGCTGATAGAACAATTGCCTGCGGATTCATTTTTACCTCCTGATTAGCAAATTACTTTAAAATTATACCACAGTATATTGTTAAATGTAAAACCCTGAAGCCAAGCGTGATATAAGCTGGCGTATTCCCTTTCCAAAGTCTCCGGATATGTCTATATCAACAATTCCGTCTGCTAAAGAAAACGCCTTATCGTCTTTTATAATATGTATATCCATCGGTTCTATAAGCTTTTCATCTTCACCTGTTAAATCTTCATCGTCATTAAAATCATCTTCGAAAAATTCGTCTAAACTTCGGTCGACAGATGGCATAAAGTTTTTAACTAAAATCATTTTGTCGCCATATTTATCATAATCTTCACGTTCAAGCTCGATTTCTAAACTTGTATCACAGCTTTTCTCCACATAAATTATCCTGTCTGCCATATCCTTTATCTGTGCTGACAGTTCATTTCTTGCAGTTCCTACATCCACAATTATTCTTTCAAATATGTCCTCCGATGTAATTGCGTTTAAAACTCCTGATAATTCTCCGATATTAAGCTCATTAAAGCGGTTTTTCCAAGATGATGTATTAAATGATTTAACTCCATAAAGATCTGAATTAAAATAGCTCTCTCGTTTTTCATAAAATGGCCCAGAACCGTAAAGATATTCGTAAATATATTCCTTGAGATTACCTTCCGCTTTTTGCTCAAAAAACAATCTTTCTTCGTGAATATCACCGATGGAAATATATAGCACTTTCTGATTTCCCGGCAAAGCAAAATCCCTTGCTATTCCTACAGCTATGCTGCTGCAACCAACTCCGCCCTTAGATGCACAAACCGCATATATGCTGCATTTCTTCATACTAACTGATGAAACTTCTTTATGATTCCACCTATGTGCTTTTGAAATTATTTTGTCCGCAATTTCTAAAAGACTTGAATATTTATATGCAACATCTAAATTAGCTTTATCGTAAGCATTATCTGTAAGGAATAAAAGATTATCGCCATCCAATTTGTCTGAAATAACATTTCTATAAGACTCCATTTGTTGCTTGCCCAAGTCAATAATGCGTATATCAAAATCTTCGTTTTTTGCATAAGCATCAGTGAATTCCGAGGTTATAGTAAAATCGGCAGGCACATTAACGCTTCTCATACATGCCGCAACTGTAGCTGCATATTCAACATCCTCACTTACAAACAGGGCTTTTATTCTTTCCATATTTTACCACTCCTTTCGTGGTGATTATATCTTATATGGAAATATTTTACAATGCATTCCTTTAAAAAAGCAGGACATTATCTGTCCTGCCATTGTTGTGGATTCTTATCTCTAATCACCGCTTGAGCAGCAGCCAATCTAGCTATCGGAACTCTATATGGTGAACAGGACACATAATTAAGTCCTATTCTGTAACAGTATTCCACGGAAGCCGGCTCACCGCCATGCTCACCGCATATTCCGAGCTTAATATTAGGTCTTGTCTTTTTCCCTAATTCTATGGCCATTTCCATCAGCTTTCCAACGCCTGTGGTATCAATGCTCATAAACGGATCGTTTTTAAGAATATTTTTATCAGTGTATTCCTTTAATATCTTGCCTGTATCATCACGGCTAAATCCAAAGGTCATCTGAGTGAGGTCATTGGTACCAAAGGAAAAGAACTCTGCCTCTTCTGCAATTTCATCAGCAGTAAGCGCTGCTCTAGGAATTTCGATCATCGTACCAATCTGATATCCGATTTCTTTGCCAGTTCTCTTAAATATCTCTGATATGGTTTCTTCTACAGTTGCTCTTACAAATGCAAGTTCCCTGTCAATTCCCACAAGAGGTATCATAATCTCAGGTTCAATATCTATATTTTTTTCTTCCTTAACCTCCATGGCCGCCGTGATTATGGCTTCCGTCTGCATTTTGGCTATTTCAGGATATGTTACAGCCAGTCTACATCCTCTGTGACCTAACATAGGATTGAATTCCTTTAACTCTGTCACCTTATCTCTGAGCTTTTCCGAAGAAATACCCATCTGCTGAGCCAAATCATTTATCTCCTTTTCAGTGGATGGAAGGAACTCATGTAACGGCGGATCTAAGAGCCTGATGTTTACAGGTCTGTCTTCCATAACCTCGAAAATTCCTTTAAAATCCTCCTTCTGATATGGTAAAAGCTTTGCCAAAGCCTTTTCCCTTTCTTCTCTATCAGATGCAAGAATCATCTTTCTCATATCGGAAATTCTATCTTCATCAAAGAACATATGCTCTGTTCTACAAAGTCCTATGCCTTCTGCACCGAATTCAACCGCCTGTTTTGCATCTCTCGGATTATCGGCGTTAGTTCTAACCTTCATGGTCCTTATTTCATCGGCCCATGTCATGACTTTGGCAAAATCACCGCTCATTTCCGGCGCCACTGTAGCAATTCTTCCAGGATATACATTTCCGGTGTTTCCGTCGATGGAAATAAAATCGCCTTCACCTATGATTATATCTTCCGCCTTCATTGATTTTGCAATCTCATCAACTATGACCTCAGAACATCCAGCCACGCAGCACTTTCCCATACCTCTGGCAACAACTGCCGCATGGGATGTCATACCGCCTCGCGAAGTCATAATTCCTTCAGCGGCCACCATGCCGGCCAAGTCCTCAGGAGAAGTCTCCTGTCTTACCAAAACAACCTTTTCACCTCTGTCAAAGGCTGCCTCTGCTGAAGCAGCATCAAAATACACCGCACCGCATGCAGCACCAGGAGATGCAGGCAAGCCCTTTGCCATTGGCTTTGCGCTTTTTAATGCTTCCTCATCAAATCTATGATGAAGCAGCTGATCTATCTGCGACGGATCTATCCTCATTACTGCAGTTTCCTTATTGATAAGCCCTTCCTGCTCCATATCCACTGCAATTTTTACAGCTGCCTGCGCTGTACGCTTTGCATTTCTTGTCTGAAGCATATAAAGCTTATTTTTTTCCACCGTAAATTCCATATCCTGGACATCGGTATAATGTCTTTCAAGAAGTGCTGCGATTCTCTCAAATTCGGAATAAACATCAGGAAAGTTTTCCTTCATTTCTGAAATAGGCTGCGGAGTTCTTATACCTGCAACAACATCCTCTCCCTGAGCATTTATAAGAAACTCTCCGAAAAGCTCCTTTTTGCCACTGGCAGGATTCCTTGTAAAGGCAACTCCCGTACATGAGTCATCTCCCATATTTCCAAAAACCATAGCCTGAACATTTACCGCAGTTCCAAGATTATCAGGTATGTCGTTTAGCTTTCTGTACAGCACTGCTCTTTCATTATTCCAGGATCTGAAAACAGCTCGCACCGCTTCCATAAGCTGAGTTTGTGGATTTTGAGGAAATTCTTCACCGGTTTCTTGCCTGTAAATCTCTTTGTAGTTTACAATAATTTGTTTTAGGTTATTGATTTTTTCGGCTTCAATATCAAATTTCTTTTTATCTACGCCCTTAACCACATCAGCAAACATCTGGATAAAACGCTTATAACTGTCCATTACAAAGCTTTCGTCTCCTGTCAGCTTTATCATGGCCTCAGCAGTTTCATCATTCATACCTAAATTTAGAACTGTATCCATCATTCCTGGCATTGAAAACGGAGAACCGCTCCTGACCGATACCAGGAGCGGCGTCTGTAAATCACCGAATTTCTTGCCGGTCACATCTTCCAATTCTTTCAGTTTGCCGAATATTTCTTCTTCGATTTCACTGTCTATGGTTTTACCGTCCTCATAGTACCTTGTGCAGGCTTCTGTAGTAACGGTAAAGCCGAAAGGCACAGGAAGCCCTATGCCTGTCATCTCCGCCAGATTGGCTCCCTTTCCTCCTAGAAGGCCTCTCATATCCTTAGAGCCTTCATTAAAGGAATAGACATATTTAGCCATTTGGGTCACTCTCCTTAAAATACGAGCCTTTCTGCTATATAATCCTTTACTTCTTCTACAGGAATTCTAACCTGTTCCATTGTATCCCTGTCACGAATGGTTACGCATCCGTCGTTTTCTGTTTCAAAGTCTACACAGATGCAGAAAGGAGTACCGATTTCATCTTCTCTTCTGTATCTTTTTCCTATGGAGCCTGTTACATCGTAGTCAACCATGAAATACTTTGAAAGTTCTTCATGAATAGGTTCTGCCACAGGAGCGAGCTTTTTAGCAAGAGGAAGCACAGCTGCTTTAAAAGGTGCCAAAGCCGGATGGAACTTCATCACTACTCTGCTGTCCTTTTTACCATCTTCCTTTTCTATTTCCTCTTCAGTATATGCATCACACATAAATGCCAGCGTAACTCTTCCTACGCCGAGGGAAGGCTCAATGCAGTACGGAATAAACTTTTCACCGGTTTCGCTGTCAACATAGCTCATATCCTGCTTTGAATGCTCCTGATGCTGCTTTAAGTCAAAATCAGTTCTGTCTGCAATACCCCACAACTCACCCCATCCAAATGGGAAGAGGTATTCTATATCTGTAGTAGCGTTGGAATAGTGAGAAAGCTCCTCTTTTTCATGATCCCTGAATCTCATATTTTCTTCCTTCATACCGAGGGACCTTAAGAAGTTTCCGCAATATTTCTTCCAGTAGTCATGCCACTGTAAATCTTCCCCAGGTCTGCAGAAAAATTCAACTTCCATCTGTTCAAATTCTCTTGTTCTAAAGATGAAGTTACCAGGTGTAATTTCGTTTCTGAATGCCTTACCAATCTGAGCTATACCAAAAGGCAGCTTCTTTCTGGAAGTTCTCTGCACATTCTTAAAGTTAACAAATATACCCTGGGCTGTTTCAGGTCTCAAATAGATAGCAGCTTTTGAATCCTCAGTTACACCCTGATAAGTCTGGAACATAAGGTTGAACTGTCTGATGCCTGTAAAATCATGCTTGCCACACTCAGGGCATCTTACATCGTTATCCTCAATATATGCTTCCAGCTTTTCATTGGACCATCCGTCAACAATTGTTTCAGGCTGTCCTGTCTTTTCCATATGCTCCTCTATGAGCTTATCTGCCCTAAATCTGGATTTACAGCTCTTGCAGTCAACCAAAGGATCTGAAAATCCTCCAACATGACCGGAAGCTACCCAAGTCTGTGGATTCATCAGTATCGCCGCATCAAGACCAACATTGTATTTTGATTCCTGAACGAACTTTTTCCACCATGCCTTTTTAACATTATTAAGAAGCTCGGCACCGAGAGGACCGTAATCCCATGTATTTGCCAGACCACCGTAAATTTCAGAGCCTGGGTATACAAATCCTCTGTTTTTAGCAAGAGCTACAAGTTTTTCCATTGTAAGTTCTGTCATTATTTTTCTTCGCCTTCTCTTTCCGCATAATCTTTGAATTCGTAATCATCGAACTCATCGTCATCTTTTTTATCTTTTTTTATTTTGTTTTTGATAGCTTCTGAAGCCTTACTTATAGTTTCTCCAGTTTTATCCTTTACCTTTTCGTATGTTTCGCTGTTTTTAACCTTATCGTAAACTTCAGATCCCTTTTCTGTAGCTTTTCCAACCACATCTGTTGTCTTATCGCTTACATCGATTATTGTACCGTCTTCCTTTACAACCTCAATAATGCACTTGAAGCCAAAGGCAGCGATAACACCGGCAATTGCACCCCAAGGAGCAACTACTACTCCGAGAACACCCACTGTTACAGGTACATTTAACAGTACATCGCCATCAGAGTTCTTTATTACTATCTTTGAAACGTTGCCTTTCTTTACAATTTCCTTAATGGATTCAACAACGCTGTTTGCACCGGAAGAAGTTCCTGTGCTTCTGCTGTCAATTTTTTCTTCTATGCTTATAATAGCGTCAACAACACTGCCGTCAGCCGCTTCAAGAGCTTCCTTTGCTTCCTTATAGCTAACACCTGTCCTGTCCTTGACCAGTTCGATTTTTTCCAAAGTGATTTCCATAACTATCCTCCTCAATTATCTGATAAAAACATCTGACTGTTAAGCTGTCCAATGTCAAGATGATACCTTGCAAACTCCCCTGTCATCCTTCGCATCCGATGAAGAACATCGTCTTCCAAAGCAAGATTTTCCAATCTTTTCAGAGGGTTACTTAAAAAGTATCTCATTATTTTTATTATACCCAATCCCTCTTCATAAATCAACGAATCATTGCCTTCGGCAATTTTTTTCTCTCCGCATTGGCGACAAAGGGCTCCGCCTCCTTCAATATCCAGAAAATGCAGGTTTTCCTCCTTTCCGCACTCCACGCATCTGGAGAGCTCAGGAAGATAACCCATTCTGTCAAAGGTTTTAAGCTCATATGCCAAAACCAAAGTGCCGTACTTCTTTTTTCTACTTTCAAGAACATCAAAGAAATCCAGCAAAAGGTCAAACTGCTTTGGTTGCGGAACATTTTCCGAAAGTACCTTTTCTGTAAATTCCAACACATAGGAAGCGTTCATATACTTGTCCACATCTTCGCCTATCTTATAGTAGCTTCTGATGGTTTCAGCTCCGTTTATATTATATCCGCTCCTAGACTTGTATAACTCGTATCTTCCGTATGTAAAGGGTCGCATAGCCAAAGACGATTTGCTTCTGCCCTTTTCGGAAATTCCTGTGCCAGCGCTTATTTTACCGTATTTTCTGGAAAACAGCAGGATCATCCTCCTGCCGTTTACCGTCTTTGTCTGTCTGAATATAAAACCTTCAGTATCAGTATACATACTATTTATCCTTATATCCGAAATTTGAAAGGGCAAAATCACTGTCTCTCCAGTTTTCCTTTACCTTTACCCACATCTGTAAAAACACCTTGCTTCCCAGGAGAGCTTCGATTTCCTCTCTGGCGCTTTTACCTATGCCTTTAAGCTTTCTGCCGCCCTTTCCTATTATTATACCCTTATGGGATTTCTTTTCGCAGTAGATTACCGCACTTATTCTTGTTATATTTTCTTCTTCCTCAAAGGATTCTATCTCAATGGCAACACCGTGTGGGACTTCGTCTTCAAGATAGAGCAAAACCTTTTCCCTAAGTATTTCGCTGACAATAAATCTTTCCGGATGGTCTGTCACCATATCGGAAGGAAAATACTGCGGTCCTTCCGGCATAATGGCTTTCATCTCACGAATCACCATGTTGACGTTCCAGTTTTCTCTTGCGCTTATACCGAAAATACCGTCAAAAATGCCCATATTGTTATATTCTTCAAATATCTCTTTATATTTTTCAGGGCCTAAAATATCCGTCTTATTTATAATGAGATATTTAGGGGTATCAACATTTTGAAGCATTTCCGTTATATACTTGTCTCCGGGCCCCTTTTCTATACTGTCATCTACAAGGAAAAGAACAGCGTCCACTTCCTTAAAGGTGTTTACAGCACTATCAGTCATATATGAGCCAAGCTTTGTTCTCGGCTTGTGAATGCCCGGCGTATCTATAAAGACTATCTGTGCCTCATCATCTGTGTATATTCCCCTTATGACATTTCTTGTGGTCTGGGGTTTTTCAGTGGTAATCGCAATCTTCTCACCTAATATGGCATTGAGAAGAGTTGATTTGCCCACATTCGGTCTTCCGATTATACTGATAAATCCGCTTTTCATGGAAATCTCCTTCCGCTTTACAGCTTAAAGCCCTTAACCAGAAGCTGGCTTAAAGGGCATATTTCATAACCTTCTTTTCCTTCTGCTATCACATCCATATCAGGAGAAAATTCAAAGAGCACCTGTCTGCATATACCGCATGGCCAAGCGCTTCCCTGAGGGGAATATACGGCTATTGCTTTAAACTTTCTTTCTCCTGCGCTTACAGCTGCCGAAAGAGCTGATCTTTCAGCACATATGGTTGCACCATAGGATGAGTTTTCAATATTTACTCCCTGATATATCCTGCCGCTATCGGCTAAAATTGCTGCTCCCACCATAAAATTACTATATGGAGCATATGCATTTTCTGATATCTCCTTTGCCTTATCCATAAGCAAAGCGTAGTTTGGCTCTACTTCATTATCACCTTCTGCGTCCGGTTCATACTCCCTAGTGATACCGATTTTAGAAAGTACTTCCTCCTCTGCTTTTCTCATTAGGCGCTTTTCGTCTTCTTCCATATGATCATAGCCTAGAAGGTGCATCATGCTATGGATAAAGAGATACATTAACTCTCTTTCATAGCTGTGACCATATTCTTGTGCCTGCTTTTCCGCCACCTCACGGCATATTACTACATCTCCCAAAAGAAGAGTTCCTAAAAGCACATCACCTTCAGCATCATTAACAAGCTCATGTATATCATCAAACTGTGGAAAGGAAAGAACATCAGTAACGCTATCCTTATTTCTAAATCTGGCGTTAAGTTCTCTTATTTCATCACCATCAACAAAGGTCACGCTGACTTCCGCATTCTCATGGGGTATTCCTTCCCTTTCCAAAGAAAGCTTTGCTGCTTCTTCCATCAGGGATTCAAGTTCTAGAGAAATATCCGTTCCTTCTTCAAAATACAGTCTCATTTTTCCTCCTGATGTTCCTTTCTGCTGTAATAACGATCATATGCTCCTATGATTTTTCTTACAAGCTCATGCCTTACAACATCCGCATCCTTAAGATAGCAAAAATCTATATCGTTTATACCTACTAGCACCTTAGAAGCCTCCACAAGTCCGGATTTCTTTCCCTTTGGAAGGTCAATCTGTGTCACATCACCGGTTATAACCATTTTTGAGCCAAAACCCATTCTTGTAAGAAACATCTTCATCTGCTCTCTTGTGGTATTTTGCGCCTCATCGAGAATTATAAATGAATTGTCCAGTGTTCTTCCTCTCATATATGCCAGAGGAACTATTTCTATTATTTCCTTTTCCTTTAATCTTGTTGCTGTATCTCTGCCTAAAACATCGTACAGAGCATCGTAAAGAGGTCTAAGATAAGGATCAACTTTATCCTGTAAATCTCCCGGAAGAAATCCTAGACTTTCCCCAGCTTCCACGGCAGGTCTTGCCAGTATAAGCTTTTGAACCGCCTTCTGTTTATAGGCAGCCACTGCCATGGCCACGGCAAGGTATGTCTTTCCCGTTCCTGCCGGCCCTATACCAAAGACAATGTCACGACTTCTCATTGATCTGACATAAGCCTTTTGTCCAAGAGTTTTAGGTTTTACCGGTTTACCCATATTGGTGTAACAGATTATCTCTTTGCCTATGTTGCCTTCTTTATATGACATACCCTTTTCTGCAAGGTCTATAACATAGTGTACCTTTTGTGAATCTATGCTTTCACCGCTTCTTATTATTTCCATAAGCTCCCTTACGACCTTTTCCGCACTGGCGGCATCATCGCCCTTAAGAACTAGCTCATTGTCACGCTGAATCATATCAACGGTGAAATATTCTTTGATTATTTTAAGATTCTTATCGAGATTACCGAACAGTTCTCCCCTGTCCACATCATCGCCTATGAGTATTTTAATGATATTATCCAAATGTATAGTCTCCTGTCTGTTGATTTATATTTACAGCTGTATCAAATCCTTTACTGCCGTCAATGTTGCTTGTGCTACTATGTCTGACGATTTTTTAGCCCAGTCCGTCTCAAGAAGATCCTCAACTCCATCATCAAGACTATCAGAAACGGCCTTTAGCAAAATACACGGAATTTCATTATTCTTGCATGTAATTATTACCCCTGCAGACTCCATTTCACATATGCTGCAATTAAACTCGTTTCCAAGCTTTATTCTTTCCTCTTTTCCGGTTACAAGCCTGTCAGCAGATGCACAGTTTACTGATTTAATACCGCTTCTAAGTTCTTCTTTTAAAAGCTTCACATCAGTTTTTGTATATGCACTGTCGCAGCCCAGATAAACACCCTTGGCATATCCCATAGCAGTTATATCATAGCCATAATGAACTACGCTGTCCGCAAGACACAGATCTCCAAGTTTCATTTCACTGTTAAGCCCACCGCAGATTCCGGCATTTATAACCACATCCGGACTGTATGCACATATTAAGGCTTGAGTTGCACCTGCAGCTAAAATTTCTCCAGCGCCACTTAAAATCATTACAACATCAGCATCATTGATTCTATATAAATATGTATCAAAGCCGTTGGTCTGTACGTGCTTGCAATCAGTTCCAAATGCTTTTAAAAATGCTTCCCTTTCAACGGCCACTACTATTCCTACTGTTTTAAGTTTATTCAAAATTCTTACCTCAATCTATCTTAAACTTTATAGTCAGACAATATAATTCTCCTGTATTTTCTATAATACAGTATTCCGGCTACATCCGCAAGAATCCAGCCAATAGGCACCGCCGCCCATATTATATTTACTCCCAAAATTCCTGCAAAGGCGTATGCAATAGCCACTCTGCTTCCCAGGGAAATCACCGTAAGCACCAAAGACATTGCAGGTCTTGATACTCCCCTGTAAAAACCGTAAAGAAGAAACAGCATTCCGATGCCGATATAAAAAGCTCCTTCTATTCTTAAGTATATAACTCCTATATCTATTATTTCGCTCTCCGAAGGATCTATAAAAATCATCATAAGAGGTCTTGCAAATACACATACTATAACGCTTATGCATACACAGAAAATACCGCTTGCTATCACGGCTTTTTTTATGCCCTGCTTTATTCGCTCGCCCTTACCTGCTCCATAGTTTTGAGCAATATATGTAGAAAAGCCATTACCGAAATCCTGAGCCGGCATATATGCAAATGTGTCTATTTTAACTGCCGCTGCAAAGGCTGCCATAACCGATGTGCCAAAACTGTTTACAAGGCCCTGTATCATCAATATACCGAAATTCATTACAGACTGCTGCAGGGAAGTGAAAAAAGACATATTGAAAACTCTTTTAACTATACCGATTTCCAGCTTCATATGCTTTTTTTCTATTCTGAGCTCAGGATATTTTACATAAACGCATATTGCTATACCAACGGCAGCTACTCCTTGAGCAATGATAGTAGCCAGTGCTGCGCCGAAAACTCCCCATTCCCATACAGGAACAAAAAGCAAATCCAAGACAATATTTAGTACCGCAGAAATTGCTAAAAAAACAAGTGGCACAACAGAGTTTCCGACACTTCTCAAAAGATTAGCAAAATAGTTATATATGAATACGAAAAACATTCCCGCAAAAATTACAGACATATATTCCTCTGTCATCTGTCTGATGCTTTCAGGAATTTGCAATATCGATATAAGGGGATCCATAAACAGATATACGCCGATATTGATTATTATGCTTACTGCTCCGATAAGCACAAAAGACGAGAAAAAGCTTTTTTTCATGCTATCCTCGTCTCTCTTTCCGAAAAACATGGAAAAAGCCGAGCCGCTGCCCATGCAAAGCCCAATATATACTGAAGTTAAAAACACCATGAGAGAATATGAAGCTCCCACAGCTGCTAGGGCATCAGCGCCGACAAACCTGCCGACAACCCATGTATCCACCAGATTATATAGCTGTTGCAGCAGATTTCCCACCATGAGGGGTAGAGAAAACAGCAGCATGTTTTTTCCTATGTTTCCTTTAGTCAGATCTCTATTCATGTAAATAATAATATACTATCTATCGTTTCTTGATAAAATATAGTGCTATCAGCGTTATAATTCCTGCGCCTATACCTATTGCTATACTTCTTGTAATGCCGCCTATTATAAGGCCTAACACTATAGCAAGGGAAATATTGTTAAATCCGCTAAACCTACCATCATCCAGCTGACTTGTCTCTCCAAGCACTTCCTTCAGATACATCAGATGATCTTTAGCCTGTTTTGTGACATAAGCTTTAAGATATGGCTTGTACACAGCTCTTTTTGCTTCCACGGATACGCTCACATGAAGTACAGTACCTACATCTTCTGTCTCTGAGAGCTCACCGTGCCACATGCCTTGGATATTTTCATTTTCAAAATTCACCTCATAAATCTGCCCTGGTTGAGAAGCTACTACCTTGTAGCTCATATCACCCTCATCGCCGGTATGCTCGACGAATTCACTTCCGTCGGGATTTGTCTCTATATATGTTATATTTTTTCGCCAGTTTTGATTTTCAAGATTTGTAAGGTATTCCCATATTACCTGAGGTGTTGCTCTGAATACTTCTTTTAACTCTATTGTAATCATTCAATCTCCTAAATTAGCTAAATCATAAAAAAGACAAGCCTGTTACGGCTTGTCCTTTGGTTCTTATCCAAGAAATTCCCTCACTATCTTTTTAACGGCTCCGCCGTCTGCCTGGCCTTTAACCTTAGCCATTACTGGTCCCATGAGTTTTCCCATGTTCTGCTTTCCGCCATCTATACCGAGCTCAGCTGCTGTTTCGGTTACGACTTTTTTAATTTCATCCTCCGATAGCTGTGCTGGCAGATAAACTTCCAGAACCTCTATTTCCTTGTTATAAGCATCAATTAAGTCAGTCCTCCCACCTTTTTCAAAATCAGCGAGAGCGTCTTTTCTCATTTTTACCTGTTTGGCAATGATAGGAATTATCTCTTCGTCGGTCAGATCTTTTCTCGTATCGACCTCGACCTGTTTTATCGCCGCTCTGGCGAGATTTATTGTATTTTTAGCGATTTCATCTTTGCTCTTCATGGCAGTTTTGAAATCTTCAGTAAGTCTTTCCTTTAGTGACAAGATAATACACCTCTTCCCGATGTCGCTTAGTATTTCTTAGCCTTTTTTCTTGCAGCTTCAGACTTCTTCTTTCTCTTTACACTTGGCTTTTCATAGTGCTCTCTCTTTCTGAGCTCGCTCATAACGCCGTCTCTTGCGCATGATCTCTTGAATCTCTTAAGAGCGCTTTCCAAGCTTTCGTTTTCTTTTACTATAACCTGTGCCATTTCCTGTTTCACCTCCTGACTTATTGCTTTTTCATTCGGTTCTGCCTATAACACATGTATTATACTAAACAGTCAGTAGGTTTGCAAGTGTAAAATGGACATAATTCCCTTATGCACTGTTCATTTTGCATAAAGCGTGAGCATTTCACTTCATCCATCTGCATTTTTATTTTAAGATATTCATCTGCAAATTTCACAGCCTCAATAACAGCCAAATATGAATTTCTTTTACAGCATCTTGGGCCTCCGTTTTCGCTGATGCTTTTCAAAGCTCTGGAAGTCATAAGGTTTGCCATGCTCCATTCTTCCATAGACAGGGGCGTTGCCTTAGTAACAATGGAAACAAATATACCAGTGCTTATACCAGCACCACAGGCACCCCAGTATCCACATATTCCTCCTGGAATGTCCTTTCCCCTTCTGTACATTTCTAAAAGTGCATCTTTTAATTCTATATCACTGCCGGCATTTTTATATGCAGTCAGTAAGGATGCTCCGACCATAATGTGATGCTCTGGTCCGTGCATATGGCAAAATGATTCATCCATAAGTTTTTCCAATATGAACACTGGTGATACAGATGTCTCTGCAAGACAAATCTCCATTATTTTATCTACACCGTGCATATGACATTCATCGCACACAAAATGCCCATTTATACATTCTGCTCTGCTACTTTGCTTTTTATGACAGATAAAGCATTCCATTTCCTGATCCTTATCCAAGTATCTTAGAGGAGCACCGCATATTACGCATCCTGTTTTTTCATCAAGTCTCATATAAAGCAAAGGATAAGGTCCTCCTTGCTCATCTATTTCGCTTCTTTTATATGCTCTAAAGCCCATATGCTCATAAAAACCTACTGCCTGTGGATTTTGCTCATTTACGGTTAATGTATTTACACCGCAATTAGTTATTCCGTATTCCAAAAGCTGTCTGCCTATGCCCATGCCTCTTGCTTTAGGTGATATAAATAACATTTCCAGACAACCGTCCTGTACGCCCATAAATCCTACAGCTTTATCATTTTCATCTTGATATATAAACAAATCTTTAATAGCAACCAAAGCCTCAGGTACATAATCTTTAATTCTTAAGATTTCGCTTTCATTCAAAAAAGTATGGGTTGCTCTGACTGAAGCCTCCCACAATATGACCAGTTCATCTATCGTATTTTGATTTCTTTGATTTACTTCAACGATTTTCATAAAAACCTCCGTGAAGTACATTTCTATTACTAAAATATAAATAAAAAGAGCATAGAATGATTTATATTATCGTCCTATGCTCATTTTAATCCTTCCATCAGCCTGGAGGCCATTTCATAGGTCTCTTGCCAAGTATATGCATATGAAGATGCTTTACTGTCTGAAATCCGTCCTCACCGCAATTGATTACAACTCTGTAGCCGTTATCCATACCTGCTTCCTTTGCCACATCCTTTACCTTAGTGAGCATGTATCCTAAAAGCCCAGCATCAGCTTCCGTAACATCGTCTGTGGAAGTAATATGCTTTTTAGGTATCATCAGGATATGTACTGGCGCTTGCGGCTCAAGATCGTGAAATACAAGTATTTTATCATCCTCATATACCTTGTTTGAAGGTATTTCTCCAGCAGCTATTTTGCAGAAAATGCAGTCGCTCATCTTTGTGTCCTCCTTTCCTGTCCTTAATGTTTAGTCATTTTTATCATTAAGAGTTACTTGTGCCCCGTCGGCAAAGATCTTTTCAATCCTTACATCCGCAAAGGCATTTTTATAACTCTCAGCTTCTATTTCACCTATTTTAAGATATGCTTTTATATAGTTATCTGTATATCCGGTCAGGGCTTGATTTTCTTTATCGTATTCCTCAAAAAGTACCTGTCTTGCAGCTCCGATGGAAGATTCAATAAACAGTTTACTTTCCCTTTCACCTGCTTCAATAAGTCGTATGCTTCTTTCCTTTTTAACCGGAGGGCTAACCTGATTTGACATTTCACAGGCGGCTGTTCCCTTCCTCTTGGAATACTTAAAGGCGTGCACTTTACCAAAGCCTGCGCGATTTACAATATCTAAGGTATCTTCGAAATCCTGCTCAGTTTCGCCAGGGAAGCCAACAATTATATCCGTTGTTATACCATAGTGACTGTCAAATTCTCTGAGAGCCTTCACTATATCTAGGTATTCATTTCGATTATATCGTCTGTTCATGGCTTTAAGCACATTATCAGAGCCCGACTGAAGAGAAAGGTGCAGATGATGACACAATCTCTTGTATTTGAAAAGGCCTTTAACATATTCGGCATTGATTACAGTCGGTTCGAGGGAGCTGAGCCTTACTCTGAAATCTCCCGGCATTTTTTCAAGTCTATTTAAGATTTCATCAAGTTGCTCACACAGTGCAGTATTTATTCCGGTAAGTATGAGTTCTTTAAATCCGGCTTTAACCAAGTTTTCGCACTCTATCATAACAGCCTGAACATCCCTTGATCTTACTGGCCCCCTAGCAAAGGGAATTATGCAATAGGAGCAAAATCTATTACAGCCCTCCTGAATTTTTACATAGGCTCTTGTTCTTGATTCCATGGAAGTGATGCTGCCACATTCCACAAAATCTGTGAGCTGATCGTAATCCAATATATGCTTTTCGGTTCCTATGGAACGATTTTCGATATGTTGGTTAACATAATTAAGTATTTCGTTTTTTTCGTTGGTGCCCGCCACGATATCTACTTCATCCATAGCAGCCACCTCATCACTGCTCATCTGCACATAGCAGCCTGTTACAGCAACAACGGCTTGTGGATTTTTCTTTTTCATCTTTCTGATGTACTGTCTTGATTTTCTGTCTGCAAGCCCCGTAACGCTGCAGGTGTTTATCAGATAGACATCAGCTTTATCATATTCATTTACTATTTCATATCCGGCAGAAGCAAACTGCTCCTTCATGGCTTCTGTTTCATACTGGTTTACCTTACAGCCCAGTGTATGAAAGGCTATTTTCATTTATCCTTGTCCTCGTTGCTTTCTTCTTCTGATTCACCTTCATCTTCAGGTTTTACAGTAAGTATTACCCTTTCTATTCGCCTATCCTTAACATTTATAACCTCAAACTCGTAATTATCGAGATTTACGGTTATTCTTTCGTGGGCGTCCTCATCAGGGATTTCTCCTAAAATATCTATTATAAGGCCGCCTACTGTTTCGCTGGTTTCAGAGGCCAGCTCAGTTCCTATTTCCTCATTAACATCATCAATATTCATATAACCGTCAAGAAGATATCTGTTATCTCCAAGATCATGGATTTCCTCTTCCTCTTCGTCGTATTCATCGTCGATATCTCCCATGACCTCTTCGATAATATCCTCCATTGTGACGATACCGCTAAATCCGCCGTATTCGTCAATGAGAATTGCTATGTGCTGCTTAGTTTTCTGCAATTCCAGGAACAAAGCATCTATATTCTTTGTTTCAGGTACAAAGAAAGCATCTCTTAAAATGCTTCGTATATCCACATTTTCAAAGCCCTTTTCCCTGGCCTGAATCATAAAGTCCTTGATGTTGAGTATACCTATAATGTTGTCACTTTCGTCATCATAAACAGGTATTCTCGAATATCTCATTTCCATAAGCTCATCAAGATATTCATCGGCACCATCCTGTATATCTATGGCAAACACATCGGTTCTCGGTGTCATTATTTCATATGCCAGCTTATCATCAAAGGCAAATACCGAATCCAGCATTTTCTTTCCCTCTTCCTTGATGACACCAGCTTCCTTACCGATTTCTATGGCTGATTTTACATCCTCTTCAGTAATTTTTTCTTCGTAAATTCCTGTTTTTTGCCTTGCTATCTTTAGGAAGATGTTTGTCAAAAATCCTACAACAACTGTTAGAGGCTTAAACAGTGCAATCATAAATGAGGCATAGGAAGAAAGCTTCAGTGCTGTTCCTTCCGTATGCTGACGGGCAATCTGCCTTGGGAAAAAGATTGCAAACACCAGGAAAATAATCGAAGAAATCAGAGCCAATATAAGCACTGAAATGATACCTACAAAAGGTATTCCGTACTTTTCCAAAAGCTCATAGACTGTACCTGCATGGTTGATTGCTATAAGCTGACACGCAAACAGTCCTAAAAAGGTTATAGCTGTAAAGTTTGTTGCCAGCACTTTTGAGGATTTTTCAAGAAGCTTTAACAGCTTTTGTGCTTTTTTATCTCCATCCTCTGCCATGCTTCGGATATTATTTCTGTTAACATCGGCAATAGCCTTCTGCGCTGCTGTAAATACACCGCATATAATCAGCACTATAATGCCGAGTATTGTTTCCACACTGCCTGATATCACGGGGTCAGGGTTCATTTTTATTTCTCCTTTCGCTTGCGCAACATAAAGTTGTGCTTAACAGGATGATCCATCCTTATTTTTAATATCTGCTGAGGATGTGGGGCAGACTCCAGGTCGTTGCCCTCCTCATCTTTAAGATAGTCCAGCTTCTGAGTCCAAAAATCCGTATAAGGCCCGAAAACTTCTATTTCATCGCCCAGTACCATCTTGTTTCTCTGCTCCACTGTGGCTATCATCGTAACTTCATCAAAATCCAGCACCTTTCCTACAAAATCATAGTCCCTTATATATGCACTGCTGGCATAATTTTGAGATTCATTGCCGGCTTTGCCGTAGTAAAATCCTGTAGTAAAATCCCTGTGGCTTACCTTTTTTACTTCCTCAAGCCATGCTGGATTAAATTTGTAGTTTTCCGGATCTTCGTAATATGCATCGATGGCTTTTCTGTAAGCTCCTACTATAGTAGCTACATAAAATGCGCTTTTCATGCGGCCTTCGATTTTTGCCGATGAAATTCCTGATGCAATTAGGTCTGGAATATGCTCTATCATGCACAGATCCTTGGAATTCATTATATATGTGCCTCTTTCATCCTCTTCAACAGGGAATTCCTCTCCCGGTCTCTGTTCCTCAACCAGGCTGTACTTCCATCTGCAAGGATGGGCACATTCTCCCTTATTAGCATCTCTCTGTATCATAAAATTGCTGAGTAGGCATCTTCCGGAATATGAGATGCACATAGCACCGTGAATAAAGGCTTCTGTGTCCATTTCCGCAGGAATCATATCCCTTACGCCTCTCATTTCCTCCAGAGAAAGCTCTCTTGCCATAACAACTCTCTTTACACCGTACTGTGCCCAAAATCTAGCCGTCATATAGTTAGTCATGTTTGCCTGGGTGCTGAGATGTATTTCGGCATTCGGTATAATTTCCTTTACCATCATTATTGTACCCGGATCTGAAACTATAAAAGCGTCAATGCCAAAATCCTTTATATGTTCCAAATACTTTTGTATAGGTTCTATATCTTCATTATGAGGAAAGATATTCAATGTCAGATGACACTTTCTGCCTCTGTCATGGGCATATTTTATACCCTCAAGCATTTCCTCCTCTGTAAAATTTCCCGCTCCAGCTCTCAGACTGAAGGCTTCTCCCCCAAAATATACTGCATCAGCACCATAGTCGATGGCAGCCTTTAATTTTTCCAAATCGCCCGCCGGAGCGAGCAGTTCAATCTTATTCATATATTCGTTTACCTTTCCTTTATGTAGCTGACCGATACGCCATCTCCCACGGGCAATATTGCCGTGTCAACGTATCCGAGCCCCGTTATGTGGTCAAGAAAGGCTCTCATTTTCCTAATATTTGTCTTATGCTTATTGTAAATATCGTAGGAATCATCTATGGTCATACCTCGCATAAGCACATTATCACACATGATAATGCTTCCAGGCTTCACCATTTCCATAACAATATCCCAAAATTCTCTGTAGTGACTCTTTGATGCATCTATAAACACAAATCCGAAGGGATTGCGTTTTGATGACAAAACCTCTTCTCGCAAAGAAAGCAAGCTCTTTTTTGCATCGCCCCTAATTATTTCGATCCTATCCGAAAGTCCAAACTTTTCAACGGTTTCCATGGCTTTCTTATACATAAGAAAATCCTTTTCTAGGGAAACAATCTTGCTTTCGGGAAGAGTTTTAGCCATGACAGTAAGGCTGTAACCTATGGCTGTTCCAATTTCAAGGATGTCCTCAGGTTTTAAGGCATTGAGATATGTAATCATAAGACTTTCCACGTCCCTCTGCATTATAGGAACATACTTGTTTTCCGAATCAAGACGCATACGCCACAGCTTCTGATCAATTGGCCTGAACTTACGGTCCATATAGTCAACTACATCGTCGTTTATTATATTTCGTTTACTGTAACTGTCCTTTTCCGTCATTTTGTACTCTTTTATTATTACACTTATTTTTTATCAGGATGCTCCTTTATATATTCCTGATAAGCTTTATCGAAGGCTTCTTTATCCTTTAAAAATTCCTCATATGTTTCAGAGAAAACATTTGTGCCGTCCAGCTTATCTGTTGCCACAAAGTACAGATGATCCGTATCTGCTGGATATAATGCTGCTTCTATGGATGTCAATCCCGGCGAACATATAGGTCCCGGCGGAAGTCCATTATTTGTGTAAGGATTATAATCTGATTCAACCTGAGTATCTTCAAGACTGGCTTTGATTTTTTCCTCACCGGTTATGTATGCAAGAATCGAATCCATCTGAAGAGGCATGCCTTCTTCCAGTCTGTTATATATTACGCTTGCAACATTCTTTTTATCCTCATCGGTTTTAGCCTCTCTTTCTATTATGGAAGCCACCGTCATAACCTCATGGACAGAAAGTCCTAGTTCCTCTGCTCTTTCGTAATATTCATCGGTAAACACCTTATCAAACTGTTTTAGCATTGTGTCTATTACCGTATGAGCATCTGCGTCCATATCCACCTGATATGTTTCAGGATACAAAAATCCTTCCAGTCTTTCTGCTCCTGCAGGAGCGTCCTTAAGGAATTCATAGTCAAACTGTCCGTTCATAACCTCATCATAAAATTCTTCCTTGGTTATGATATTGTTTTCCTCAAGAAGTGCCGCATCTTTATCTAAATTATTACCTTCAGGGATTGTAAACAGTTTACCTACTGTCTTGCCGCTACATAAAAGTTCCATCTGTTCCTTCATGGACATCGATTTACTTACGGCATATTGTCCGGCTTTATAATCTCCGTCGTAACCGCCCAGCTTTGATTTGATCTTAAAAAAGAAAGCGCTTTTTATAAGATTTTTTTCCTCCAGAACAGTCGCTATCTGTCCGGTTGAACTTCCTTCTTCGATTTTAACAATCTCGTATTTTTTACTGTTTTTATCCACAGGACCGCCCATGACGGCTGTCACAGATATACCTGCTATAAAAGTCACGATGATAATCGCTGTTATTATAAAAACAGGTTTTTTGAATATGCCCTTCCTGCTGTTTGACATGTGATCGTAAATCTCCTTTCAATTTTTAAAAGGGACGCAAAAAATTGCGTCCCGTCTGCGATCATATGCTTATTTGGATCTTCCCAGATATTCACCTGTTCTTGTATCTATCTGTATGATCTCACCCTCTTCAATGAAGATAGGGACCTGAACTGTGGCACCTGTTTCAACAGTTGCTGCCTTTGTTACATTTGTAGCCGTATCTCCCTTTACTCCAGGTTCTGTTTCAACTACCTTAAGGTCTACGAAGTTAGGAGCTTCAACGAGGAAAGGCTGTCCCTGATAGAACTTCAGAGTAGCTTCGTCGTTTTCTCTCAGATACTTCATAGCTTCTTCGCACTGTTCTGCAGATACTGGAATCTGCTCATATGTTTCATTATCCATGAAGTAGTAAAGCTCACCATCACTGTACAGATACTGCATATGCTTTGTTTCAATATGCGCCTTAGGGAACTTATCGTTAGGGTTAAATGCTTCTTCCCTTGTAGCTCCTGTAAGGATGTTTCTGTATTTTGTTCTTACGAAAGCAGCACCTTTACCTGGTTTTACATGCTGAAAATCCAGGACTACATGTGGCTCTCCGTTGAGTTCAAAAGTAATACCTTTTCTGAAATCTCCTGCACTTATCATTTATCTTTTCTCCGTTTCATATATGAATTTTTAATCTTTTAACGACATATATTATACCAAAACACGCATGTCTTGCCAATAGGTGGTTAAAGGTTTACCGTTTCTCCCAGAATATTATATACATCCTGCATCATGATGGAAAAACGCATCTGGCATTGCAAATACTGAGCAGCCGCCGGATCTGCCGTTACAATTTCAGTCAGCTTCTGTATGTTTTGCATCATATCCTGAGGAACTTCCTCACCTAGCATCTGCTTTGTCTGCATCTGAATTTGTTTTTCCATAAAATCCTTCATCATTTTATCTAGTTCAGGATTTTCTTTAATCTTATCGGAAGCCGCCTTGTACTGCTTGTATTCTTCGGATTCCTTTATAGCTTTGCTCAGATTGTGAGCTTCTTCATATACATTCATTTGTTAAACCTCCATAAATATAGGCAATATTACCGGACTTCTCTGAGTCTTCGCATATATAAACTTTCTCATATCATCGCGAAGGCCGTTTTTAAGAGCGCTCCAGTCATTTATTTTCTTATTTGCCCCAAGCATCTTTTCTAAGGAATTTCTTGCCACATCTGTAGCTTCCTCTATGAGATCTTCATTTTCTCTCACATATACAAAACCTCTGGATATTATATCAGGGCCTGCCAGTATCTGTCCCGAACCTCTGTTAATAGTTGCAACCACAATAATCAATCCGGATTCGGAAAGCATCCTTCTGTCTCGAAGCACTATGTTGCCCACATCGCCGACGCCAAGACCATCTACCATAACTGCTCCTGCAGGTACCGCTTCTTTTTTAACAGCCGCAGATCTTCTGTCCAGTTCAAGACAGTCTCCGTTTTCCATGATGAAAATATTTTTCTTATTCATACCAAGATCCATAGCTATTTCTGCTGCAGCTTCCAAATGCCTGTATTCACCGTGGACTGGCATAAAGAATTTTGGCTTTATCAGGGAATGTATCAGCTTGAGCTCTTCTCTGCAGGCGTGTCCCGATACATGGATATCTGCTATATCTGAGTAGATTACCTGCGCTCCCTTTTCGATAAGTCTGTTTACGACATTTGACACCATCTTCTCATTACCCGGTACTGGCGTTGAGCTTAGGATTATAACATCGTTTCTCTTTATCTCAATTGCCTTATGTTCAGAGTTTGCCATTCTGGCCAGTGCAGACATCGGCTCGCCCTGGCTACCTGTAGTTATTATTACAAGCTCATTATCAGGAATGTTTCTTGTCTTATTTATATCTACAATAGTTCCTGCCGGAATTTTAAGATATCCGAGAGCTATAGCAAGGCCAACGACATTTACCATACTCCTTCCGGAGAATGCAACCTTTCTTCCAAACTTCACCGCATTGTCCACAATCTTTTGTATCCTGTGCACATTTGACGAGAAAGTAGATACTATGATTCTTGTGGTAGCGTTTCGGAAAATACTTTCAAGAGTGTCTCCTACCTTCTTTTCCGATTCAGTAAAGCCCGGTCTTGTGGCATTTGTACTGTCTGACATCATCAGAAGTACACCCTTTGAACCAAGTTCAGCTAGCTTTGAAAGATCAATAGGCTCACCATCAACAGGAGTATAGTCGATTTTGAAATCTCCCGTATGGAATATCCTTCCCACTGGTGTATCTATGGAAAGACAGATTGAGTCTGCTATAGAATGAGTAGTTCTTATAGTCTCCACTTTAAAGACTCCCAGGTTAATTCTGTCTCCGGCATTGATATTGTGAAGCTTGCCATGTCTTATTCCGTGTTCTTCAAACTTATTTTTTATAAGTCCTATAGGAAGCCTTGTGCCGTAAACTGGCACATTAAGCTTTTGAATCAGATAAGGTACAGCGCCTATATGGTCTTCATGACCGTGAGTTATAACAAGACCTCTTATTTTAGATGCGTTCTTTTCAAGATATGTAAAATCAGGAATTACCACATCTATACCGAACATGTCGTCATCAGGGAAGGACAATCCGCAGTCCACTAGCATAATGTCATTACCGTACTCGAAGGCCGTAATGTTTTTTCCGATTTCATTAAGGCCTCCAAGTGGTATAACTTTAAACTTCTTTTCGTCCCTGTTTTTCTGCTTAGGCAAAAATGACTTTTTATTTTTGCCGTATCTGTTATCTTTTTGTTTTTCCTTTTCTTTTTCCATTATCCGTCCTTTCCAGAGGACCGGAGATTATTTAACTACAATATTTACCAGCTTGCCCGGAACAGCGATGACTTTAACGACGTCCTTACCATCTACCAGTTCCTTAACCGCTTCATCGGCCAGGCAAGTTTTCTCCAGTTCCTCTTTTGTCAGTCCGCTGTCAACATTCATCTTATGCTTAAGCTTACCGTTGATCTGGACTACAACCTCGACAGTGTCTTTAACAAGGGCGGATTCGTCTGCCTTTGGCCACTTCTGAAGATGTACCGACTCTTCATAGCCTGCTCCATGCCACATTTCCTCACAAAGATGCGGTGTAAATGGAGCCATCATAAGTATGAGCTTTTCTACCACATCTCTGAACAGAGGAGCATTGAAGTCTTCTCTTTCCTTGTACTTATACATGGTATTTACAAGCTCCATAATGGACGCTATCGCCGTGTTAAAGTTAAATCTGTCACCTATATCACTACCGACCTTTTTAATAGTCGAGTTGAGAACAAAACTAAGTTCTTTATCTGCATCGCTCTTTACGCTGCTGTCTGCCTTTACCTCACCGTAATCTCTGACAAATTCATAAACCATCTTATATACTCTGTTTATGAATCTAAATGAGCCTTCAACTCCAGCATCGGACCAATCAAGTTCCTTTTCTGGCGGAGCTGCAAAGAGTATGAACAGACGAGCTGTATCTGCGCCGTATTTTTCAATAATTTCAGCAGGTGTAACCACATTACCTATGGATTTACTCATCTTCCTGCCGTCTTTAATTACCATTCCCTGTGTCAGCAGATTCTGGAATGGTTCTGTATGTTCCACAAGACCCAGATCATAGAAAGCCATCTGGAAGAATCTTGCATACATCAGATGGAGTATCGCATGCTCAACGCCACCGATGTACTGGTCAACATTCATCCAATATTTTGCCTTATCTTTATTAAAGGCTTCCTTATCGTTGTTTGCATCACAATATCTCAGGAAATACCAAGATGAATCGAGGAATGTATCCATTGTATCCATTTCTCTTCTTGCCTTTTTACCACACTTAGGGCAAGTAACCTCAGCAAATACCTTGCTTGTTGTAAGTGGTGATTCACCCTTTCCTGTAAATTCCACATCTGTAGGAAGCATTACAGGCAGATTTTCTTCCTTTTCAGGAACCCAACCACAATCATCACAATAAATCATAGGAATTGGAGTTCCCCAGTATCTCTGTCTTGAAATAAGCCAGTCTCTGAGCTTGTAGTTTACGGTTTTCTTTCCGAGGCCTTCCTTTTCCAGCTTAGCTGTAACCTTTTCTATGGCCTCTTGATTATCCATTCCGTCAAATTCTCCGGAATTTATCATCTTACCTTCTGCTGCAAAGGCTTCCTTAAGATTATTTACATCTATTTCAGGGTTCTGAGGGTCAACTACAGGTATTATTTCCAGATCAAATTTCTTTGCAAAGTCAAAGTCTCTCTGGTCATGAGCAGGTACGCCCATAATTGCTCCTGTACCGTAGCCCATAAGTACATAGTCTGAAATGAAAATAGGAACTTTTGCTCCGTTTACAGGATTTATACAATATCTTCCGATAAATACACCGGTTTTTTCAGCTGTTGTGCTAGTTCTCTCGATTTCGCTCATATGCTGAACCTTATCAAGATACTCATCAACGGCCTTTTCATATTCAGTACCTTCAACAAGCTCTTTTACAAAAGGATGTTCCGGTGCCAGTACCATAAATGTTGTTCCGTAAATTGTGTCAGGTCTTGTAGTAAATATTTCTAGCTCCTTATCGAAACCTTCAATCTTAAATCTTGCTTCTGCACCCTCCGATCTACCAATCCAGTTTCTCTGCATCAGCTTAACCTTGTTAGGCCATCCAGGAAGATTATCAAGACCATCAAGCAATCTTTCAGCGTAATCGGTAATTTTAAAATACCACTGGGAGAGGCTCTTTTTGCCCACCAGGCTGCCGCATCTTTCGCACTTGCCGTCTACAACCTGCTCATTTGCCAGTACTGTCTGACAGCTTGGACACCAGTTTACAGGATTTTCCTTTTTGTAGGCCAGTCCTTTATTATAGAACTGAATAAAGATCCACTGCATCCATCTGTAGTAATCCGGCTTGCATGTGGCAAGACTTCTATCCCAGTCATAGGAAAGCCCCAGCTCCTTAAGCTGCTGTGTCATTTCGTCCATATTATCATATGTCCATTTTGCAGGCTCAACGCCGTGTTTGATTGCCGCGTTTTCCGCAGGCAGGCCGAAGGCGTCATAGCCCATAGGATGAAGGACATTATAACCTTCCATTGTTTTATATCTAGCCAAAACATCGCCGATGGAATAGTTACGAACATGTCCCATGTGAAGCTTACCTGAAGGATACGGGAACATTTCAAGTACATAGTACTTTTCCTTGCTCTCATCCTCAGTCACTTTGTAGATGTCGCTATCTGCCCATTCTTTCTGCCATTTCTTTTCAACTTCCGCAAAATTATACTTCTCATTCATTTTCCTTTACCTCCCAACTAAGAGTATTGCAATCGGCCCATACTTTTTCAATGTTGTATCTTTCTCTTTTTTCTGCTGTCAGAACATTGACGATGATATCTCCGTAATCCATCAAAATCCAACCTGATTCCTTTTTACCTTCGATGCTTTTTACTAGCAAACCTTCCTGAGCCAGTCTGTCTTCCACTTCATCAATCAGCGCACCGACAGACCTTTCATTTAACCCTGTGGCTAAAATAAGATAATCAGCTATGGATGATTTTTCAGCAATATCGAATATAATGATATCTTCAGCTTTTTTGCTGTCAAGAGTCTCTGCCGCCAGCAGAGCGTAATCTTTACTGTTCATATGATTTCCGTCTCTTTCCTTTCTGAAATCGTCAATCTGTTCTTCAAACCATTCTCTGGCTCTGAGTGTGTCCTCATCAATGTATGAAACACCCTTTTCTTTAAGATGCTCCACTGTATCTGTAAGTGACTTTAGACATCCTCTGTCCAGATCCTCGTATGTAGCTTTCCTTATTGCTTCAACACCGTTATAAACTCTTGTTGGTTCTATGGCATCTGCTATAAACACAATCTTTTCAGTCTTACTCATACCAGCTCTTCCGGTGGTATGATATGAAACTGCATTTATTATGTCTGCGTCGTCGATACCCCACTCGTGCTTCAGCAAAGCCGCCGCAATCTTGCCGTGAGAAAGGTTAGGTGAGTCAATATACTTTTCATCAAAACCGAATTTCCTTACAAGAGCATTTAGCTCTTCGTTAGGAAGCTCCTTTACCACGTCGTGAAAAATGGCGGCCGTCACGCATTTTTCCATGTCACCTCCGTACATCTGGCAAAGCTTTTCTGCCTCAGAGACGACATTTACCGTATGATTCCATCTTTTATCTGAAAGATGGTTTTTTACATACTTTTCAATCTCTTTTCTGTAGTTTTTATCTCTATAATCCTTATTTGATATACAGTCCATTTTCCTTTATATACCTTTCCACTCCCGGAGTCACCAGATCCGAGATATCCTTCCCGTCTCTCAGCCTTTCCCGTATCTCCGTGGATGATATGTGAAATCTCCTGTTATCTATTTTTATTATTTCGGTTCCGTACAGTTCCGAAAGTCTTTTTATTTCCGCCTCCAGCTCATCTTCTCTGTAGCCGGGTCTTACGCCTACTATGAACCGGTTTTCGGAAATCAGCTCCTCTGAATTTTTCCAACGGGATATTTCCAGAAACGAGTCTGTTCCAGATATGAAAAACACCTGAGTTTCATCTCCAGCCTGTCTTTTTGCCTCTCTCATTGTCAAATATGTATAGGAAAGTTCTTCCTGTCGCATCTCCCAATCGGAGACCTCAAGTTCGGCTATGTTTTCCACTGCAGCTTTAAGCATATTAAGCCTGTGATTATTTCCCGCCGTTTTAGCATCTATCTTAAATGGCTGAACTCTCGCTGGCATAAGTATTACCTTTGTTAGATTGGCTTGTCTTGCCGCATCCAACGCCAGATTTATATGCCCTCTGTGGCACGGATCAAAGGAGCCACCCATTATGCCTATTTTTTTCATAAGATGCCGCCTTATTTTGCAGAGCCTCTCTTAAGTCCAAGCTCTGCCAACTGCTCATCGGTAACCGCACCTGGTGCTTCGGATACCATGCACTGAGCCGCCTGGTTTTTAGGGAATGCCATAACTTCTCTTATGCTGCTTTCCCCTGCCAAAAGCATCACCATTCTGTCAAGACCATAGGCAAGGCCACCGTGAGGTGGTGCACCGTACTTAAACGCTTCCACCAGGAATCCGAATTTTTCTTTTATCTCTTCATCGGTTATTCCCAGTATCTTAAACATCTTTGTCTGCAGTTCCTGGTCATGAATTCTTATGGAACCTCCGCCCAGTTCTACACCGTTTAGAACAATATCATAGGCATTGGCTTTAACCTTTTCAGGCTCAGTATCCAGCATCGGTATATCTTCCGCTTTAGGAGAAGTGAACGGATGATGCATAGGGCTCAGCTCTCCTGTTTCGTCATCTGTTTCAAAGAGTGGGAAGTCAACAACCCAAAGCAGTTCAAAACGACTATCATCTAAAAGTCCCATTTCTCCTGCGATATGTCTTCTCAAAAAGCCCAGTGTATCAAATACAACCTTAGGTCTGTCAGAGCAGATGAGAATCAAATCTCCTGCCTTTGCTCCAAAAACATCTGCAATTTTCTTAAGTTCATCCTGGGAGAAGAATTTGTTAACCGATGAACTTATTTCATCATCAGCTACCTTTATCCACACAAGGCCCTTTGCACCATAGCTCTTGCATGCTTCAATAAGCTTGTCTATTTTCTTTCTTGTATAAAGTTCTGCTCCGCCGTCTATGCAGATACCGCGAACATCTCCACCAGCCTCAAGGGCATCGGTAAACACTTTGAACTCACATCCTGCCACGATATCATTGAGTTTTTTAAGCTCAAACCCAAATCTTACATCTGGTTTATCGCTGCCGTATCTTTCCATGGCCTCATCATAGGTCATTCTTGGAAGCGGAAGCTTTATATCTATATTCATTACATCTTTAAAGAGTTTCTTTAAAAATCCTTCGTTAACGGCGATGACATCATCCTGATCCACAAATGACATTTCCAGGTCAATCTGTGTAAATTCCGGCTGTCTATCCGCTCTGAGGTCTTCATCTCTAAAGCATTTAGCGATCTGCACATATCTGTCTGTACCGCCTACCATCAAAAGCTGCTTAAACAGCTGAGGTGACTGTGGTAATGCATAGAAATGTTCATGATGTACTCGCGAAGGTACCAGAAAGTCTCTTGCGCCTTCCGGTGTAGGTTTTACGAGCATCGGTGTTTCTACTTCTGTAAAACCGCTGTCATAAAAATAGTCTCTGGCACATTTTGTTATTTTGTTTCTGAAAGTCAGATTTTCCTGCATCTTCTTTTTTCTCAGATCAAGATATCTGTATTTCAGTCTCAGATTGTCGTCAACCTTATCGTCATCCCTAATGTAAATAGGAGGAGTTTCCGACTTATTGTATATAACCAGATCCTTTACAAATACTTCAATGTCGCCGGTTGCAAGTTCCTTGTTTACAGACTGTCTTTCTCTGACAACTCCCTTAACTCCGACAACATATTCGCTTCTCAAGGTATCAGCCATATTGAATAGTTCTTCAGGAATTTTATCATCAAATACAATCTGAACTATTCCGGTTTTATCCCTAAGATCGCAGAAGATAAGTCCGCCAAGATTTCTTCTTTTGGCAATCCATCCGTTTAAGACTACCTTTTCCCCTATATCAGAGGCATCCAGCGTCCCACACATATGCGTTCTTTTGAATATGTTTGACATTTTTATCCTCTCCTAACAATTTATTTTATCGCCTCTGCGATATCCTCCAGTGTAAACGGTATTTCTATCTGCTGTGAAGTGGCCATTTTCTTTACAGAAACCTTTCCACTTGCCAATTCATCTTCACCTATGATTACCGTATTTTCGGCGCCTACTCTGTCAGCCAACTTAAACTGTCCTTTGAAGTTTCTTTCCATACAGTCGATTTCTATAGCAAGACCCTTTCTTCTCAGCTCGGCAGCCAATTTTATTGCGGCTCTTTTAGGTTCCTCTCCCATATATGCAATAAGCGCATTTACAGGTTTGTTTTCCGGAATTTCAATGCCGCTTGCCTCCATCACAAGAAGCAATCTTTCTTTGCCAAGTCCAAATCCCACTCCCGGAATTTCTGGTCCTCCCAGCTCTTCACCTAAGTGATCGTATCTTCCGCCGCCGCAGACAGTTCCTTGGGCTCCAATGGTATCTGTAACAAATTCAAAGGCTGTTTTAGTGTAATAATCAAGGCCTCTTACGATACCTGGATTTACAACAAAAGGTATTCCTGCAGCCTTTAGATTTTCCTGAAGTTCCTCAAAATCCTTTTTACAATCATCGCATAGATAATCCAACATCATCGGAGCACCTTCCACCAGCTTCTGACATTCCGGACTCTTGCAATCTATAATCCTCATAGGATTTCTTTCATATCTGTCCTTGCATGTATCACACAGCTTATCGTAATTTGGTTTTAAAAATTCCTTTAAAGCTGCTCTATGTTCCTTGCGGCAATCAGGACATCCAACGGAATTTATCTCCAAAGTCAGATTTTTTATACCAAGCTCTCTTAAAAACTCATATGCTAAAGATATAATTTCAGCATCTGCCATCATACTCTTTGCTCCAAACACTTCCACTCCGAACTGGTGAAATTGTCTGAGTCTTCCTGATTGAGGTTTTTCATATCTGAAACACGGAATATTGTAATAGTACTTCGCAGGCTGAGGCTCTGCATACTTTTTATGCTCGATATATGACCTCATCACCGGTGAGGTTCCTTCCGGTCTTAAAGTCAAACTTCTTTTACCTTGTTCCCAGGTATACATTTCTTTTTGCACTATATCCGTAGTATCGCCTACGCCTCGGATAAACAGTTCTGTGTGCTCAAATACCGGAGTTCTCACTTCTGAAAATCCGTATCTGGCGCATATATCGGCAAATACTTTCTCGATATACTGCCATTTATATGCCTCCTCAGGCATCATGTCCTTTGTGCCCTTAGGCGCCATAGTCAGCATTTTTCTACCTCCATAAAAAAGTTCTTAAGCTTTCTTTCCTTCATTTCTTCCAGTCTTTGCATATATATTTCATAGTTGGATACATTGGCAGTTCTCTCAAGGCGATTTTCCTCAGGGAAATACACCTTTGAAACGCCTCCTGCACCAAGAGCCAAAATGCTCTGATGTTCGTCCATTATCCTTATATTATACAGGTTTTCCGTACCGATTTTACAAAAACCGACATTTTCACCTGCTCCTGTCATGTGCTTTTGTCTGTAAAGATAATAAGGTATGTATCCTTCCGCTCCCAGTTTTTCATAGGCGTATTCCATCATTTCACCTGCCTCATCAGCATGGTGGTAATGGTAATTTTTATCCTTTTCAGCTAGTCTTGAAGCCCTCTTTACCGCAAGAGTATGCACCGTAATATTTTCCGGTGACATAGACAACACCTTATCCAAAGTATATGCAAAATCACCGGTGGTCTCCCCAGGGAGTCCGGTTATCAAATCCATATTAATTTCTTTTACACCCACTCCGCGTGCCAACTCAAAAGCCTTTATTGTTTCATCTGCCGTATGAGCTCTGCCTATAAGCTTGAGAGTATTATCATTCATAGTCTGTGGATTGATGCTTATCCTGTTTACACCATACTTCACAGCCGTTTTAAGCTTTTCTTCCGTTACCGTATCAGGTCTACCAGCTTCTAAAGTGATTTCCTTGAGTCTGTCTAAATTCACATTTGTTCTCAATTTATAAAGAAGTTTGTCTAGTTGCTCTGCTGTAAGTGTAGTCGGTGTTCCTCCACCTATATATACAGATTCTGCGTACAACCCTCTTTCTTTCATCTCTGCGCCGACAAAGTCCAACTCTTCAATAAGTACCTCAAGATATTTTTCAATAACATCTTGAGATGCTGTGTTAGAGGTAAAAGAACAGTACAGACATCTTGTAGGACAGAATGGAATTCCAATATAAAGGCCTAAGCTGTTTTTTTCAGCCTTTCCGGCTGTTTTCATCTGATAGTCGTATATATCTGCAACAGTCTCAGACTTGCTGTCAGATACCATATAAATGTCTCTTAAAATCGCTTTGGCTTTATCACGACTTCCAGTTTCCCCCGTTAAATCACCAAACAATTTTACAGGTCTTATGCCTGTCAGTGTTCCCCATACCGGTCTTTTTCCGAATTCCTCATTAAAAGCAATGAACATATCTTTTGCGAGCTGCTCTCTGCTTTCATCCAGTGAAAATTCAAAACTCTTATTGATCTTATCTGTAAGTTCCCGGTTATTATCAAACTCCTCTTGTGAAATTGAATTAGATGCATTTACATCTTTCTCATCAAGAACGATGATAAACTCCTCAGGTTTTATAAATATTTTTGTCAGTTCCTCGTACTGATGGGCCTTTGCCACATTCTTTAGTCGGATCTTATACAAAAGGGTTATTCTCCTTCTCAAAGCCTATTGTTGTAGCTCCCATATGCCCAGGAAATACTCTGGTATCATCAGGAAGCACAAACAGTTTTTCCTTTATACTCTTTATCAGAAGCGGCATTGAACCTCCGGCAAAATCCGTTCTTCCCACGGATGCCTGAAACAATGTATCTCCGCTAAATAGAACAGTTCCTATCCTGATGCACATTCCTCCAGGGCTGTGTCCTGGAGTCATAATAAATTCAAGTCTCATATTGCCCACATCAAGAGTATCTCCGTCTCTAACGGAAATATCAGCAACTATGCTTACAGGTGTTCCAAAATCCGCCGACATATTGGCTCTCGGATCCTTTAACATCGGAGCCTCTGCCTCTGCAGCAACAATTTTTGCATCGTATTTTTCACTGATAATATTGACGCCGCCTATGTGGTCACCATGTCCGTGGGTAAGTATTACATATTTAAGGTTAATTTTTTCTTTGCTTATAGTTTCTTCCATTCTCGGATTAAATCCACCGGGATCCACTATAAATCCGTCTCCGCTTTTTTCATCCCATGCAATATAGGAGTTAACCATAAGCGGTCCGGAAGGTATATTTATTATCTTCATATCTCTATTCTCAATCTCAATATCTAACTAGTTTATCAAACTTTGCTTCTGAATACTTCATAGACTCCTTCTATGCTCTTCATAGCAAGGGTCAATTTACCGATTTGTCCTATATTGGATATCATAACTGTCAAGGCCACGGTGGCATTGCCGTCTTTATCAGCTCTTGCATTTACGCTTGTAATATCCGTACCGGCATTTTCACATACCTTTGATATATCAGAAAAGAGACCTTTACGATCCTCTGCGATTATAGTTATATCCGCCTCATAGGATTCGTGGGCATTCTGCTCCCATTCAACCTCTATAAAGCGTTCCTTTTCCTCTTCAGGAAGGGAAACCATATTAGGGCAGTCCTTTCTGTGAACGGATACGCCTCTTCCTTTAGTTATATATCCGATTATTTCATCGCCAGGTACAGGGTTGCAGCACTTGGAAAGACGCACTAAAAGTCCATCCATTCCCTTTACTATAACGCCTTTGTTGTTCTGTTTCTTTCCGCCCTTGCCTCCGGCACTCTTAACCGTAGTAATTTCTTCAGGCTTTTTGTCTTCTTTTTTGCTATCCTTTTCAAGCTCAGCGTTATACATGGAAATAAGCTTTGAAGCGACGTTAGTTAAAACAGTACCGCCAGGACTTACATTAAGAAACATCTCATCGGCATCCTTTAATCCCGCATCCTTAACATACTTGGATATAAAGGAGTTCTTTAACACATCCTTAGGCTCGTATCCCTTCTTACGGAGATATTTGTCCATGAGCATCTTGCCCTTGTCCACGCCGTCGGTTTTGTTTTCCTTTTTAAGCCACTGCCTAATCTTAGTTCTAGCTGTAGGACTCTTTACAATCTTAAGCCAGTCTATTGACGGTCCGCTGGAATTTGATGATGTTACGATTTCAACTATGTCACCGTTTTCTAGCTTATGGTCGATGGTTACCATCTTACCGTTTATCTTGGCACCGACACACTTTGCACCGACTTCTGAATGGACCTTAAAGGCAAAGTCCAAAGGCGTTGATCCTGCAGGAAGCTCCATTACATCTCCCTTTGGAGTGAAAACAAATACCTGGTTTTCGAAAAGATCCATTTTAAGGGTCTCAAGGAATTCCTTAGGATTATCCATTTCCTTCTGCCACTCAAGAGACTGTCTGAGCCAGGAAAGCTTTACCTCTTCCTGATCTGCACTTACGCCCTCTTTATATTTCCAGTGGGCTGCGATACCATATTCGGCTATCCTGTGCATTTCCTTTGTTCTTATCTGTATTTCAAAAGGATCTCCTGTATCGCCGATTACAGTTGTATGAAGTGACTGATACATATTAGGCTTAGGCATTGCTATGTAGTCCTTAAATCTTCCCGGAATAGGAGTCCACATGGAATGGACTATACCTAATATTGCATAACAGTCTTTTACCGTATCAACAATTATTCTCACTGCCATGAGATCGAATATCTCATCAAGCTGCTTATTTTGATATTTCATCTTTCGGAAGATGCTGTAAAAATGCTTTGTTCTTCCGTAAATATCATAATCTATATCAGCATCCTTAAGAGCTTCGTTGACTTCATCTATGATTCTATTAAGGTCAGCTTCCCTTTCTTCCTTCTTTTCGTGAATTTCATTGGTGAGCTCCTGATATTCATCAGGCCATAGATATCTCATGCATATATCCTCAAGTTCAAACTTTATGGAATATATACCAAGTCTACTTGCCAAAGGCGCATAGATATCCAGAGTTTCGCTGCATTTTTCCACAATCTTATTCGGGGTCATATAATTTATGGTGCGCAGATTGTGAAGTCTATCGGCCAGCTTGATTATGAGAACTCTTATATCCTTTGACATTGCCAAAAACATCTTTCTTAATGTTTCCGCCTGTCTTTCCTCTTTGTTCTCATATTGCAGGGAGCCTATCTTAGTAACACCGTCCACAAGCAACTCAACTTCCTCTCCAAATTCCTGTCTAAGCTGCTCATTTGTGTATTCCGTATCTTCAACAACATCGTGCAGTAAACCGGCCACAAGAGTATCTTCATCCATGCCAAGTTCTGCCAGTATTTTAACTACTGCCATGGGATGTATCAGATAGGGTTCGCCAGATTTTCGCAGTTGCCCTTCATGCATTTTAGCAGCCACATCATAGGCTCTTCCTATAAGCTCAATATCATATTTTGGATTCAGTTCGATTATTTCGTCCAGAAATTCCTGTCTACTTTGCATTTATTCTTTATTCCCCGTTCCACCTATATATTTTTTCTTTTTCTTCTTTTTGCCTTCCTCAAGTGTCTTCTGATATCTTGTCTTTCTTTTGTGCTGTGAGAACTGATAGTACAGCGGGCTGCATATAAATATGGATGACAAACATCCTGCCGCTACACCTACCATCAGAGGCAGTATAAACTCCCTCATGGAAGCCGATGTCATTATAAACATCGGTACCATTACTATCAGAGTAGTAAAGGTAGTCATTATGGATCTGGATAAGGTCTGATTTATGGAAATATCAATTATTTCCTCCTCGTCCTTTCTCATCAGCTGATTATTCTCTCTTATTCTGTCAAAAATTACTATGGTGTCGTTTATGGAATATCCGACTACCGTCAATATACCTGCAATAAACGGGTTATTTACAGTTACATTGAACACCGCATAGAAGGTCAGCACTATAAGAACATCGTGGAGTACGCCTAAAATTGCGGATGCTCCGAAATTCCATTCTTTAAATCTAAGTCTTATATAGATAAGCATACCTACAGCTGCTAAAAGCACCGCCTTTATTGCGTTATTTCTCAGCTCTTTACCTACCGTAGGTCCGAACAACTCCTGAGCCAGTATATCGCTGTCATCAAATCCGAACTCTTGCTGTAAATCAGCAATTAAAGCGCTTCTTTCATCGTTTTCAATGGCATCAACAGTTCTTATCATAATCTGCTCGTTATTTTCGCCGGCATAAACGACTTCCGCTTCTATACCTCTATCATCTAAAACGGCCTCAACTTCTTTCATGGCCACTTCCTTGCCCATATCAATCTGTACCATGGTACCGCCGGTAAAGTCGATACCGTAGTTAAGTCCTCTTACAAGACCAAAGGCCAGACCAATAACGAGAATCACTACAGAAACAGTGTAATATATTTTTCTGTGCTTTATGAAAGAAAACTGTCTCTTTATGGCAAACATCGCTGTTCCGTCTTCTTTAATTCCGAAGTATTTCTTCTTTGAGAAACGCCTTGTGTTGGCAAATATGCCAAGGTACAGATGTGTGATAACCACAGCAGTCAGCAGGCTGACTATGATACCAATCATCAGTGTCCATGCAAAGCCCTTAACGGAGCTTGTTCCTATCTGATAAAGTATTACCGCAGCGATAAGAGTTGTAACCTGAGAGTCGATTACTGTACTCATAGCTCTCTTAAATCCTGTCTGTACTGCAACTCTCGTTGATTTGCCGCTTATTATTTCTTCCTTGATTCTGGTGAATATGACAACGTTAGCATCCACGGCCATACCAACGGAAAGTATCAGACCAGCTATACCAGGCAGTGTTATAACATTTCCCACAAGGGCCATAATTATGAATATGATAAGAATATACATGGCCAGAGCAATATCAGCTGCAAGACCCATTATCATATATCCTGCGATCATTATCACAAATATTATAGCGATACCAATGATGCCGGCCTTTACGCTCTGATCAAAGGCATCCAGTCCGATCTTTGCACTCTGAACCGATGAGGATACTTCCTCCAAAGGAGCTGGAAGTGCACCGCCTCTAATCAATGCTGCCAACTCGGACGCTTCATCCTGGCTAAAGTTACCTGTTATCTCACATTTACCTCCGCTTATAACCTCGTTAACAGAAGGACTTGAAATAACATCATTATCCAGCATTATTACTATGGAATCACTTGGGACTGTCTGTCCGTATGAATCTTTGATGGTTGCGGTCACCGTACCGCTTAAAGCTTTTTCTGTTGCCTGCTCAAAGGCATCTGCTCCTTCACTTTTGAGTTCAAGACTTACAGCATAACCACCTGTTTCACTTCCGCTCTGTGTCACAGTGGCATTTTGAACCATGCTTCCGTCCAGTACAAAGCCTCCATCAGGCATCAGAAACTGCAGCTGTGCAGTTCTGCCTATCTGGTCTATAGCCTCCTGAGCATTCTCCACGCCAGGCAGTTCAACTCTTATTCGATTGCCACCTTCAACTCTGACATCAGCATTGGCAATACCCATCTGGTCAACTCTTCGGCTAATCACCTGCTGAGTCTGATTCATCAGTTCAGTAAGTTCTTCGCCTTCCTTGTCTGTCTGAGCCTCCATAACAACATATACTCCGCCCTTAATATCAAGGCCGAGCTGTATCTTGTCAGTGAGAGGTGCCAAACTGCCTATTCCGAAAACAGTTGCATACCAGCCAAAACCCACTAATAGCAACAAAAGCACCGCAAGTATTTTTTTTAGCTTTTCTTTCATCAAATTCACCTCAAGTATTTTTGCATTATATTTTATTATATAATTTTCCCCGTAGAAAATCAACAAGGCCGGTCAAATTGACCGGCCTTTTCAGGCATTTAATTTACTTGTTTTCAGCGTTTTCTTCGTTCTTTACTTCAACTTCTTCAGCAGCTACTTCTTCAGCTTCGGTTTCAACTGTTTCGACAGCCTCTACTGTTTCAGCTTCAACTACTTCCGCTTCAGCAACTTCAACTGCTTCTTCAGCTTCAACTGCTTCTTCCTTTTCTACCGGTTCAATTTCAGCATCCAGAATAGCTTCTTTTTCCGGTTCAGACTTCTTAAGCTTTTTAGGTCTAGAAGATTTTTCTTCTCTAGACAGCTTAGGTTCCTTAGTTACTATCTGTGATACGGACCATTTCATCATTTCAAATTTAACTTTGTCCGCTCCCACCTGAATAACGATGGAATCTTCCTTTACCTTTACTACCTTACCGCAGATACCACCGATTGTTACGATTGAGTCTCCAACCTTTATGGAAGATCTCATCGCATTAACTTCTCTTTCCTTCTTCTTCTGAGGTCTAATCAGCATGAAGTACATAAGAGCGATAAGAAGTATCAAAGGTATTATCTGAAAATATATCGTTCTGTTGTCCATTTAATAATTCCTCCTAAATTATATATGCCGTCACTTCCAACGTCTTTATTTAACTGGTGCCGGCGATGGGGGTCGAACCCATACGGTGTCACCACCACAGGATTTTGAGTCCTGCACGTCTGCCAATTCCATCACGCCGGCGTAACAGCATAATTCTATACTATTCTAATGTTATAGTCAACTCATCTTCGGAAATTACTTTTGTCTTTTTGCTAGCCAAAATATCGTACATTACAGGGATTACAAAAAGTGTCATAAGAGTAGCATAAAGCAATCCTCCTATACATACAACAGCCACCGGCTGAATCATTTCGCTGCCGCTTCCTGTCCCCACCGCCATAGGCAAAAGACCAAGTATTGTAGTTGCAGCTGTCATAAGCACAGGTCTCATTCTTATAGCTCCTGCTTCTATTATGGATTTTCTTCTATCCATACCTTCCACCCTCAGTCTGTTTATGCAGTCTATAAGTA
>OGWU01000053.1_pt1 | contig 62664 bp, 68 predicted proteins | sample 1576071 | NCBI WGS metagenome assembly OGWU01 (sample SAMEA3541582, study PRJEB24748) | human gut metagenome | biome: human gut; feature: human-associated habitat; material: faeces | place: China | collected 2012
ACCCCACTACGAATGGTAAAGCAGGGGGTCAAACCACTAAAAAAGTTAAAGAGCCAATTTTATGAGAACGCCGTTAATCCGGCGTTCTTTTTTTATGACCTACCCCCAATTTCTCGAACGCAAATATTCTTTGCGTGACAATTTCATCAATGCAAAGTACATTTGATAGACATAAGGGACAATCCTCAATAGAATTTGCCATAGGGATTGTTTTTGTCCTGCTAATAGGCAGTTTTGCTGTTTATGCTGCTGTATACTTTCACACAAAAGGTGAATTAGAAGGGAATTTTGAAAAAGGACTAAAAGAAAATAATTTTTATATGAATACAGACGGATACTATTCAATGGATTATGATGATGGAATAAAGCTCAGTGTTCCAAATCAGAGCATGCCCGGTTTGATGGATTTTACTTTAGATTTCCATCTGAGCAATTTATACTGCAATATTGAATTAGATGACCGATATGTAGAAATAATATGGGGAGAAGCAGATGATTTTTCTGCTTCAGCGGTTAATAAAGCAGATGAAAGCATCATCGGAAGCACATCTCAGTTTAAGGAAAAAGATTTCTCCAACATGAAGAAATTGAGTGAAGAACTGGGAATATCCGAAAACGAAATGGGTGAAATTATTGAAAAAGGAAATGAACTGTATAAGGAATTTTATCCGCAGTAAGTGAAGAAATTATAGTTAAAGGTGACATTCGGAAATGAATTTTCGATGTCACCTTTTATTTGCGTACAGCACAATTCCAAAAACTGGCGGGAGGTTGAAATATCAATAATTTACGGTCAAAAATGTTTGACATGAGCATATGCGGTGTGATAAACTAATTATCGGCTTTAAGCGGAAAATGCTTTTAGTTGTATTTTAATTGCCTTGAATTATCAAAGGAAATTCAAAGGAGAAAGGAGACAAGAATGCCTACAATTAACCAGTTGGTGCGCCAGGGAAGAACTTCCAGCGTAAAGAAATCCACTGCTCCAGCTCTGGGAAAGGGAATGAATTCTCTTAAGAGAGTTGCGACAGATGTGAATTCTCCGCAGAAGAGAGGCGTATGCACATCTGTAAAGACTGTTACACCTAAGAAGCCTAATTCAGCTCTTAGAAAGGTAGCAAGGGTTAGACTGACTAACGGTATCGAAGTTACAGCCTACATTCCTGGTATTGGTCACAACCTGCAGGAACACAGCGTTGTACTCATCAGAGGCGGAAGAGTTAAGGACCTCCCTGGTGTAAGATATCATATCATCAGAGGTACACTTGATACTGCCGGTGTAGCGGACAGAGGCCAGTCACGTTCTAAATACGGGGCTAAGAGACCTAAGAAATAAGTTAGCATCGGTAATTTGTAGTGTGCTCTTGATTAAGATATCGAGCGCCCGCGCCTTAGAGAGAATAATAGTGACGGCCCTAAGGCGAGTACCGAAAGCATTTACGGCAAGGAGGGAAGAGACGTGCCAAGAAAAGGAAATGTACCTAAGCGTGAAGTTCTTCCGGATCCAGTCTACGGTAGTGTTGTTGTAGCAAAGCTCATCAACAGCATTATGATAGACGGTAAGAAGGGCATCGCTCAGGCGATTGTATATGATGCCTTTGAGCAGGTGCACGAAGCAACCGGAGAAGACGCTTTGGAAGTATTTGAAAAAGCAATGAACAACATCATGCCTGTACTGGAAGTAAAGGCAAGAAGAGTTGGTGGTGCAAACTACCAGGTTCCTGTTGAAGTTAGAGCTGACAGGAGACAGACTCTCGGACTCAGATGGCTCACAAACTACACAAGAGCAAGAGGCGAGAGGACAATGAGCGAAAAGCTCGCAAAGGAACTTATAGACGCAGCAAACAACACAGGAGCGTCTGTAAAGAAGAAAGAAGATACTCATAAGATGGCAGAAGCTAATAAGGCATTTGCTCATTACAGATGGTAATACGATAATCAGCAGAAAGGAGGAATACCATGGGAAGAGCGTTTCCATTAGAGAAAACAAGAAATATCGGTATCATGGCTCACATTGACGCCGGTAAAACAACAACAACAGAAAGAATCCTCTTCTATACAGGAAGAACCCATAAGATTGGTGAAACCCATGAGGGTGCCGCTACAATGGACTGGATGGAACAGGAACAGGAACGTGGTATCACAATCACCTCTGCTGCAACCACCGCACAGTGGAAAGGTCACAGAATCAACATTATCGATACTCCGGGCCACGTGGACTTTACCGTTGAGGTAGAAAGATCCCTGCGTGTACTGGACGGTGCGGTAACTGTACTCTGTGCAAAGGGTGGCGTGGAACCTCAGTCTGAAACAGTATGGAGACAGGCTGAAAAGTACGGTGTACCAAGAATGATCTTCGTAAACAAGATGGATATTCTGGGTGCCGACTTCTATAGGGTCGTTGATCAGGTTAAGAACAGGCTGAAAGCCAATGCAGTACCTATTCAGCTGCCTATCGGTTCCGAAGAAACTTTCGTAGGTATCATCGACCTTATCGAAATGAAAGCAGAGATATATGAGGATGATCTGGGTAAGGTGTTTGACATCGTTGACATTCCTGAAGATATGAAGGACAAGGCCCAGGAATGGAGAGAAAAACTCATTGAATCCGTAGCGGAAACTGACGAAGAACTTATGATGAAGTTCCTGGAAGGTGAAGAACTGACTAAGGATGAGATTATAAGCACTGTCAGAAAGCAGACTATTGCAGGTGAAATGGTGCCTGTAACATGCGGTTCCGCATATAAGAACAAGGGCGTACAGATGATGCTTGACGCTGTTGTAGCGTTCATGCCTTCACCTCTTGACATTCCGCCTATCAAGGGTATCAATCCTGACACAGGCGAAGAAGATGAAAGAGCAGCAGACGACAACGGTCCTTTCGCAGCTCTGGCATTCAAGATCATGGCTGACCCGTTTGTAGGTAAGCTGGCATTCTTCAGAGTTTACTCCGGTACTCTTGAACCAGGCTCTTATGTGTATAACGCCACAAAGGGCAATAAGGAAAGAATCGGAAGAATTCTGCAGATGCACGCAAACAAGAGAGAAGAACTTGACAGAGTATATGCCGGTGATATTGCGGCAGCTGTCGGCCTGAAAAACACAACAACAGGTGATACTCTCTGCGACGAAAAGCATGAAATTATTCTTGAATCTATGGAATTCCCTGAACCTGTAATCGAAATCGCTATCGAGCCTAAAACAAAGGCAGGTCAGGAAAAGATGGGTATCGCTCTGGCTAAGCTGGCAGAAGAAGACCCGACATTCAAGACTTATACAAACGAAGATACCGGACAGACAATCATAGCTGGTATGGGTGAGCTCCATCTGGAAATCATCGTTGACAGACTTATGAGAGAGTTCAAGGTTGAAGCCAATGTAGGTAAGCCTCAGGTATCTTATAAAGAAACTATTACTTCCGAATCTGATGTGGATCACAAGTACGCTAAGCAGTCCGGTGGTCACGGTCAGTACGGTCACGTTAAGATCAAGGTATACCCAAGGGAACCGGGCGCAGGATTCGAGTTTGTTAACTCCATCGTCGGCGGTGCAATCCCTAAGGAATACATTCCTAAGATCGAAGACGGTATCAAGGAAGCAATGGAAACAGGTCCTCTTGCAGGATATCAGGTTGTAGACGTAGGTGTAGAACTGTACGACGGTTCTTATCACGAAGTCGACTCTTCTGAAATGGCATTTAAGCTGGCCGCTTCCATGGCCTTCAGAGAAGCCGTTAAGAAGGCAAACCCTGTACTTCTCGAACCTATCTTCAAGGTTGAGGTTACAGTTCCTGAAGAATACATGGGTGATGTAATCGGTGATATATCCGGTAGAAGAGGAAGAATTGAAGGTTCTGAAATGAACGCCGGCGCAGTTGCCGTAAGAGGATATGTACCTCTGGCAGAAATGTTCGGTTATGCAACAGACCTGAGATCTAGAACACAGGGTAGAGGTACTTATGTAATGCAGTTCTCTCATTACGAAAAGCTGCCTGACAGCCTTGTTGAAAAAATCAATAAATAAGAATACAATTAACGCAATCTAATTTTTAAAAACCTTAAACGGAGGAAAAACAAAGATGGCAAAGCAGAAATTTGAAAGAACAAAACCGCATATTAATATCGGAACAATCGGTCACGTAGACCATGGTAAGACAACTCTGACAGCAGCAATCACAACAACACTGCAGCAGAGATACGGTCTTGGAGAAAAGGTAGCATTCGACCAGATCGATAAGGCACCAGAAGAAAGAGAAAGAGGTATCACAATCGCTACAGCGCACGTAGAATACGAAACACCAAACAGACACTACGCGCACGTAGACTGCCCGGGCCACGCTGACTATGTAAAGAACATGATTACAGGAGCAGCGCAGATGGACGGAGCAATCCTGGTAGTAGCAGCAACAGATGGTCCAATGCCACAGACAAGAGAGCACATTCTTCTTTCAAGACAGGTAGGTGTACCATATATCGTAGTATTCCTTAACAAGTGCGACATGGTAGACGATGATGAACTTCTTGAACTGGTAGAAATGGAAGTAAGAGAACTTCTTAACGAATATGAATTCCCAGGAGATGATACACCGATCATCAGAGGATCCGCTCTTAAGGCACTGGAAGATCCATCAAGCGAATGGGGAGATAAGATTGTAGAACTGTTCGAAGCAATCGACAGCTACATTCCAGAACCAGAAAGAGATAACGATAAGCCATTCCTGATGCCAGTAGAAGACGTATTCTCCATCACAGGAAGAGGTACAGTAGCAACAGGAAGAGTAGAAAGAGGCGTGCTGCACGTAGGAGAAGAAGTAGAACTTATCGGACTTACAGATGAAAAGAGAAAGATCACTGTAACAGGAATCGAAATGTTCAGAAAGCTTCTTGACGAAGCACAGACAGGAGATAACATCGGAGCACTTCTTAGAGGTGTACAGAGAGATGAAATCAAGAGAGGACAGGTACTTGCCGCTCCAGGAACAATTCATCCACATACAAAGTTTAAGGGCGAAGTATACGTACTGAAGAAGGAAGAAGGCGGAAGACACACACCATTCTTCAACGGATACAGACCACAGTTCTACTTCAGAACAACAGACGTAACAGGCGATCTGAAGCTTCCAGAAGGAACAGAAATGTGCATGCCTGGAGACAACATCACAATGGAAATCGACCTGATCACAGAGATAGCCATTGAAGAAGGACTGAGATTCGCCATCAGAGAAGGCGGAAGAACAGTAGGATCCGGCGTTGTAACTGAAATTATTGAATAGGGAGACCTATCCAAAAGCGTATAAAAAGGGCATCGAGTATGCCCTTTTTTGATACGCTTTTATGGAAGGTCCCCCGTCAGGAGTGCAGTGCTTTCTTTAGTGGGTGTGTATCAAGAAAGCACGTGGCACTCTACGGCGCAGTTTGGATGAGATGAGGCGATTGATAAGTAAAATGAATCTAAAAGCGTATAAAAAAGGCATCCAAGATGCCTCTTTTTTGTATTTTATAAATGTATGCTCTATGGAATTAAGTTACTTATTTCCGGTATTTTCTGTAAGTCGCTCTTTAAAATATCTATATATTCTTTTGTAAGGGCATTCATACCGGAGTATCTATCGTGTATATATCCCACATGAACACGAAGGGGATTATCAAAGGGTACGGATACGATGCCGTACCTTCTTTTTGTGTTTTCATCAAGTGGGAAAGAGTCCAAAGTAAAAGCTCGATATTCACTTACAAGTGAATACATCACATCTGTATTGGAAACAGTTACCCTTGAGTCTGAAAACAAACTGTCGAAGATTGAGTATACCTGTAGCGTTAAGTCGTTCATCTTTGAACATTTTTCAGTTACATATAGATAATCGTTTAATTGAGTGCTCTTTATGCTTTTTAGTTTAGCTAAATGTGAATCCTTATGTACAGATATGTAAAAAGGACATGTAAAAAGCTCTTGATATGTAAGCTCCACAGAATCAAAATACTGCTTCCATTCTGAAAATTGCTGATCGATTACGGTTACTATTCCGAGATTATAGTTGCTGCTTTTTACCTTATCGCAACTTTCAAAGCAACCGCAGAAGAACATATCGAAGTCTACTCCCTCATCTTCAGCATGATTTCCGGCTAAGGTGATAAAAGCATTTTGAGCCTGAGGAATGAGAGTTGTAGTTAATCGGAATGTTTTACTTGTTTCCTCCTTAAATCTGTCTAAAGCATTAAAATCTCTTAAAACTTTTTTAGCATAATGTATAAATTCATAACCCTTTAAAGTAGGCCCGATAATACCTTTTCTGTTCCTTTCAAAAATTTCAAAACCGAGCTCCGCTTCTAAATCTTTAACTGCCTGTGAGAGTCGTGGCTGGGAAATGAAAAGTGAATTTGCTGCCACGGAAAAGGAATTATATTTATTTATTTCTACGATATAAATTATCTGCTGTATGTTCATAGCGTAAATCCTTTCGATTATTTGCAATTTATTCTAATATAGATGAATTTTTATAGCAATTTATTTTTATGAAACAGCTGTGATGATGAGGGTAACAATGTCAAAATATTACAATCGTAAGAGGAGGTATGACGCGGCAAAGCCGCTGAAATTAAGCCGCTGCTGTAAAAAAGCAGTCATCTGTGATTTATAAGAAATGCAAATAAGAATATAAAAAAAGAATATATATTTATAAGCGCTCATTATATTTTTATAAAATCTCGATATTATACAAGTTCTTCTCATATCGTTAAAATTTACACATAAAGAAAATGATCATTTAATAAACACGGCGCGGTGTAAATACCATAACTGAAATAGAGAGGATTTATTTATGAAAGAGAAAATGAGTGCAGGTAGAGTTATTAAATTTGCCGGAGCGTATATCGCTTTCATTATCGGTTCCGGATTTGCGACAGGTCAGGAAATTATTCAGTTCTATACTTCCTATGGCTGGTTCAGCGTCGGAGCGATACTTATAAGTATGTTTTTCTTCGCATGGGTCGGAGCGACAGTGATGGGCATCGGATATAAAAACAAAGATATAGAAAATGCCCCAGGAGCGTATCAGACCTTTTGCGGTAAATATTTGGGAACCTTTTATGAATACTTTGTAGCGTTTTTCCTGTTCTGTGTAGTAGTTACTATGATATCGGGAGCAGGGGCAACACTTAATGAGTATTATGGCCTTGATCATCTGGTGGGCAGTGCTGGTATGGCAATACTCATTTACATCGCTTATGTCTTCGGGCTTAAAGGACTCATAAACATTATAGGCGGTATAGGACCTGTAATTATCGTATTTACAATACTGGTTGGTGCTATAACTTTGATAAACAACAGCGGTGGTCTTTCGGTGGTTAATTCCACTATGGAAGGAATGGAAATACCTCAGGCTTCACCAAATTGGTTTATAAGTGGTCTTCTGTATGCGTCTTACAATGTATTCGGCTCGATTATATTCCTTACTGAACTGGGTAAAGAAGCGCATTCCAAGAAGGAAGCAACAGCTGGCGGTGCTATAGGCGGTATCACATTGATGTGTGCCACATTGGTTATGAACATCGCTATGCTTTCAACAATAGGTGAAACAGGAGTGCTTTCTGTACCGACTCTGCATCTTGCAGATAACATTTCACCGGTGATAGGAGTAATATTCTCCATAGTTCTTATACTGGGAATATTCTCAACTGCAGCACCGATGACATGGACAGTGTGCGACAGAATCGTAAAGGAAGGAACAGCAAAATCAAAAATCGTGGCAGCAGTTATAGTGGTGCTTGCATTTATAGGAGGCCAGCTGCCATTCGGAACATTGGTGGGCATTATATATCCGTACACAGGATATCTTGGAATACTCTTGTTCATATGCCTTGCTGTATATGAAGTGAGAAAAAGAGCAGGTAAAAAGGAGGCATAATAGATATGGCACACATGAATAAATATGTTGTTGACTTTGAACCAAATACATATGCAGATGAAGGCGGACAAGAATGCAAAGTGGATTGCTCATTAGGTGTAAATCTTGAGGAACTTCCACAGAAGGTAATCAGTAAACTTAAAGAACTTTCTCCAGAGCATTTAAAGAATTATCCTCATGGAGAAGAGGTACTAGAAGCTTTATTAGGGAAATTAAATAAATTAAATCCTGCTTTAAGTGAAAAAAATATTGCGGTAGGATGCGGTTCTGTGGATATCTTAAGAAATTTGAACGAACTGTTCATAGGACCGGGTAAGAAGGTTGTCGGTGTAGCGCCGCAGTTCTCGGCGTATATAGACGATATAAGGATGAAAGGCTCAGAATACATAGCATCTCTTATGAAAAAGGAAAACGGATATCAAGTTGATATCAATGATATATGCGCTAAAGTTGTAGAACATAAGCCTGACCTTGTGTATATCGATAATCCTAACAATCCTACAGGACAGATATTTACAAGGGAAGAACTTGAACGAATATGGAAAGCGGCCGATTCTGTAGATGCAGCTATCATTGTAGATGAAGCTTACGGTGACTATATGCCAGAAGAGTGCTCTATAATCGACAAGGTAGGGCAGTGGAATGGACTTGTTGTGACAAAAACAATGTCCAAAGGATATGGAATGGCAGGTATGAGAATGGGATATGTCGCTTCTCAGGAAGATATAATATATCAGTTGAATAAGTTGTTAATACCATTCAATTGCAACAGCCTGGCAAGAGATTTGGCTATAGCGATGTTAACGGATGATGATTATCTAGACGGACTTGTGGAAATGACAGAGGACAAAAATATGAGAATAAAAGCATCCGTCGGCAAAGCGATAAAAGTTGCAAAAACAGAAGACTGTGTACCTATCTCTCTTCTTTACACAGAAGATGAGACTGTGGATCTGGCAAGAGTGTTATCTAAAGCTGGAGTGGCGGCAGTGAGCGGTGCAGGCTTTGATGGTATTGGAATTAATTCCATAAGACTTATGGTGCCGGCTGAAAGTGATATGGATTTACTTTGCGAACTATTGGCAAAGGCTGATAGCAGCATTGAATAAAACGACAAGTTATAATACATAATATGAAACCTCGAAATATAAAGAGAAACCCGGATGAGTCAACATCCGGGTTTTGCCATTTCTAATTGTATGGTATAATTTTCACATCGGCTTGAAAGGAGATGGTATGTATTATAGAGCGCAAAATGAGTGTCGGTGAACTGATAAAAAGATACGCATTTTTTGTGGCCGGACTATTTGTAATGGCGTTCGGTGTATCATTTTCGATTAAGGCAAATCTTGGAACATCACCAATTTCGAGTTTCCCTTATGTAACAAGCCTTATAAGCCCTTTGTCGGTAGGACAGGCTACGATAGCCATGCATGTGGTGTTCATAATACTTCAGATTATAATTCTAAGAAGGAAATACGAACCGATACAGCTAATGCAGCTGCCGGTGGCAGTTGTGTTTGGATATCTGACAGACCTTGCATTGTGGATAGTGGACGGTTTAGGCTATTCAAATTATTTGCAGCAGTGGCTGCTTTGTATAATAGGTATAGTGTTGGTGGCTGTGGGTGTCAGCATGGAAGTGGCTGCAGGTGTTGTTATGCTTGCCGGTGAAGGAGTTGTGTTGGCGGTATGTCGTGTGGCTCCGATAAAATTCGGAAATATGAAAATCGTCTTTGATGTAAGCCTCGTGGTGATATCCATAGCAGTTTCTTGGAGCATGCTAGGAACCGTGGAAGGCGTTCGAGAGGGCACTGTGGCAGCGGCGCTGTTTGTAGGATTTATCACAAAGCAGCTTAACAGACACACAAGACGACTTATGAATTATATTGTTGCGAGGAGATAGATGGAAAGAACAGAAGCGCAGAAATACAAAGGCATGATATTTGCCATAATAGGAGGTATATTCTGGGGACTTGCAGGAGTCTTTGGACAATATCTGTTTGTTAATCACGGACTGAATGCTAAGTGGCTTGTCAGCGTGAGGCTTTTGCTTGCGGGAGTAATGCTTTTGATTCCGGTAATGATAAAGGAAAAAAAGCAGGTATTTGCCATTTGGAAGGATAAGAAAAACATACCTACTATTTTTCTTTTTGCCATATTTGGAATGGGATTATGCCAACTGGCCTATTACACTGCCGTACAGTTTTCAAACGCAGGTACTGCAACGGTAATACAGTATACGGGTCCGGCGATGATAATGGTGTATTTCTGTATAAGGTATAGGAGAAAGCCGCAGTTTATGCAGGTGCTGGCACTAATTATGGCAATGGCAGGAGTTTTCCTTTTGGCAACGAAGGGGGATGTGACTTCTCTTAATATATCTCCAACGGCTCTCGTGTGGGGCATTTTATCGGCGATTGCCTTGGCTGCATATAATCTTATCCCAGTAAATCTTATGGCAAAATACGGAACCCTCAGCGTAATCGGCTGGGGAATGCTGCTGGCGGGAATTATGATGGCAGCATATGTGAGACCTTGGCATATTATAGGGACATGGGACTGGAAGGCAGTAGGAGCCTTGGCGGTTGTGGTTATAGTAGGTACAATACTTTCCTTTGCCTTTTATATGGAAGGCGTAAGACTTACGGGAGCGCAAACTGCCAGTCTTATAGCATCGGTGGAACCGGTTACGGCTACGGTGGCTACAGTTCTTATGATGGGCGTAGCTTTTACGCTGCCGGAAGTTATCGGCATAGTTATTATAATTATCGCGGTTATAATACTGTCCCTAAAGGGTGATTGATTATTAAAAAGGAGCGTTAGCGATGAAAATATGTATTCCGATAATGGCAACTTCTCTGGAAGAAAGCATAATAGAGGCGCGAAAGACCACAGAGATGAAGTGCGATATGCTGGAATGGAGAATGGATTGCATAGAGGGTAAAATCCGCAGGGATTCCTTTATTAACGCATGGAACGAGATAAGAAAGGCTGCGGGAAATCGTCCCGTTATAGTAACCCTGAGGACAAAAACTCAAGGAGGCAAAAGGGAATTATCTGTTTCTGAATATAATGCTGCTTTAAGGAAGATAATATCCGAGATAAAGCCTGCATATATTGATATTGAGCTTGCAGGAAGCGGCAGCGATGCAAATGTAAGGATGCTTGCGGTCATGGCAAAAAAGCGTGGTATCGGAGTTATTGTAAGCTATCACGATTTGTCCTTTACGGAAGAAGCCAGAGATATAGAGCTTCTTTTGTGCAGGATGAAATATATCGGTGCAGATATACCTAAAGTTGCATTTACGCCTAATAGTGAAGAAGATGTTGAAAAACTCATAAGGGGTGCATCTTTAGCCCATGAAAAAATAGGAGATCTGATAGCAATTTCCATGGGAGAGCTTGGACAGAAAACGAGAAAAGAAGGGGATTTCATTGGAAGCTGCATCAATTTCGTTAAGCCTGTTGGTAGCGGATATGATGAAAATAGCAATACAGGACAGATGGAAATTGAATAAAGCCGGAAAATGTTATATAATATTTCGGTAAAATTTTACGCAAAGGAATTTAAACATGAGCGGAGAAACAGAAAAACTCATAAGAATAGAAGGCCTCATATTTTCATATCACCATGAAGACGGTACAGTTGCAGATACGGTGATTGATAATGTGAGCTTTGATATAGAAAAAGGCTCGTTTACAGCCATAATCGGAAAAAACGGATCTGGTAAATCCACCTTGGCAAAGAATATAAACGCGCTGCTGCTTCCGGCGGGAGGCGCGGTATATGTTAAGGGGTATGATACAAAGGATCCTGAGCATATATGGGATGTAAGACAGACCGCAGGAATGGTATTTCAGAATCCGGACAACCAGATAGTGTCCAGCATCGTGGAGGATGATGTGGCATTCGGACCTGAAAATCTCGGAGTGGATCCGGTGATAATAAGGCAGCGAGTGGACAATGCCCTTGAAGCGGTTAATATGGGCAAGTTCAGAAACAAGGCGCCGCACATGCTTTCTGGAGGACAAAAGCAGAGGATTGCAATTGCCGGCGTTGTTGCCATGAAACCGGAATGTATCATATTTGATGAACCGACAGCTATGCTCGACCCTAAAGGCCGAAGAGAAGTAATGGAAATCATAAAAGAACTTCATGAAGAGGGCATAACGGTGATACTGATTACTCACTTTATGGAGGAAGCTGCTATGGCTGACAGAGTTATAATAATGGACAGCGGTCAGGTAAAGCTTGACGGAACTCCTCAGGAAGTCTTTTCCCACGGAAAGGAACTTAAGGAGATGAGCCTTGGGGTACCGATGGCAGTTGAACTGGCCATGCGCCTCAGAGATGACGGAATAGATGTTCCGGCAGATGTTATAGATACGGAGAAAATGGTAGAATTCATATGTCAATACAGGTAAAAAATCTAACACATATATACAGTCCGGGACTACCTTATGAATCGGTGGCCCTAGATGACGTGTCATTTGATATAGAAGACGGACAGTTTGTCGGCGTCATAGGTCATACTGGCTCCGGTAAATCCACGATGATACAGCACCTTAACGGACTTTTAAAGCCTACGGAGGGCAGCATAATCGTCGACGGGATAGATTTGACCGCGGAAGGCGTTTCCATGATTGATATTAGAAAGAGAGTGGGCTTGGTTTTTCAGTATCCTGAGTATCAGCTATTTGAAGAAACTGTTGCAAAGGACATTGCCTTTGGCCCTAAAAATCTCGGTCTTGATGAGGAGGAAATAAACCGCCGTGTCAGAGAAGCCATGGATTTGGTACGCCTGGATTATGACAAGTTCGCGGAAAAGAGTCCCTTTGATCTTTCGGGAGGTCAGAAAAGAAGAGTTGCGATTGCAGGTGTTATTGCAATGAAACCGGAGGTGCTCATATTGGATGAACCTACGGCGGGGCTGGATCCTAAGGCTCACAGGGATGTTCTTGAGATGATTGTCGATATTCATAAGAGAGAAAGAAATGTTACGGTTTTTGTTTCTCATAACATGAACGACGTGGCAAAGTTGTGCGACAAGGTGCTGGTTATGAACGGGGGCAAGTGTGTGCTTCAAGGTACACCTAAAGAGGTGTTTGCGGAAGCTGATATGCTCAGAAGCATGGGCCTAGATCTGCCCGATGTTACACAGATGCTCTATGAGCTCAAACAAAAAGGCGTGGAAATGCCAGACGGAGTTTTCGATATAGACGAAGCCGAAAAGCTAATACTTGATTACATCAGAGGAGGCAAATCCGTTGATTAGAGATATTACACTGGGCCAGTACTATCCGGGAGATTCGGTAATACACAGACTGGACCCAAGAATTAAAATCATAGGAACTCTTATATATATAATTGCTCTGTTTGTTATAAACAAATTTGTGGGATTTGCTGCAGCGGTAATATGCCTTGCAGCAATAATAAAAGTTTCCAAGGTTCCCCTTAAGTTTATGCTCAGGGGACTTAAACCGATATTCTTTATAATAATATTCACCTTTGTGCTCAACCTGTTTATGGTAAGCGGTGAAGTGGTAGCGGAGATATGGATATTTGATATTACCAGAGAAGGTATTTATCAGGCCACATTTATGGCAATAAGACTTATACTTCTCATTATCGGTTCATCCCTTTTGACGCTGACTACAAAGCCTATTAACCTTACAGACGGTATTGAGCATTTGCTGAAACCTTTTTCAAAGATAGGTCTGCCTTCCCATGAGCTGGCCATGATGATGACCATAGCATTGAGATTTATTCCTACTCTTTTAGAGGAAACAGACAAGATAATGAAGGCGCAGCAGGCAAGGGGAGCGGATTTTGAAAGCGGTAATATATTTCACAGGGCAAAACAGCTTATACCTATTCTGGTGCCGTTGTTTATAAGTGCATTTCGTATCGCCCAGGATATGGCTATGGCCATGGAAGCTAGATGCTATAACGGCGGTGATAAGAGGACGCGTATGACAAGCATGAAATATAAAAAGGGCGATGCCGTTGCAGGAATTTTAATTGCAGCATTTATGGCCATGTCCATTGCTGTGAGAGTATTTTTATAGAGAGCAGGTATAAATTGAGACAGAGACGACTTAAGGACCTTGATGAAAGAAAGGCTAGGCTGGACAGTTGGTTTATAAAGGAGCCTGAAAAACTTAAGGGAAAATGGAAAGAGCTTTTTGCAGAAAGAGGTCTTTCTAATGATGCTCCTTTATATATAGAAATCGGCTGCGGAAAGGGACGCTTTATAACCGAAAATGCCAAAACTCATCCAGATGCTGCATATGTGGCAATCGAAGGACAGGAAAGTGTTATCGTAAAAGCTATGGACAAGGCGGAAAAAGCGGAGCTTAAGAATCTCCTCTTTATCAGTCTGAGACTTGAAGATATAAGAGAGTTCTTTGAAAAAGATGAAGTTGATGGTATTTTTCTAAACTTCAGCGATCCGTGGCCAAAGGCAAGACATGCTAAAAGAAGACTGACCCACAGAGGCTATCTTAAAAGATATGAGGATATAATAAAGCCTGGAGGATTTATAAGGTTTAAAACTGATAATGACAATCTTTTTGATTTTACACTGGAAGAAGTCGGAGCTCTGGGATATCATATAGAGGAAATAACAAGAGATTTGCACGCTTCGGAATTTGCGAAGGACAATATTCTTACAGAATATGAAAAGAAATTTGCAGGCCGGGGTAAAAATATAAATTATGTAAAAATTGGATTAGGAGGCGGTAATATGATCCTGGCACAGGAAAACGGAAGAGTTATGCCAAAGGAAGATAAAATCTTCGCTTTAAACGGCAGAGCTAAAAAGATGATCGAAGAAAAGGGAAAGGATGCGGTCATCAATGCAACCATAGGAGCCCTCCTCAACGACAATGGCGACCTTGCCGTTATGCAGTCGGTGGTGGAGCAGATAAGAAGTCTTAAAGGGGCGGACTATGCTGAATATGCACCAATCGGTGGTATTCCGGCTTTTAAGGAAGCTATGGTAAAGGCCGTTTTTCATGATTATTCACCTAAAAGATTTGTTGAAGTGGTGGCAACTCCTGGAGGCACAGGAGGAATCAGGAATACCGTATCCAATTATTCGAAACCTGGAGATAGAGTTATAACCTGCGACTGGTATTGGTCTCCGTATAGCACAATCTGTACAGAACAGGGAAGAACCCTTGATACATATAAACTCTTTGACGAGCATGGTAAATTCAATATAAAGGGCTTTGCGGAAAAGGTATATGAAGTTGCAGAGGCTCAGGGAGATGTTTGCATCCTTTTGAACACACCGGCACATAATCCTACGGGATACGCCCTTGACAATGAAGAGTGGGATAAGGTTGTCGAAATACTTAATGACGATAGACTTAAGGGGGTTCCGGTAGCTCTCTTTGTGGATGTGGCATATATCGACTTTGCAGGCGATCCTGAGGAAGTTAGAGAATTCCTGCCTAAGCTGGATAACCTTAAAGAAAATGTGCTGGCCATTATAGGATACAGTGCATCTAAGACATTTACTTCCTACGGTATGAGAACAGGTGCCATGATATGTATGGCTGCAACAGAGGAAATTGCTGCCGAATTTAAGCAGGTATGCGAATTTTCCGCAAGAAATACATGGTCCAACTGCAACAGAAGCGGACAGCAGGTGATAGCTAATATCTTTGGCGATGAAAAAACTCTTGATATCGTAAGAAAGGAAAGAGCAGATTTTAGAGATATGCTTCTTGAAAGAGGTAAGGTGTTTGAAGAGACCGCTGCTAAGGAAGGTCTGGACATCGTACCGTTTGTTTCGGGATTCTTTGTATGCGTAGCCTGTGATGATCCTGATGATATAAGCAACAAGCTAGCAGATAAGGGAATATTTGTAGTGCCTCTTGCAAAGGGAATCAGAATTTCCGTTGCGTCCATAAGTAAAGAACAGTGCGTTAAAACTGTTAAAGCTCTTAAAGAGGTACTCGGTTAAAAAGTGATATGCCGCGGCTTAAAGTGTCGCGGTTTTTCTTTTTTAATTTAATGGTAAAAATTTACAAATAATATATTGACATATTTTACCAATTAGATTATTATTAACTCATCCCCGATAAAAACGAAGAAAGGAGAAATGTGAATGGCTGCGAATGAGAAAGAAAGAAGCGAAATAGTCTACGAAATTAAAAGACACATAGGTGTGCTGGCCTCTTACCCTACAGGCTGGCGCAAGGAGCTGAACATGATTGCTTGGAATGGGGCAGCTCCTAAATACGACCTTCGGGACTGGGATCCGGAGCATAAGCATATGTCAAGGGGCATCACACTTCATAAGGATGAGATGAAAGCTCTTAACGATATGCTGGCTGCGGAAAAGTTCTAACTCACTTATATCCAAAGAAGACCTTTAAGAGCGGCGGCGGGCGTTTGTCCGCCGTCTGTTCTTATGATATAATTCAGAGAAACTATCGGCTAATGAAAACAGGAGACAGACGATGAAAATATGGCTAAAAAAAGATATATATGGTGATTTTGACGCAGTGGATGTGCCGGAAAACACCACGGCGGAGCATATCTTTTTTCGCTACAGGGATCAGCTTCCCTACACACCTATGGCGGCAAAGATAAACAATATCGATAGACCTCTGACATGGAAAGTCAGGGAAGGCGACAGAGTAGAACTTTTGGATATGAGAAACAGGCATGCAAATCTTATATACATTCACAGTCTCGTACTCGTTTTCCTTAAGGCTATCTGGGATATTTCCGGAAACAAAGCTTCAACGGAGATAAAGAATTCCCTTAACCAGGGATTGTATGCGGAGATAAAGGGCGAAGGAGCACTTACAGAGGAATATGTCAATGAAATTTCGCAAAGGATGAAGGAAATAGTCGAGCTGGATATGCCCATAAAATCAGTATCGCTTAATGCCGATATGACTTTGGAGTTCTTTAATCGCCATGGTATGGAGGATAGGAAGGAAAAGCTGCTGAGCACGGCGAAAACCAAAAAGGTAACCATGTGCGAAATAGATGGATATATCGATTTCTTTTATGACCTTATGGTACCGTCTTCCGGTTATCTTGAGCTGCTTGAAATAAGGAAATACAGGCGAGGCATACTTCTCAGATTTCCTGGGCATCAAAATCCATCTGTTATGCCTGAATATAAAGATCAGAAGTATCTATACAGAGCCTTTGCGGAAACTGAAATTTGGCAGGAAAGACTCGGCATAGAATATGTTGGAGACTTAAATGAAAAGATAGCAAAGGGAACCATGAAGGAAGTCATCCAGCTGAGCGAGGCTCTTCACGCAAAGAAAATTGTTGAAATCACCAAGGAGATAATAGAAAGCGGTAAACGCATAATACTGATTGCAGGTCCGTCGTCATCGGGAAAAACCACTTTTGCTAAAAGGTTATGCATTCAGTTAAAGGTAGAAGGTAAAAATCCCGTATATTTGGGCACGGATGATTACTTTGTGGATAGAGAGGAAACACCTCTTGATGAAAACGGTCAACCGGATTATGAAAATCTTAATGCTTTAGATGTTAAATTGTTTAATGACGATATGAATCTGCTTTTGAAAGGCAAAGAGGCGGACATACCTATCTTTGATTTTATAGAAGGCAAAAAGATGTTCGGTGAGAGAAGAACAATAGCCGGAGTCGGAGAACCGATAATTATTGAAGGCATCCATGCTTTAAATGACAGCCTTACATCGGACATTGATGAAGAGGAAAAATACAGGATATATATAAGTCCGCTTACAGGTCTTAACATAGACAGTCATAACTACATCCCAACAACGGATAACAGGATGTTAAGACGAATGGTAAGAGACAGTATTCGCCGAGGCAAGAATGCATCAATAACTATTGAGGAGTGGCCGAGAGTTATGAAAGGGGAAGAAAAGAATATATTTCCTTACGGCGCAAATGCCGATGCCTTCTTTAATTCTGTGCATATATATGAAATGGCAATACTTAAAAAATATGCAAAACCACTACTGGAAAGGGTGGATAAAGAAGATCCTGGATACTGTGAGGCGAGACGCCTTTTAAGATTTTTAGAATTCTTTGATGAATTCGATGACGATGAACTGGTTGCCAACGACTCGATTTTGCGAGAGTTCATAGGCGAAAGTATATTTGATAAATAGACGGTGACTTTAATACGTTAGTTTTAGAGATAACGTCCCAGGTAAGGGGTGCTGTTAATGTGTGAAGCAATAACGTCTGCATCCTGTTGCGAAATACCTGCGAATGAAGTTCCTTTAGGCAAAATGTATCGAATGTATTGGTGTTTTTTTTCGATACAGCCTTTCTGCCAGGAAGAGTTAGGGTCGCAATAAAAGACTGAGGACAGCTTTTCTCCCGTTTTAGTAGAGATTTCAATGCTTTCAGGGTCAGAGAATTCGCTGCCGTTATCAGTGATTATGGCCTGAAAAAGTCTGGAAAATTCTTCATCACCAAGAGATTCTTTTAATTTCTCGAATACTTCGGTGACATGAATAGATCTCATGTAAGGTAAAACCTTGATAACCATAAGATTAAAGGAACGGAAGCATTAGGGTTATGCTCAAGGAAATCCTGAAAGTCACGGTAGAAACGACCGAGCTTAATACCATTGTCTTTGGTTTTGGCTCTTGTGTAATCGTATTCTTTTTTCACTCTGTAACGAACTTTGCGCTGCAAGTCAATATTCTTTACATTCAGAATACCTAAGTCTATGTACTTGTAGAAGGTGGACTTGGACATAGGAAGGAGTTCCGGATGAGCGGCAAAGACGTGGTTTACACTGTGATGCTTTTCAGTCATGAGAGGAACGATAATGTCATTAATTGCAGCGATGGTTTCTTTAGATACCTGAAGTCTGCTGCGTTCCTGTCTTAAAGTCTTTTCGTATTCGTTCTGAGCGATAGAAGCCTCGTATATGTATTGGTTTTGTTTGCAGGATGTTTTGTTAAGGCAGCCATTGCAGACGTAAGGAGGTTTGTCTGGCTTGGTGCAGTCAAGTTTACGCTTGTTGGCTCCCACCTTAAGGAAACGGTGCTTAAGAATTTCTTTAGAGACAGCACGTCGATCTTTTTTTCAGACGATTGGCGATAGCAGTGAAAGAGTAGTTCAATCTGAGAAATTCCTGAATCACATAACGATCTTCGAACTTAAAGTGCTTGTATTTTGGAGTAGTCATAATCTACATCTCCTTTCTACTACTGCATAGCCAAAATACAAGATTATTATACAGCAAAACACCCCTAGGTGCTTTTAGAGGTAACGTCCCGAAAGTGAAAATTCGGGACGTTAAATAAATAATTTACTCTGACAGTTAAGATACACTGTTTTTAAAAGGTTAAATCCTAAAATAACGTCTCTATGAAGACACAAAGAGATTTTCATATTTAAAATCCCGAAAAATATGTTTTTTTCAAAGCATTTTTACAAATCAATATGAAATAAATGTATAATGAAGTCATTCTAAAAAGAAAAAATTGCACTCTAACAGGACGGGAATTTTGAAAAAATTAAAAAGAATACAAGTAAATGCCCGCCTAATCGCTTAATAAAAATCTGTTACTTGATACGGGTGATAGTGTTAATTGAGTGTAACTTATCTTCTTAGTAATCTAATAGTGAGATCAATATCGTCATAAGGGATTTGGGTGATATTAAACTTATGGATATTGTTCTCACCAATGAAGCCAATAGCGGCTTCATAAGGTGAATGGTTGTTTAATGACTTCCTTGGCACAGAGTTGATATGCGAAGCAAGAAGATAACAATCTTGTTGTGATAAACCAGCAAAAGATGTACCTTTGGGCAGAACATATCTAATATACTCATGGTTCTTTTCAATAGAGCCCTTTTGCCAAGATGCGTTTGGATCGCAGAAGAAGACATAAGACAACCTTTCTCCATTTATTGAGGAAAATTCAATGCTTTCGGGATCAGAGAACTCTGAACCGTTGTCAGTAAGAATAACTTCAAATAATCTTGAAAATTCAAAATCACCGAGAGATTTTTTTAGTTCATTAAATACTTCGGTAACATACTGACTTCGTCTGTAGGGAAGAAGATATATAAGCATAAAATTAAAGTTGCGGAAAAGAAGAGTAAGAAAGCACTTGCCCCCTTTTCCACCAGGAGTACCAATAACAGTATCCATTTCAACAACAGAGGCTTGAGGATCCCATTCGATATAGTCCTGAAAGTCATGATACTGGCGACCAAGACGATATCTGGTATAAATCTTTTTACGAGAATAATCATATTCTTTTTTAATCTTGAATCTAACCTTTCTAGGGAGGTCAATATTCTTAACATTAAAAAGACCTAAATCAACATAGCGATAGAAAGTTGATTTGCTGAAAGGAAGAAGTTCAGGGTGAGAAACATAGACATGATTAACGCTATGATGCTTGTGTATCATGAGAGGAGATATAACCTCATTGATATCAGCAATCTGACTTTTAGTAAGTCTTAAGCGAGAGCGTGTTGAAGAAAGAGTAGAGCGGTATTCATGATCAGCAACAGCGGCATCGTAAAGATATTTGGGCTGCTTGCAGGTTACAAGAAGATTGCAACCGTTACATACATAAGGAGCTTTAGAAAGCTTATTGCATACGACAGTCCTTCTGCCAGAGCAATATCGAACAAAACGATGATGCTTAACTTCTTTAGCAATGGTAGTTCTGTCTTTGTGGATTCTTTTGCCAATGGTGGTAAAAGAGTGTCCATAAGTGAGAAACTCCTGGATTATGGAACGATCCTTGTAAGTAAGGTGTTTATGCTTTTTATTAAAACTCATATTTTTAGAATTATTCATGGTGTATGTCCTTTCTAATCATACCCGTATCAAAGTGAAATAATTCTAACATAAAAAGAATCCCCTAAAGGATTCTCAAAGTAAATTCTCTATAGTACAAAAACGGGAAGTTAATTTAATATTTTAGAATTAAATTACATATATATTCATCAAAAACTTGACAGGGGTGGGGGGGGTATTGCGATATACTGCATATGTATTTAGGCTGTTTAAGCATGTGTTATTGAAACGGGAGAAAAGATATGAAACGAAAAAACAGAATTGTGCTGTGCAGGATACTGGCTGTGATGATGGCATTTGTCATGGCGGTGCCGATGAGTGCGAATGCCGAAATATCACAGACGGATGTGGCATCTATCGGTGACGAGGGTTATGCGACGCTTCAGGAAGCTTTTGATGCTGTACAGGATGGCGATACGATAGAGCTGCTTAAGGATATCGAGGTGAATGAAGGCAGCAACGGCGTGCGCTATGATGGGGATGCCGATTTTACGGTCGACTTCAACGGCTTCACATTCACTTCCAATACTACAAACAGTGCATTCGTCATAGTGAGCGATAGTTCGACTGATGTGACGTTGAAGAACGGAACGATAACAGCGGGCTCCAGTGCATACTGCACCGTTATCACGGATGGAGCCGATGGAGCAGATGTAGTTGTCACGATCGAGAATATGACTCTGAACAATTCGAAATCATATGGTAACAGTATAAAGGCGTTCAACAACAGCACAGTTAATGTGAATGATACCACGGTCAATTCGAAAAATGGCGCCGGGGGAACTGAAGCCGCAGGCGGTACCGTAAATATAACGAACTGCCAGTATGATCAGGGCGGCTTTTATGATCACAACAGCACGAATATGGCGGCAAGCGGCGGCGGGACTGTGAACGTATACAGCGGCACATTCACATCGGCCAATTACGGTGCATATATCTTCAACTCCGGAGGTACTATAAATATAAAAGGCGGAACATTTGACAGCGAAAAGGCTGTTTTAAAGGCCGATACAACGCCAACGGCTTCATCACCTTCGACGATATACGTTTCGGGCGGTGATTTCGCGGGCGAGTATTCGATCATGGATGGTACTGAACTGAGCATAACGGGAGGAAGCTTCTCTGAAGATCCGCTCGATTACGTGGATAAGGGGCTCGCTGTAGCGGAGATAACCAAGAAAGGAAGCTCTGAATCTACGTTTGCGGTAGGAAAGAAGGCTATAGATCAGAAGACTGCCGAGGCTGAAGAAGGGGATCAGATAAAGATCATATAGGGTGATGCTGACCTGGATGTCCCTGTAGACGGAGTGGAAGTATCAAATGAAGGCGGCGGCAATGTCACTGTAAACGGTGAGCCTGTAAATGAGACAACGGTAGAATCTCATGTACATGCGTGGGGCGAACCTGTCTGGGATTGGGCAGAGGACAACCTCAGTGCGACTGCAACATTTACATGCACAAAGGATAAAAGCCACGTGGAAAAGCCGGAAGTTACGGTCACGACTGCAAAGACAGCTGCGACCTGCACTGAGGACGGCAAGATTGTATACACTGCGAAGGCAGTGCTCGATGGTGTGGAATACACGAATATCAAGACAGTGGTGATACCTGCTTCGGGACACGATTATGAAAACGGTGTCTGCAAGGTATGCGGCGTGAAGGAAGCAGCAGATGATGGCAGTGCGGCGCAGACAGGTGATGACTTCAATATAGCTGTCTGGGCGGCGATCATGGGACTTGCCGCAGCGGCAGCAGCGGGAACGGCTGTATACAGCAGGAGAAGGAAAAGCAGTTAAGCAGGATTTCAGCGATAAGAGCGGATGCTGGCGGGAGACCGGATTTTTGTAAGAGTCCGGTTTCCCGTATTTATTTTGATGTGTCTTTCGGATGCATTCGTCGTAAAATGTGATAAAATATCTATAGAAGCCAGGATAAAGGAAACGGTCAGAGAGTGCCTCGATGAAGGGATTTTGTATGAATTCCTGAAGGGATATGGATATTACCGAGATATCCGATATAACGGGGCTTTCGACGGATGAGATCGAAAAACTGTGATGGTGAAATGTCATAGATGAAGACGGTAAACCAATCTTAAAATCAAAACGGTAAACGCAGAAGCGGGAAAGCAGAGCTGTGGGAACGGCTCGGGTGCCCCGCTTTTTTTATGCGGGATTTCTTTCCGCAGAAGACAACAAAACCTATCTCCCCAATATCGTCACATCCACACTGAAAAGCATTGTGGCGGAGAGCGATCACCGGCAGAACCTGATGATCTTCAAGCTGGCCGTGGAACTGGCGGTCATGATGAATGTGGTCGCAGCGAATAACAACATCGAACCAGTGTCACTGGAACGCTTGCGTGGAGAATGTGACAAAGAAGTCAAAAGGCTGAATGGTGCGTTCTCTTTCGATGATGCGGTGAGTTGGCAGAATGGATGGGAAGAAAATGATTAACAGGTAAAAAAGGAATTGCAGTCCTATGCGCCTCCTGATATAATATTAGTTAGTTATAACTAACCTATTTGCGCATAGGAGGGTACATCCATGTTTACTGTTCGTCCATATAAGGAAGAAGATGCTGCGGCCTGCGGGGATTGCTTCTACGAAGGATTCTTTTCATGCTCTGTGGATCAGAACGATAAAATACTTTTGCGTGACTACGCACAGATTCTGATTGAAAAATGCAATTTCACCTATGTTGCGGAAACGGAGGATCATCAGGTCGTAGGATTCATCTGTGGAAAATATGATAAGCGTTTCAGCAAGGCTCTGGCGACTCAGTATGAAACAAAAAAGCATTATGGCCGTTGGTGTAAAATGTTCCTCAAGTTCTATCTGAAAAGATATAAAATGTCAGCGCCATTCCAGAAGCAGTTTGATGCCTTTTTCCGTCAGCTACAGGAAAGGGATAAGGAAATCTTTGGGATATGCGATCTGGAACTCGTTGCCCTTTCGTCCAGAAGGAATTACAGAAAGGGGTTGGGAACCGCATTGGTCACACAATTTTTGAATCGGGCAAAAGCTGATGGAGCAGATTGTGTGCGGCTTTTTACAAACACACTTGCATCGTGGGAATTTTATGAAAAACGAGGATTTAAAAAAGTAGCAGAGAAACCTTTTCAGGATGGCTCTGATAACCGTTCTATTGTCTATGAGTACAGACTCAGAGAAGTATATGAAACCGGTATGCCAGATCTGGTGAAGAAGGAGGAAGAAGATGGCGTTTAAAGACAATTTCGGCAACCCACAGGGATTTATAGGGAAACTCATGCTTTCCGGCATGAATATGGGGCATAGTCCGATGGCTAAATGGGCATTTACACAATTTGATGTCCCTGATGACGGAATGCTGGTTGATATTGGCTGTGGCGGTGGATTTAATATCCGAAGATTATTAGACCGCTCCAAAGACGGTTTCGTTTATGGGATAGATATTTCCAGCACCAGCGTTGAGAAGTCAAAAAAGACGAATAAAAAGAATATTGGCAAAAGATGTGAAGTGCTTCTTGGGAGCGCAGAGAACCTTCCGTTAAAGGATAATTCCATAAAACTTGCCACCGCCTTTGAAACTGTGTATTTCTGGAAAGATCTGGAGAAATGCTTCGCAGAAGTGAAAAGAATAATCATTCCAGACGGAAAATTTGTGGTTGTCAATGATCCCGGAGATCCCGAAAAACATTGGGAAAAGATAATACCGGGGATGAAATCCTATACATCGGATGAAATAAAACAGGCTATGGAGGCCGTTGGTTTCCTAGATGTTCAGGTTACAAAGAATAAGTTTATGTTCTGTGTGTCTGGCAAGAAAGGGAACTAAATGAATTGCAATCCTGCATGTCTCCTGATATGATATTAGTTAGTTATCACTAACTTATTTGCGCATAGGAGGGTACATCCATGTTTACTGTTCGTCCATATAAGGAAGAAGATGCTGCGGCCTGCGGGGATTGCTTCTACGAAGGATTCTTTTCATGCTCTGTGGATCAGAACGATAAAATACTTTTGCGTGACTACGCACAGATTCTGATTGAAAAATGCAATTTCACCTATGTTGCGGAAACGGAGGATCATCAGGTCGTAGGATTCATCTGTGGAAAATATGATAAGCGTTTCAGCAAGGCTCTGGCGACTCAGTATGAAACAAAAAAGCATTATGGCCGTTGGTGTAAAATGTTCCTCAAGTTCTATCTGAAAAGATATAAAATGTCAGCGCCATTCCAGAAGCAGTTTGATGCCTTTTTCCGTCAGCTACAGGAAAGGGATAAGGAAATCTTTGGGATATGCGATCTGGAACTCGTTGCCCTTTCGTCCAGAAGGAATTACAGAAAGGGGTTGGGAACCGCATTGGTCACACAATTTTTGAATCGGGCAAAAGCTGATGGAGCAGATCGTGTGCGGCTTTTTACGAACACTCTTGCATCGTGGGAGTTTTATGAAAAACGTGGATTTAAGAAAGTGGCAGAGAAGCCCTTTCAGGATGGCTCCGGCAATCAGTCCCTCGTTTATGAGTACATTTTGAAGGAGCATGAATATGAAAAACACCATCTGTGAAAAACTGATGTGGTCAGCGATGACACCTGCTATTTTCAAATATATCGCAGCGCATTGCAAAAATACGGATACATCCAGAGTGAAGAAGAAATCGCGTAAAAACTTTAAAGATATGTTGGCGAGGACACCCGACATAGGCGGTTTTACGAAAAACCCTCTGCGAATCTGTCTTTCCGCCGGAATTGTCTGGATGGCAGTTTATAAGGCAATGGATGGGGCGATGAGCCATGAGCAGTTCGGGGAAATGGTGACAGCCACGATGCAGGCGTCGCTCATTAAAAAAGCTTTCGGGAGTAAAAATCCATTTGATATGGAATATCAAAAAAAGAAAGTCAAGAAGGACAGAATTGCAAATGCCATATCCGACAGCGAATTCAACTGGATGACGGAGACGATTCCCGGAAGGGATGCAGACGAATACACCATCAACTATCACAGGTGCGGCCTGTGTGCGCTTGGAAAACAGGAGCATTTGGAAGAACTGATACCCTATATGTGTGCCATGGATTTTATTTCTGCTGATCTCATGGGCGGCGTGTTATACAGGACAGGTACACTTGCAGAGGGCGCAGAAAAGTGTGATTTCTATGTTTGCAAAAAGGACTCTAAATGGGATAAAGAAAGAAAATACAGACAGCAATCCAAGCTGCAAAAACAGGGAGAGTTGGGAAAGTGGAATATGTGACGGTTGCACAGGAGGGCTTCTATGGACTTTATCATGTCCCTGTTAAGGATCATGATCCCAAAAAGGTCGTCATCGTAGTAGGCGGCAGCGAAGGGAATGAAAATATCCCGATGAATGTGGGCGCAATGTTTGCTGAGCACGGTATTGCTGCGTTAGGCATTTGTTACTGGAACGTAGACGGGCTGCCGAAAGAACTGGTTCGGGTGCCTGTCGATCCATTTGAAAAAGCGATCCTGTGGCTGAAAAACAAAGGATATGAAAAGATTATCATGTATGGCATTTCAAAAGGCGCTGAACTGGCGTTGCTTTGCGCTTCTCTTATGCCGGATATCTGCGGCGTTGTCGCACTCTCCCCGATGCACTGTATATGGGGAGGCATGTACGGGAATAAAAGCATGGCATCGAAAACTTTTTCATCTGCCTCCGAATTCACATACAGGGGAAAAGATTTTCCGTGTATGACAGCGCATCTGAAATATGGGCCGGCAATCCGGAACCTCATCCTCCATCAGCAGTTCGAATTATCCTACATCTACGAAGAACCGCTGAAACATTTTGATGAGGATACAGCCATTCGCGTGGAGAATATCCAGGGAAACATTTTATTTATTTACGCAAAGGAAGATCTCATGTGGCCCAGCAAAGAGGCAGTGGCATATATGGTAAACCGTCTGGAAAAACACCGATTTGCTTTCCGGGTGGATGTCCTGGAATATGAAAAAGCAAGCCATATTCTTGTTCCCTTAAATCCGCCTAAGCTGAAAATGTTTAAAATTGAGAGACAATATCCGGAGGACTGCAGGCATAGCCGTGAAGACGCTTTTCATAAAACGATAAAATGGATATCGGAGGTGTAGCGAATATGGCGGTCATGATAGAAAGTCTGATTGGTATCTTATTATTCACAATCCTGATTGTTCCGCTGACACTGAAAAATCCCTTTGCCTCGGTAGGCGACTATCCTCCGGCCATAAGGGAGAAAGGTATGGAATTAGGATTGATCGAAAAAAGAGAACAACGCTTCACCAGGGCAGATATCCTCCGAAAGGGGATTGCCCTGCTTGCTTTTGTGTTCATCTTCGCTGTTGTCCTGAAACAGTTTAATGGAGCAAATACATTCTGGAAAGGGGTTCGGGATTCCTACCTGATCTGGCTGATCATTGATTGGTATGATGCTCTTGTACTCGATAGCATCTGGTTTTGCCATTCGAAAAAAGTCAGGATACCAGGCACAGAGGATATGGAAGAATATAAGGACTACCGTTTTCATATCAAGCAGTCCTGTATTGGTATGCTTCTTGGCCTCCCCGCCTGTCTTGCAGTGGGTGCGATTACAGCAATCCTCTGATCCGCCATCAAATGATATAAAACAGAATATGATTCGCATTCAGCAGGAAATCTCTTATGTGAGGTCGCCTGCTGGGAAACATGAAGATTTGTCATTGAGGGAAAAGCAGAAAAAGATTAAGAAAGACCTCGACGACGGTATCAATACCATAGGTGGGAAAATGACAGTCTGCCAGCTCTACGCAAAGAAGAACAGCCAGAGAAAAAATGTGAAACGCAACACAGAAAAAGGTCGCCAGTATCTTATGAAAATTCTGGAAAACGACCCGCTGAGTGCAAGGAGCATTGATACGGTGAAGCTATCGGATGGTAAGGAATGCGCTATGCGAATGTATGAGAATGGTTTTTCCTACAAGACGATTAGCAACTACAAGCGTTCTCTGAAAGCGTCGTTCTATATGGCGATTGAGGACGACTGTATCAGAAAAAATCCTTTTAACTTCAAATTGAGCGACGTTCTGGAAGATAATTCAGAACCCAAAGTCATTCTCACGCCAGAACAGGAAGAAAAAATGCTTGCCTTTATGGAACAGGACAAGACGTACAGTAAGTATTATGATGAAGTGGTTATTCTTCTGGAAACGGGGCTTCGTATCTCTGAATTTTTCGGTCTGACAATCCATATAGATATGGCAAACCGTATCATCAATGTAGACCACCAGCTATTGAAAGATACTGAAATCGGCTACTACATTGAAACGCCTAAGACCAAAAAAGGAGAACGCCAGCTTCCAATGACAGAAAGAGCCTATCAATCCTTTAAGCGAGTGTTGCAGAACAGAGGAAAGGCAGAGCCTATCGTTATCAATGGTTACAGCAATTTCCTGTTCCTAAACCAAAAGGGCTTCCCTAAAGTGGCTAGTAACTGTGTAAGTATGTTGCGTGGGCTTGTGAAGAAATACAACAAGACACATAAAGACCAGCTACCAAACATCACACCGCACTCATTCAGACATACCTACTGCACGAACATGGCAAACAAAGGAATGAACCCGAACACCCTACAATACATCATGGGACATTCAAACATCACCATGACATTAGGGTACTACGCACACGGTACTTTCAATTCAGCAAAAGCAGAACTAGAAAGGCTGGCTCTTGCTTCTTAAATCGGTGATTGTACTACTCATTTACTACTTTTGGTTGCATTTTCATGCTGGTAAATGCCAGCTTATGCAGAGTATCTTCCCAAAGGAAAATGCCGATAAAGCCCTAAAATACAGGCTATACCGACATTTACCAGCTTATGAAAAGATAATCAGAAATTTAGTGAGTTTTTCTGTTAAAATCACCAAATATTATTATAGTATTTAATAACTAAAGAAGCATAGTTTCTTTAATTTCATCGTTAAATATTTTTTACACCTGATTTTTATTAGGAATGGTATTCTATTCATGAGATGAAACAGAAAATTAGTAAGTATTTAAAACATTTTATATCTGTATTTGCTATATATGCCATATGTGTTTTTATGATCGGATTTTTAAGAGATTATTTCTTCAATGAAATCTGTCATTTGAGTTGGACTATATGGATTTTTGGTTTGATATATTCAGGTATATTTTCCTACTGGCATTATCGAAGCATAGGCAGTATTCATGGCTCTAAGAAATTACTATTTTTCAAAAATGTTAGTTTAGCTATTTCTATATTTCCATTGATCATATATACTTTCAATCCAAATCAAAATATGTATCTTATTCTCTTTTTGATTTTTATTGGATTAGCTGCTTACTACAACCAAAGATATGTATATCCTGAAAAGAAATCTTTATGGATATTGATATTGACTCTTTTTGCGATTATATTGTTTATTCATACCAGTTAATAAAAAAAGACCCTCGAAAGGATCTTTTTAAACTATTCAAACATCGGAGTGGACAAATATCTTTCCCCAGTATCTGGAAGAATGGCTACGATCATCTTACCTTTATTTTCTTCTCTTTTTGCCAGCTGCATTGCTGCATAAACGCTGGCTCCAGAAGAAATACCGACTAACATGCCTTCTTTATGGGCCATCATTCTTCCAGTTTTATAAGCATCTTCATCTTTTACCGTTAAGATTTCATCATAAATCTTTGTATTTAATGTATTTGGAACAAAATTAGCTCCGATTCCCTGAATTCCATGTGGTCCTGCTTTATGCTCCGTTAATAATGGAGAAGAAGCTGGTTCAACACCAACAATCTGAATTTCAGGATTTTTTTCTTTTAAATATTTTCCAATTCCAGAAATCGTTCCACCCGTTCCTATGCCGGCTACAAGAATATCGATCTTTCTTTCCGTTTCTTTCCAAATCTCTGGACCTGTTGTCTTATAGTGCGTATTAGGATTTGCTGGATTTTCAAACTGACTTGGAATAAAACTATTTTCAATCTCTTTTGCGAGCTCATTTGCCATATCTACAGCACCCTGCATTCCTTTTGAACCTGGGCTTAATACAACCTTAGCTCCATATGCTTTTAACAGATTTCTTCTTTCAATGCTCATTGTTTCTGGCATCGTTAAAATTGTTTTATAGCCTTTTGTTGCTGCGACACAGGCAAGTCCAATACCCGTATTTCCACTTGTAGGCTCAATGATGGTTGCTCCCTTTTTGATCAAACCTTGTTTTTCAGCTTCTTCAATCATTTCTAAGGCAATTCGATCTTTAATGCTTCCGGCTGGATTAAAGAATTCCACTTTTGCGATAACTCTTGCATCTAGATTTTCTTCTTTTTCAAGATTTGTTAATTCAACAAGTGGTGTATTCCCAATCAATTCAGTTATCTTTGAATATATCATTTACGATTCCTCCTTTATAAATAACGTCGGTACGGTCTTTTCATTATATTGTGTTGAAATGATACCTGAATCACTCAATCTAGAATATACACCAGCAAATTTGCCATCATAAACATATAAACCTGTAAGATTTGAGTACATTTGATAATCATCATAATTTACCAAATCAATATTTTCTGTTTTATATGGAATGATGTACTCCTGGGCAATATAATCTTTATCGATCCAATGCTCTACTTCATGTTTCCATTCTTCTGTATTTAAATCAACACCAGCCCATACGCCTTTTGCGGCATATGAATCCTTTGGTTTAATGATCCATTGATTTTTATCCTCTTTGATCATATCTGCTACATCTTTTGTCAAATCATAAGTCTTTGGTAAATGTTTTTCGATATATGCCACTTCTTCTTGAGTGAAATACTTCTGCATCAAAGGATCTAACAAAACTTGATTGATGCATTTATGATGGATCAATTGTGTTTGAAAGCCACCAATGATCGATACATCATCTGCCTTGATCGCATCAATAAAATCTTTGACAAGTTCTAAATTTTCCATCACATCCTTTGTGACAGCACGACGATAGATCACATCTAGCTGCATACCGCTTTTTGTAGACCACAATTTATGATCTCGATATTCAAGATTACGAATATCCACAACTTCACATTGATATCCTTTTTCTTTAAAAACTCGTTCAAAAACATATAATTCATTTAAATATGCCTTATCTAAGAAATCTACGATGGCAATATTGGGTTTTTCTTTTAGTTTTGGATCTGTATGACAAATCTTTAGAAAGACATCCACCCAAGTATTCACAAGTTCCATGATTTCAAAATCTGTATCCAAAGCCATAAACGCATTGTTCAATGATAAAAACTCATTCAAGCGTTTATTTTCATTCATTGCGCTTGTTCCATCTGTATTAAACTCACAGAATCCAAATTCTTTTGTCTTTTCATCATAAAAGATATCCACACGACAAATAGGAATCAATGAGTCATAGCGTGGTTTTAATAAGATCAATTCTTCTAATTCTTTTGAAAAGCCAAAAAGCTTTCGTATTTCTTCGTCACTTTGATAAGCCTTAATAACCTTGGAAAAGATTTGATACATCGTATCAACGATCGATTCAAATCTTTTCTTATCTTCCTGAGTATAGAATTTAGGAATATGTAAAGTACGAGTGTAATTAGGTCCTCCGGCATTCAATTCACTTGCCTGAATGGTCATTGTTGTCTTCAATGCACTCTCTTTGCTTTCAATGCGATGTTCATCGATGTAATTCTTCATTTTCAATGCGTAATTCATAATTTGTTTCCTTATAAATATGAGATCTATTCTCAATTAATTTTATTAATGGTTCAAGATCCTGTACTTCCTGAAGAGGTAAGCCTTTTTTTGCATCTTGAATCAATTCAAAACATAAATCTTGAATATTGTTTTGATAGACTTCGCTATCCCAACCATTTTTTCGAATATTTGCTTTTGTCTGTTTGATATCGTTAATAGAATTTGTTAATTTTGAATATTTTTCTACCGTTTCAAGATCATAGAATAAGCCTTTGATCAATGCGCAATAGGCAATCGTATATTCAATCGGCATAGCATCTGCACTTCGAATCTCAATAAATTGTTTTAATCGAATATCTAAAAAAGACATTGATAGATAATGAGATATATAAGATCTAGACCATCCTTCTTTTTGAGCCACTTCTTCCAAGGTTTGATCTTTGACAGATACAAATTCATTTCCATCATACATCAAGATTAAAGGAACCTTTAATATCCAGTCAGTATAAGACTGAAATCTAAAGTTTTCATCAAATAAAGAAGGTATGATTCCACAACGGGATGGGTCTGTATGCTGCCAAATATCATCGCGCAATAAAATATCATGGTTTTCCTTGCCTGCATAATTTTTAGTATTCGAACATAGAAAGGCAAAAATTGGGTGAAGTATATTTGCCATACGATATTTTTTCACAAAATCTTTTTCATCAGCATAGTCAATCGAAACATGAACAGCTGCCGTAGCTTTCATCATTTCTAAACCACGTGTTCCACTCTTTAAAAAATATTGTTCCATGAATTCATAACGTTTTTTATCAATACGTTGAACTTGATTGGCTGCTACAGTTGGTAAACCACCACTATACACAATACGATAATCACTCTTTTTTAGATAATCTTGAATAAGATCCATATATTTTTGATAAATATTCTGGATCATATCTAAATCACGTAAACAAGTAATAGAAATCTCCAACTGGCACCCTGGCTCTAAAGCAATCAAAGCCTGTTCAGATTCCAAGGCAATTAAATTTTGTTCTTCATAGATTTTCTTAGAAAAATAAGGAACAAGATAATTCATTAATTTAGAAATCTCATGATAAGACATTGGCAAGCCTGTGTCTTTATGAATGATAAAATGTTCGACTTCTAAACCAATACATTCCGTCTGATGATCTTTTTTTGAATCGTAAAAATACTTAGTTAGAGGATGCATAATAAACAGATTCTTTTACCTTGTCTGCCAATTCTTTTCCACCCAGTTTTTCTAAGATCGCAAAGCCAAAATCAACACAAGCTGCCGCACTTTTTCCCGTAATGATGTTTCCGTCCACGACAGCATATTGATCAATATACTCTCCTCCAAAATCTTCATTCATGCTGGTAAAACAAGTATATTTCTTTCCTTTTAATAAACCTAAATGTCCAAGTAATGTAGGAGCTGCACAGATTGCCGCAATGATTTTTTCATTGGCGAATGTTTTGATCAAATCCAATACTTCTTCATTTTTTTCTAATTTTTGATAATGTGGTCCTCCAGGAATGATCAAACAATCTACCTTAGAAAAATCATATCCGTCAAAAGGAATCACATTGGAGATTGTAACACCAGAACGCCCTGTAACACTTGTTCCAGGAATGCTGACAATATCTAAATCTAATCCTCCACGAATTAACATATCAATAGGTCCCATAGCTTCTAACTCTTCAAATCCATTATCCATTACAATTGCTATTTTCATAATAAACCACTCCTTTTTTCCTAGTATAGCGCAAAAGTAAATCTTCGGGCAAATGTAACGCCTTTTTTTCAAAAACAGAGTATAATGAAACTAGAAGGAGGTAGACTTATGAATTATTTTTTAAAGCCTTCCGATAAAGAAATTAACATGTTGGCAATATCCTATATTGTATTTGGGTTATTAATTTGTTTATTCAACGTAACTATACTAACCATGACCATCCGTGTATTCGGAGTAATCACTTTACTCTTTAGTGGCTATTTATTATACACATATTTTGTGCAACGTATATCAACAAGTTTAAGTCCACTCTTTATTGGAGTTCCCGGACTTTTGATTAGTATTTTGATGGTCTTTAGTCCTGAAAGTATTTTGGCAATGTTACCAATCTTAGTTGGAATCATCTTAATCATTAATTCAATTGTTCATATGCAAAAATCTTTGATTTTAAAAGATTTTGGATATCCACGTTGGAATATTAGTTTGATCTTTTCAATCCTTGTATTGATTACAGGTGTCATTCTATTGTCTCAACCAATTCAATCTCTATCAATCATCATGCAGATTCTTGGTATTGCGTTGATTGTAGAAGCAATCTTCATGTTGATCAATCAACACATTTTAAAAAGATATGATTAATTAAATAAATCTGATAACTCTTTATATACTCCGTCTTGACGATTGGTATATTGACTTACTCGATGCGCTGCTCGCTTTGTCGAATCCAGCGCATTTTTCATTGCGATTCCTAAGCCAACATTGCTTATAAGCTCATCATCATTTCCACCATCCCCAAAGAAAATAACTTCTTTTAACGAAATTTTTTTCCGAGCCAAATACCAATAGCTTGCGATAAACTTACTGATGCCTTGTTTTACAATTTCTAAAGAGTGCATGGAAGATGGATAATAGGCATAATCTAAATTCAATAGTTTCACTTTTTCTTCAAATTCCACTAATGACTTATGGTTTCCCACAAAACAGATTTTTTCATATTCATCCTTATGTAAAACGATCTTATTTTCTAATTTTAATCTTGAAGCTGCCTGGAAAAATGGAATATTAATTCGAGAAAAAAGTATTTCCATCCCTTTGTATATCTTTTTAAGTGCTCCTGGCACAAAAACATGATAATCGTTATCTTCATGAATATATGAAATTAGTTTATATTGTTTTGCCAGATGAATTAGTTCATAACATTCTTGTTTGGATAATAGAGAAAACTTATGTTGGTTTCCACCAGCTAAATCAATCACCTCAGCTCCATTGGCACAAATCACAAAACCTTGATACTTTTTAAGTTGGAGCTGTTCAATAAAACTATCTAACTCATTTAAAAATCGTCCCGTTGCCAAGCCAATGACAATTCCTTTTTCTTCTAGTTCTATGATTTTCTTAGCTGCATTGTCAGAGATCATTTGATCTTTATAAAATAAAGTTCCATCTAAATCAAAAATAATTACCTTATACGAATCCATAAAGATCATACCCCTTTTCCATAATATTTTTATAGTATCACTTCTATGTATAAAATTAAAAGAGAACAAAAATTAATTCTTGTTCTCCGTTACTAAAGTTAATTTTATTTTTGTTGCTCGATTGGATTTGATTCCTAAAATATTAAAGATACAGTTTTTATATGAAACAACATGCTGTGAGTCATCCATAGGAATTTCTCCTAATAAATCTAAGACAAAACCACTTAATGTCTCAAATTCGGTATCTCCAAAATCTATATCTAATTTATTCGATAAATCTTCCAAAGCATAATTTCCATCGATAATGTAGTTATTGACATCCAATCTACGAAGCTTAGGTTCCGTATCTCGGTCATACTCATCTTCAATATCTCCCATTATTTCTTCGATCAAGTCTTCAATCGTTACAATACCTGAAAACCCACCATATTCATCAATCAAAATTGCGATATGTTGGTGTGCTCCCTGCAGTTCTTTAAAAAGATCATTCACACTTTTTGTTTCCAAAACAAAATAGGGTTTACGTAAAATTTTATTTATATCTACATTATCAAAACCATTTCTTCTGGCTTCAATCACAAAATCTTTCATATTTAAGATTCCAATAATGTTATCAATTGAATCATCATAAACTGGAACTCTTGTATACTGCATTGTCATTAAACGATCAAGATTTTCATCCAGCGGATCATTAATATCAATGGAATATACATCAGTACGTGGTGTCATAATATCGCAAGCCAAACAGTCATCAAAATCAAAAACATTACTAATCATGTCTGTTTCATTTTCGTTAATGGCTCCGTTTTCCTGTCCTGATTCCAGTAAGGCACGTATTTCTTCTCGTGATAGAGATTCTTCCACATTTTCATCTTTGATATGAAAAATACGCAAAACCATTTTGGTAGACCATGATAAAATCTTGATAAAAGGACTGGCAATCTTACTAATAAAAAGAATCGGTTTAGCACATAACATTGAAAACATCTCTGGCTTTTGTAACGCTATTCGTTTAGGTACTAACTCACCAAAAATCAATGTAATAAAAGAAATCAAAACTGTAATCAATACCATTGCTACTGTATCTGCATAAGGTATTGATAATCGATTTAAAGAATCTGCAAAAATAACAGATATACCAGTTGCAGCACTTGCTGAGTTAAAGAAACCAGCCAAAGTAATCGCAACTTGAATCGTTGAAAGAAAATTTGTAGGTTGTTCTAAAAGCTCTTCTACCAATTTTGCCTTTTTATTTCCCTGTTCACTCAAATGATGGATCTTTGTTTTACTGACTGAAACAATTGCCATCTCACTAGCTGCAAAATACGCATTAACCAAAGTTAATACAACAATAAGTAATACTTGTAAACCAATAGAATTCGGGTCTGGGTCCATATAATAATTTCTCCTCTTTATTTTTTAGTTATTCTATCAAATCTTTGTATATATGTAAATATAGATTACTTTTGAAGTTACTTGATTATTTTGTCATTTGATAACTCTCATCAATACATTTATATATATCTTTTAAAGAAATAGACCCATCTAAAATGATGGTATACCAATACTTTTTATTCATGTGCCATCCAGGATAATATTTTTTGTAATCTACTATTTTTTCTACTTTTTCAAAACTATTTCGTAAATCTAAAATCTCCACAATTTCATCCGATGATATTCCTAATTTTCGCTTTGAAACGCTTAACATTGCCCCATACCATTTTTTATTTTCCTGGTGTCTAAAAATCGCATTTCTAGGATATTTATCCCATAAAAATTCCAATTCATCTCCATATGTTTTACGAACATATTCGATAATATTTTGAGCCTGTTCGCTCATAAACAAAGATTGATAATAACATTGATCTAATATATCTTGTAACACAGACTTAACTGCATCTCGGATTTTACCAACATATTCACCTGAAGCATGTGTCTTGTAAAGGATGTATTCTTCCTGTGTTGTCTTTTCAATCAAAGTCGTATCTAATTTCAAATTGGTGTCAATCGTTACAACCAAATGAAATTCACAATCTAGAATATCAATCTCATATTGATAGATATCCTCATTCTTTATAAAACCAAAAGGTTCTAATTTTTCTAAATTTACTCTTTTATATTGAAATAAATCTTCAAACATTTAAAATCCCCTACATTTTTACTATTTAACGGGTCCATCTGAATCGACTTCAGATTTTTTTTACGGACTCTCCATTTTCATCAATTTCTTTCTCAAGCCAAGCCATGATTCCAAAATTACAAAATGGACATGTAATTGCTTCTTTATACACTTCCTGTTTACAACGTGGACAAATAACATATTCTTCATTCTTCTTATTATCCATTTAATATCACTTCTTTGCGTTTTTTTAGAACTCTTTTATTCGTTCAAAATATAATTCAACCAAAACACATTCACATTGCTTTTAATAAAAATATTCTTAAATTTTAGTTCCTACAATTCATTTTCAAGCTTACAGTAAAAAAACTCTATTTATTCGATACTAATTCTTTTATTTTTGAAGTATCTTGAATATAAGTTTCAGTATATCCACACTCTGGGCAAACAGCACATCTAATTTTACCTAAACTCTCTCTGAAAATACCTTGCTGCGTAACCTTAAGCCCATAAGCTCCTCCTTCTACCTTAACATCTAAATCTTCGATCATTTCTGTATTACATCTTAAGCATTTTCTCATATTTTTTACCAATCCTATTTTTAAACGATAACTTAACGTTCATATTTCATGGCTGTATATCTTATACCATCCGATACTTGTTCAGTGTCCAAATCTATAAAACCAAACTTATGATAAACACAAACTGCATATGGTGAAGAATTAACTGTGATAATTTTACTTAAACTATTCTCCAACAGATATTCCCAAAGTCTTCTGCCAATGCCTTGTCTGTGATACTGACCTTTAACGAAGAAACAACAAATATGTTTTCGGTTATCATTTGTCGCAATAAATCCTTTTAACTCATTATTGTCATAGGCTCCCCAAAATTCCAAAGTCTTAAGTATTTTTTTATCATTGATAAAATCTTTGAATGATAGAATACCTTCTTTAGAATAGTCAGGTGCTTCAAATTGTAGAAACGTTGACCATATCAGTTCAATAGCATCCGTTAATTGAAGTTCATCTATTTTGATTATTTCCATATGTACACCTTCTTCAAATTTCGAATTATCAATCATATTTTTCAATATTTATAGTCGCAATCGCTGATTGGTTGGATTTGCCCGTGACTAGATCTTGTGGTGCAGGCACCAACATCATAAATCCATCTTTGCCATACCTTTTCTCATATCCTTGTGCATAATCCCTATCAACAGAAATATGTTGAACCTGACCTATGATCATAGTTGTCATTCCTGCCCCACTTAAATCTTCAACACTTTTTAAAGTACATTCTATATTCATGAATGCTTCATTGATCATCGGTGCATGAATTGTATGAGCCTTAGATAGATTAAATTTTCCTACTTCAAACTCATCTGTTTCTAAATCATTCTCCTTAATTGTATCGACTAACTGACCATAATAGCTGATTGGCAAAAAGTTGATACAAAAACATTTTTCTCTTTTGATATTGGTATAGGTATGTGTATGTTGATATAAATTTCCCATGACCGCAAAGAAAGCTGTTTTATCCCCATGAAAACAACTCCATGAGTGAAAACAAACATTTGGTTTTCCATTTTCTTTCCATGTCGTAATCGCAAATAAAACGGTTGGTATTCCAGCAGTTACTTCAAAATGAGAGAATAATTCAAATTCCTCTGGATAGGATGATTTGAAATAATTTGGAAAGTCTTTTGAAATTTCTATTTTCATTGATCCTCCTCCTATAAAGTTATATTATTATTTTCTTCGTTCTCTTTATGTACTTCTTCTTACTCAATTATACCTTTATTTAATCGTGTTAGAAGATAATTAAAAGAATATTTACGTTAAATTAAAATTCATTCTAGTATAAAGTCACTCTATCTTTGTACAAATTTGATACATTTTGGTATAATTGTATCAAGTTAAGACTAAGAGGGTGATATCATGGCAGATTTAGATTCTTTGAAAAAAATTGTAAGAGATAATGGTTATTTATATACAAAAGACGTAACTAAAGCCGGAATTCGACGGGAGTCCCTCAAAAAATATTTAGATAGAGGCAGTCTTATCCGAGAAAGCCGAGGAATCTATTCATTTGCAGATAGCATGAGCGACGAATTCGCATTACTTCAAAGCAGATGTAAAAAAGGCATTTTCTCTTATGGAACAGCGCTATATTTTCATGGACTATCTGATCGTTTCCCACAAATGATTTCTATGACAGTTCCAAAAAACTATAATGTATTTTATCTAAAAGAAGAATTACTACATGTAGAATTCCATAGAATTAAGCCTTCTTTATGGGATATTGGAATAATAGAAATTAACTCGCCTCAAGGTGGAAAAATCAAAATCTATAATAAAGAACGGTGTATCTGTGACATAATAAGGAACCGAAAACGGACGGATCCACAAATTTTTACCCAAGCATTGAAAGGATATTTTGCCTCCAAAGACCGTGATAACATCCAATTGATAGAATATGCCAAGAAATTTCATATTGAAAATAAAGTGCAAGAATATATGGAGATATTATGATGAAAACACCAGAACAATTAAAGGAAGCAATTCGCAACCTAGCAAAAGAGAAAGGAATCCATGCACAGGAAGTCCTACAAATTTTTATGTTTGAACGTATTATTGAACGATTGTCTATTTCACCTTATAAAGATAAGTTTATTTTAAAAGGAGGTCTTTTGATTTCTGCCATTCTCGGTGTAGCTGAACGAACAACTATGGATATGGATACAACTATAAAAGGATTACCCATGGAAGAAAAACTACTCAAAAAATAATTAACGAAATTTTTAACCATCCTGTAGACGATGGAATTAAATTTCAACTTTTAAATTTGACACCTATCCGAGAGTATGATGAATATGCAAATTTCCGTGCTTCTATCCAAGCTATGTATGGAAAAATGAAAATACTTATGAAAATCGATATAACTACGGGTGATAAAATCATACCAGAAGAAATTTAATTTTTGTATCCATTCTTATTTGATAAACGTCAAGTTGTGGTAAAAGCATACACACAGGAAGCAATACTTGCTGAAAAATATGAAACAATCATTCGAAGAAATGTAGGAAACACACGAGCAAGAGACTTTTATGATTTACATCTTTTATATCAGATATACCTAGATAATCCAGATTGGAAACTTCTAAAACAAGCAGTTCTTTCTACAGCAAAGAAAAGAGGTTCTTTATCTGTTCTCCAAGATACTAAAAGAATCTTGCCTGCAATGGAAACTTCTACCATCTTGCAAAATCTATGGAACAGATTTCAGATGCAGAATTTGTACGCAAGAAATATTCAATATTCTACTATTATGAAAACGGTAAAAGATTTTTCAAAAAAAACTAGATTTCTAATTTAATCATCAAAAAACCAAGCGGCTAATCTTAACGATTAACCGTTTTTTATTAATAACTCATACAGCTTTTTACAGCTCGTTTCCAATCATCATATAATTTTTCAACTGATTCATGTGTCCGTTTTGGCATAAAACGTGTTGTTTCAACTTCTTTAAAATCATCCATGGTATACATACCAGTACTAAGGCCAGCAAGTCTTGCAGCGCCTAATGCCGTTGTCTCACTAAATTGTGAACGAATTACAGTAATTTCCAGGATATCACTTTGAAACTGTAATAAGAAATTGTTCTTGCTGGCACCGCCATCGACCTTGATTTCATGAATCTTTTCTTGAAGTTCTTCTTCCATTACAATGATAAGATCTTTACTTTGATAAGCCATAGACTCTAAAGCTGCACGAACAATATGGCGAATATCTGTACCTCGTGTCAGTCCAAAAATAGCTCCCTTGCATTTTTCATTCCAATAAGGAGCACCTAAACCTGTAAATGCAGGGATGATCATGACCCCATTACAGGAATCAACACTTGTTGCGATTTCTTCGGTCTGACTGGCATCCTGAAATAATTTTAAACCATCACGTAACCATTGAATCAAACTTCCGGATACAAAAATACTTCCTTCCAAGGCATAATTAACTTTTCCATTGATTCGCCATGCCACAGTTGACAATAAGCCATATTTTGAAATGATTGGTTCTTCTCCAGTATTGATCAAAAGAAAACCACCTGTTCCATAGGTATTCTTTACATCTCCTCTATCAAAACAAGATTGTCCGAACAAGGCAGCCTGCTGATCTCCAACAATAGCTCCAATTGGGCAGGAATAATTAAAGAAGAACATAGGATCTATATTCCCTATGACATCTGATGTATCTACTATATTTGGTAACATAGACTTAGGAATATTAAATATCTGTAATAATTCATCATCAAATTCCAGAGTATGAATATTGAATAATAACGTTCTCGAGGCATTGGTTACATCCGTGACATGAACTGCTCCATTGGTCATTTTCCAAACCAACCACGTATCAATCGTACCAAATAATAGATTTTCTACAGGAGGTAAATTCTCGACATTTTCTAATATCCAGCGAATCTTGCTGGCGCTAAAATAAGGATCGAGCACAAGACCTGTTTTTGCTTTAATAACTTTTTCTTTAGGTGTATTACGATATCGATCTACGATCGAGGCTGTTTGTCTTGATTGCCAAACGATTGCATTATAAACCGGCAATCCGGTTGTCTTATCCCAGACAACTGTAGTTTCTCTTTGATTTGTGATTCCAATGCTCATGACATCTTGTGGTTTAATATCATGTCCTTGAAATAATTGTGCTAAAACACTTAATGTGGAAAGCCATATTTCATTGGCATCCTGTTCGACCCATCCTGGTTCAGGAAAGCTGTTTTTTATTTCCTTTTGTGCAATTTTTACAATATTTTGATTTCGATCAAAAACAATAGCACGTGTGCTTGTCGTTCCCTGATCGATTGCGATTATATATTTTTTCATACTGCTTCACTCCTACTTGCCATTCCATTATATCATGTAAGCGCTTTTAATTTAGAATAATATTTAATTCTTCAAATAGCTAAGCTATAATAACTAAACGGAGATGAGTGTAAATGGAAGTGGTTGAAAATCGTTTTATTCAAGGACTAAAAGATAGTGTTCCCATTGGTTTAGGCTATCTTTCAGTGTCCTTTACCTTTGGCATGATGTGTGTATCATCCGGTATTCCTGTAGAAGTAGCTGTTGTTATTTCATTGACCAATTTAACAAGTGCCGGTCAATTTAATGGATTGATATTAATTTTAGAAGCAGCTCCTCTAATGGAACTATCTATGTCACAATTTATCATCAATTTAAGATATGCTTTGATGTCTTTATCTTTATCGCAAAAAATTGATAAGAAAATGAGCACCTTAGATCGTGCTTTCATTTCTTTTGGAATTACTGATGAAATTTTTGCCTTGGCCAGCTCAACCTATGAAAGAGTTGGTCGAAATTATATGCTTGGTTTAATCCTTTTCCCTGTTTTTTGTTGGACCTTAGGAACATTTATTGGTGGTTCAGCGACCGCACTGATGCCAGAAACATTACGAAACGCCTTAGGCATTGCGATTTATGGCATGTTTTTAGCCATCATTATTCCTCCAGCCAAAAAATTAAAGAATGTACGAAAAGTTTTGATCTTCTCCATCATTCTCAGCTGTTTTTTTGAACTCATCAAACCTGTAATAGAAATATCCAGTGGATTTGTGATCATTCTTTGTACGATTTTAGCTGCTGGACTTGGGGCTTACTTTTTCCCGGTAAAGGAGATCGAACATGAATAAATATCTACCCTATATTTTATCCATGGCTATTGTCACCTATCTCATTCGTATGATCCCGTTAACGTTCTTTCAAAAAGAATTGAAAAGCCCTTTTATTAAATCATTCTTATTTTATGTGCCTTATGCTGTTTTAGGCGCTATGACTTTCCCCGCTATATTTACAGCTTCCCAAAACTTGATACCAAGCTTAGCCGGAACGATCGTCGCCTTGATTCTGGCATATAAAGAAAAAGGGTTGCTAACGGTTGCGATAGGTGCTTGTATTGCCGTATATATCACGGAATTAATCCTATAAAAATAGAGTCAACCAGCTATTACTTGCTATTGACTCTTTTAAAATATGCTTCAATTTTATCTATATTTTTAATTGATTGATCAATTACTTCCTGCATTTAAAAATACCTTTATTCTTCAATCATTTCGACACAATGTTTTGGACATGTCTTCATACAAAGTGTGCAGCCTACACAAGCATTCTTATCCAGTTGCCATAGTTTTTGTGTTCGATCAACATTGATAGCCTGCTTAGGACATTTCTTGGCACATAAACCACAATAAACACAGTCTTCTTTTGCCTGTGGAAATCGTTGGTTTTTTACAGGGCGTACATATATTTCTGTATTCTTTTGGGTATCCGGCATAGTATACCCTTTTTTCATATGCAAACACTTTTTAGGACAGACATTGATACAGTTTTCACATTGCACACAATCAAAGCGATCAATGCTCCATGTTCCCTTCTGCCTGTCCACTTGGATTGCTCCAGGAGGACAATTCTGAGCACAAAGAGTGCAAGAGATACACTGTTCAATATCTATTTCAATATGCCCTCTCATTCGTTCGGCATAATTGGACTGTTTAAAAGGATACTCTTCTGTTACCGGTTTTGATACAAGATTCTCCATAATTTGACGGGTAAATACAAACATCTTTGTTGGTTTCATGAACTTACCTCTCTGTACAACTGATACAAGGATCGATCGTAAGGATCAACAAGGCAACATCCCCTAATTGACATCCCTTTAACAGATCCAACATAGCCGGAATATTGGATGTTGTCGGGGTACGTAAACGGAAACGATCCAGATATTTTGTTCCATTCCCTTTTGTATAATATATAGCTTCCCCGCGGGGCTGTTCAATACGAATAAAGCACTCTCCTTTAGGATTGCCTTTGACTGGAACAGATATCTCACCTTGTGGAATCTTTGAAATCAATTCATGCAAAATCTCAAAAGACTGCATGATTTCCGCAAGGCGAACCTTCACTCGCGCATATGAATCCCCTTCAATCGCAATGATCGGTCCAAAGTTTAATTCTGAATAAGCCGCATACCCTGTCTCTCTTGAATCATATGGAACACCACTGGCACGTAACATCGGTCCACAGGCTCCTGCTATATAGGCCTGTTCTTTGCTTAAGACACCCAAGCCACGTAAACGAGAATTGACAAGACGATCCTCTAAGAATGTTCTAGTAATTGGCTTTAACTCTTTTTCCATATCCGTTAATGTCTGATCAATAATTTTCAACATGGATGGATCGATATCTTTTAATACACCACCAACCTGATTTACAGAAAATATGATTCTTCCTCCTGTGGTCATATCAAATAGATCCAATACTTTTTCACGCAGACGCCAGCTTTGCATAAACAAAGCCTCAAATCCCAAAGCATCTGCCAATAGACCCAACCATAATAAATGCGAATGGATTCGACTTAATTCCATCCATAAAGTTCTTAAATATTTAGCACGTCTAGGTACATCAATATTCATCATATGTTCAATGCTCTCACAATACCCTAAGCCATGCCCAAAGCTACAGATACCACATACTCTTTCAGCTATATATACATATTGTTTAAAATCCTTTGTTTCTACCAGCTTTTCAAGTCCTCGATGCACAAAACCAATATTCGGGATTGCCTCCACTACAACTTCATCTTCTAAAACCAGATCCAAATGAATCGGTTCAGGAAGTACAGGATGTTGAGGACCAAAAGGAATGACACTTCGCTTTGCCATTATGCATCCTCCTTCGCTTTAAAAGGTGTATCTGCTTCTATACGATATAGTTTATGTTTATAGTCCATAGTAATATTTTCAATCTTGACACCAAATAGTTCAGCGGCTTCATTTTCCTGTAAAAAAGCACAGGGATAAATTTGTGTAACTGAAGAAATAGGTTCATCATTTTTTAAATAAATACGCAAAGTATCCATATCAAGATCTTTGACAAAGGTATAACTCATTTCAAAGCCATCATTTATTGTTACCGCACAAATCTGTGCCAAACGCCATCCTTCCATCTTTCGTTTTATGCAGGAGGCATATAATTCTTCTTTATTGGATTGGATGATACGATCACTCATGCTCAACAGCCTCCCTTTTCTTTTCTAATATATCAACAGCTTTTAATACTCCATCTATGATTGATTGAGGTCTTGCTGCACAACCTGGTACATACACATCAACAGGAATGATTTTATCCACACCACCTAAGATATTGTAACAATCTTTAAAAACACCGCCTGTGCAGGCACAGATTCCAACCGCAACCACAACTTTGGGATGCGGCATCTGTGAATAAATCTGCTTCACAACTTCAGCACTTTGAGCATTCACACCGCCGGTAATTAATAGTATGTCCGCATGGAAAGGATTTCCGGTATTGATGATTCCAAATCGTTCAATATCAAATCGAGGCATCGTACAAGCTAAAACTTCTATATCACACCCATTACAGCTGCTTGCATCATAATGCAGCATCCAAGGCGACTTTTTTAAATGTTCCATCGCGCTTCACCTCACTATATCAACATCAAGATCAAAATATTGATTCCGCCACACAACAGCGTAATTAACCAACAGACATTCAATACATATCTCCAGTTGATGCGGGCACTGACATTGTCGATGACGATTTCTATAAAATAAACACCTAGACAAGCTATGATCGCAATGATCCAGCTATACCAGTTTGAATTGATAAAGAACAAGGCAACCACTGCCAGCAGCAACATCTTCTCATAGTATTCCCCAATTTCCATGATAGCTAGAGTTGGCCCGGACATCTCCGTTGTAATTCCTTTCACGACCTCCTGATGAGCATGATGAGAAGTGGATAAATCAAACGGTGATTTTCTTAACTTGATAGCCATGATCAAGATGTAACCTACAAATAAGCCTGGCATCATCAAAATTACAGATGTACTTTGTTGAATGATATCATCTACACGAAATGACCCTGTTGCCAAATAAAACCCTACCGCAATCAAGAGCGTCATAGGTTCATACGCCATCATCTGCAACATTTCACGACTCGCTCCTATATTGGAATACGGTGAAGAATCACTGCTGGCTGCCAAAATCAAAAACATATCGGCAGTCGACAAAATAAACAAGCTCATTAATATATCTGTCCCAAAGAACACCATACCACCGGCAATTGCCAAGAAAACTAAATAGCTGCAGTTCAACAATAATTGAACACTGTTTACCGCAATCATCTGTTTTGAAAATAATTTAATCAGATCATAAAATGGCTGAAAGATTGAAGGTCCTTTTCTTCCCTGCATGCGAGCTGTGATCTTACGATCTATCCCGTCTAACAAAGCTCCAACAAAAGGAGCCAAAATCAAATACAGTGCCAAAGATATAAACCGGTTCATCACAAGATTCCTCCTAAAAGTATCGCAAAACATACGATCAATACGCTGGAAGCTACAATTTGAGAAGGGTTCAACAATCTTCGTCTGCCAAACTCAAAACGCAAATACCAGTTAGAAAGATAAAGTTTCTTAGATTCTCCCATGCTGTCAATAAAATGAGAATTATCCCCTGTATTGATACCATTCATATAAGTAGGCACATAATCTCTAGGCGCCGTTCTTGTAATCAAGAACATAACACTCGGTACAACTAAAATGCTGAAGACCATTATGACCATCGTTGTTAACTCACTCATGGATAAAACATCATGCGTTGATCCAAATAATGTCAAAACAACTGGATTTACAATATATTTTGCCAATAGTGGGAACAATAAACACAGACAAATCATGATACCACAAAGAATATTCATAGAAAAATATTCATCTTTACGAGTTTTATCCTCATCCGGTGTCTTTGGCTTATGCATTGCGATCAACTTTCCTAACCACTTGGTCCAATAGAACATCGTTGAAGCACTACCAAAGGCAATAAACATTACTAATAACACATTCCCTGAATCCACAAAGGCCTTTAAGGCAACCCATTTACTGATTAACATACCAAAAGGGGCTAAATACATTCCAGCAATTCCTATACCGATGATATAAGCTAATTTAGGCAATCTTAAAATCAAACCATGCATATGTTCAATATCACGCGATCCAATGCTGTTTTCTGTAGCTCCCACACCTTCAAACAACATAGATTTGCTGACGGAATGAAAGATCATCAAGAAAATGGCTGCCCATACCGTTTGTTCTACACCAATTCCAGCACATGCTACAATCAAACCAAGATTAGAAATTGTTGAAAATGCCAGAACTTTTTTGGCATCATTTTGAGCTATTGCCATCAAACTAGCCATGATAAAAGTAAATCCACCAATAAAAGAAACCATACTTCCACATAAAGTGCCATTTAAAGCAGGAGCTAATCGAATCAATAAATAAACACCTGCTTTGACCATGGTTGCACTGTGTAATAAAGCACTGGATGGTGTTGGAGCTACCATCGCTCCATATAACCATGTTGAAAATGGTAGCTGGGCGCTCTTTGTCAAACCAGCAAGTGCCAATAAGCCAATTACCAGCATATTTCCATTGGTAACAATTACACTTAGCTGTACACTATGAGAACTCATCGCACATAACCAGATAGCCAGAGCAAAACCTACACCACCTAGCAAATTCATCCACAAAGCTCTAAAACTATTATCAATTGCTTCTTCCGTCCTGGTATATCCAATCAACAAAAAAGAAATAACACTCGTAATCTCCCAAAAGAAATAAAGCCAGATCAGATTGGATGAAAGCACCAAGCCAAACATTGCGGCCATAAACACAAACAACAAAGATAAAAACGTTGAACTTCGATCAAGGACCCCACGATGATTTTCATGATAGCTTTTCATATAACCAACGGAATAAATCCCAATCAAGCCACCAATCACAGCACAGATTACGCACATTAAAAGGGCTAAAGAATCAACTTGTGTATGAGTGGATTCAACCAAAGGAATCGTATACTCGACCCATAAAACCAAAAGTGTTTGAAAGATCGACAATAGGCAAACCCATCGTTTTTTATATTTAAAGCTCATATAAATTATAAAAATCATCAATAAGATTTCAACAATCTGCATAAGATGATCTACAAAGACTGTATCCACATAATAGCGCCATGTATTTTGCCCATCTATGATCCATGTTGCAACCATAAAAAAAGTTGTGACCATCATCAAAGCAGCTGTTATATAAATGATTAATCCACGTGTTTTTTCATTATGAATCAAATAAATCAACACAGCCCCAATAAGAGGTATGCCTGTTAATGTCGGTATCAAAAACATAACGTCCCTCCACGATCTCTCTGATTCTCATTATATTCCTATTTGTAAGAGGTTTCCATTCATTTTTCAAGTTTTGAGGCGTATAATGGCATTATGCATGAAATCGATATCACACAACACATTCTTAAAGATGTAATTAAAATCGCTGAGTCAAAAAACGCAAAAAAGGTAACAGAAATTCGTCTAGTACTGGGACCATTTTCCGGTTTTGTGCCAGAGTGTATTCAAATGTATATGGATCTTTTGGCAAAAGATACAATTTGCCATGGTGTACAGATCAAAGTAAAAGAAATTCCTTTAAAAGTCTATTGTAATCAATGTCATAAAGAAGCTTTGATTGATCGAAAACATATTGAATGTCCTTTTTGTCACAGCATTGATCTAAAACGTCTTTCAGGAAATGAATGTCTTATCGAGAGCATTGAGGTGGAATAATATGGAAATTAAAGTATATCATCAGATCATGGACTGGAATCAAGATGTCTCTGATCAAGTAAAAGAAACTTTGAAAGAACATCATACTGTACTGATCAATATCATGGGTTCGCCAGGAGCTGGTAAAACAAGTTTGATCAAAAATATCATTGAACAATTGAGAGATACATTTTCAATTGGCGTCATTGAAGGCGATATCACAACGGATATCGATGCCAAAACAATTGCCAAAATGAACGTCCCAAGCGTTGAATTAAATACCGATGGAGCCTGCCATATCGAAGCTATGAGCATCCAAAATATATTAAAAGACTTCGAACTAGATTCTATCGATGTTTTGCTCGTTGAAAATATTGGCAATCTAGTCTGTCCAGCTGAATTTGATATTGGAGAAAATATGCGTATTACAATACTTAGCGTTCCTGAAGGTGATGATAAAGTCGTAAAATACCCTTTGATGTTCACCGATACCGATTGCTTAGTAATCAATAAAATAGATGTGCTTCCTTATTTCGATTTTGATCTAGAAAGAGTACAAAATGATTATCATGGCATCAATCCAAATGCCCCTTTCTTTTCAGTCAGCACAAAAGATAAGAAAGGTCTTAATGAATTTATTGATCATTTAAAAGAAAGGATCGAACAAATGCTCCATGAAGCATCTTAAGATACAAGTACAAGGCATTGTACAAGGAGTAGGTTTTCGTCCCTTTGTTCACCGTCTTGCCTTACAAAACAATCTAAAAGGATATGCGTATAATGATGCCCAAGGTATTATTATTCATATTCAAGGTAATTCTAAAGATACCGATATATTTTTAGAACAGCTAAAAAGTCAGGCTCCTGTGCTTTCTAAAATTGAAAATATCGAAATTGAAGAGTATCCTATGGAATCTTTCAATGATTTTCAAATTAAAGAAAGTCAAAATGGAATCCATCAGACACTCATTTCACCAGATATTGCACCTTGTGAAGACTGCATTCATGAAATGTTAGATCCAAATAATCGTAGATACCATTATCCTTTTATTAATTGTACGAATTGCGGCCCTCGCTACTCGATCATTCAAGATATTCCTTATGATCGCAAGAATACGACAATGTCTGATTTCAAGCTTTGTTCACAATGCGACAAAGAATATCATGATATTCGAGATCGACGCTATCATGCCCAGCCAAATGCCTGCAAAGAATGCGGTCCAAAACTCATTTATGTAGGGAATAAACAAGATGAAGACGAATTAGAAAACACTATAAACGATTTAAAGGAAGGAAAGATCGTTGCCATTAAAGGCATTGGAGGAATCCATCTAGCCTGTGATGCCAACAATAAACAAGCTGTTTTACGACTCAGGAAAAGAAAACAAAGAGAAGCCAAGCCCTTTGCGATCATGGCAAAAGATATTCAAACCGCAAAAGAATTGGTATATATCTCTTCTGTTGAAGAAAGCTTTTTAACAAGTAAAGAAAGACCTATTGTACTATGCAAAAATAAAGATCCAAATTCATACATAGAACTATCCGAAAACAAAGAATTAGGAATCTTTTTACCATATAGTCCATTACATATTTTATTATTGGAAAGATGTCCTGTTTTAGTGATGACAAGTGCCAATCTTTCAGATACACCTGTATTAATAGATAATGAAGAAGCCCTGATAAAGCTAAAAGACATTGCGGACTCTTTCCTGCTGCATGATCGAAAGATTGAAAATCGATGTGATGACTCCTTGATTCGAATCGTAAATGATAAACCATATTTTATCCGCAAGAGTCGAGGATATGCACCAATTGTGATCAATACACCATTTGACGTTGACGGACTACTAGCACTAGGAGCTCATCAAAAAGGAAGTTTTGCCCTGGGAAAAGATCATCATGTTTTTATAAGTCCTTATATTGGAAACATGGAAACAATTGAAACCATGGAACACTTTACTAAAGCTCTTGATACCTATAAACGCCTTTTCGAAATTACGCCGCGTCAAGCTGGCTGTGATCAACATCCTGATTATGCATCAACTTTATATGCACAAAGTTTAGACATCCCTATAACCAAGATATATCACCATCATGCACATATGGCCAGCTGCATGTTTGAACATGAACTAAGCGGACCATGTTTGGGTATCATATGGGATGGGACTGGTCTTGGTAAAGATCAAACGATCTGGGGTGCTGAATTTTTAATTGGTGACTACCAAGATTTTGTCCGTATAGGTTCCATTAAACCAATTGATCTAATTGGAAGTGAACAGGCAATCCATGAAATAGGACGAATTGGCTTGGTCATGAGCATGGACGCCAACATTGAACAAACATTCTTTGAGCCAACAAAACAAGAACTATTAAAAAAGATAAAGATTCAAAACAGTATTCCTGCCACAAGTATGGGTCGATTATTTGATGGACTATACAGTATCCTAACAAAGAAAATAACTCAAGACTACGATGGACAAGCTCCTATGCTACTTGAATCTATGGTTCAGCCAACAGATAAAAGATATTCTTTAAAATTCTATGAAAAAGAACATGTACGATACTTTGACTGGACACCTATGGTCAAAGAAATGATCCAGGATACTGATGATATCCACATCAAAGCACAAAAGGCAATCAACACGATCATTGATATGGCTATCGAACAAGTTCATACATTAAATAAAGAAAATCTGCCTATCATTTTAAGTGGTGGTTGTTTTCAAAATTTGCAGTTATTACAAGGAATTTATAAAAAGCTTATAAAAGAAAACTATACAGTTTACTGGCATGAAAAAGTAAGCTGCAACGATGAAGGTATAGCCTTAGGACAACTTGCTATCTTAAGTCAAAGAAGGAAGTGATCACAATGTGTTTAGCCATTCCCTTAACGATTGAAGAAATCCAAGATAAAACAGCTGTCGCCAGCGCCAATGGCATATCACAAAAAATACGAATTGATTTTTTACCGGATATACAAATTGGTGATGAAGTTCTGGTACATGCTGGATTTGCGATAGAAAAGATCGATAAAGAAGAAGCTATGAAAACCAAAGAAGTATATAAGGAGCTGTTTGATGTTATTAAATAAACCAAAAAGAAAAATCAAACTCATGGAGATTTGTGGTACGCATACGATGTCTATTGCCCAAAATGGAATACGTTCTTTGCTGGATGAGGATATAGAACTCGTATCTGGACCTGGATGCCCTGTCTGCGTCACTCCTTCCAGCATCATTGATATATGTTTAGAGCTCCTTAAAGATCCAAATATCATGATCTTCAGTTATGGAGATATGTTACGAGTACCAGGCTCTAAAGGAAAACGCCTGTTTCAACATAAACAGGTAAAGATGTGTTTATCTCCTTTAGAAGCTTTAGATTATGCCAAAGAAAATCCAAATAAACAAATCATCTTTCTAGGAGTTGGTTTTGAAACCACAACACCGGGAAGTGCCATTTGCATCCTAGAAGCCTACAAACAAAATATTAAAAACTTTTTCTTTTACAGCTTATTAAAACGAACAGAACCGGCTCTTCGAACTTTATTAAAAGATGATCCTGACATTGATGGTTTTATTTGCCCTGGTCATGTCGCATGCATCCTTGGTGAACAAGGCTTTCAATTTCTGAGTAAAGAATATCATAAACCTGGTGTTATCAGCGGTTTTGAAGCCGAAGATATCTTATGTTCAATTAATCTTTTGATTGATATGATCAATCAGGATACACCAGCCATCAAAAACACATATCAAAGAGCGGTCCGCTATAATGGAAACCAGAAAGCTCTAAGCTTGATCCATGACGTTTTTGAACCGGAAACTTCACTTTGGAAAGGATTAGGAAATATCGAAAAAAGTGGTCTTAAGTTAAAAGATACATATTCTCAATTTGATGCCAAGATCCATTTTCAGCTACCTTTACCAGAAAATAAAGAACCTAAAGGATGTCAATGTGCCAATATATTGACTGGGAAGAAAAACCCGATAGAATGTCCATTATTCCAAAAAATATGTACACCCCAAAATCCCATTGGACCATGTATGGTTTCAAGTGAGGGAGCCTGTGCAGCAAGCTTTATGTATGAGGAGAGATTATGAAGAATATCATCACGATCGATCATGGAAGCGGAGGTCAACTGACTTCCCAATTAATAGAAGATATCATTGTTCCATCATTTCAAAATAATGCCTTAAATGAGCTTAAAGATGGAGCTATCTTGATAAACCAAGAACACCCTCTTGTTTTTTCCACAGACAGTTTTGTAGTTGATCCCTGGAAATTTTCTGGAGGCGATATAGGAAAGCTGGCGATCTGTGGTACAAACAATGATATTTTGATGGCTGGAGGAATTCCAAAATATCTATCCTGTTCCTTGATCATTGAAGAAGGCTTTCTTCTAGATGATCTTAAGCTTATCTTAAACTCTATGAAAGAAACCGCAAAAGCTTGTGATATCCAAATAGTTACAGGTGATACAAAAGTCATTGAAAAACAAAAAGGAAACCAGATCTTTATTAATACATCTGGTATTGGCTTCTTAAAACGAAAAACATCTTACTCCTACAAAGAAGAAGATGTTGTAATCGTATCTGGAAGCATTGCCCGCCATGGTGCCAGTATCTTTATGGCAAGAGAAGATATCCAACTTCTAGGTGAGGTTCATTCTGATTGTGCTCCTTTAAATGAGCAAGCCAAGAATGCTATGGATATAGAAGGACTTCGTATCATGCGCGATCCAACACGAGGCGGTGTTGCGACTACCTGTATTGAATTGATTGAACAAACTGAATTTGGAATGGAACTTTATGAACAAGAAATTCCAATTGATCTAGATGTCAAAACACTTTGTTCTTTACTCGGCTTTGATCCTTTATATTTAGCTTGTGAAGGACGAATGTTAGCTATATGCGCTAAAGAGGATGCCAATAAAATGTGTCAAGTTATTGGACAAGATGCCAAGATCATTGGAAAAATCACAAAAAGCCATCCAAAAGAACTTCATTTAAAAACAAAATTAGGAGCTACCAGACGTTTAAGAAAACTATCTGGTCAACCTCTTCCAAGAATTTGCTAGGATATACCTAGCTTTTTTTGACGCAAATAATCCTAATGTATGTTTTGGATGCATTTCAATGTATGTTTTGGATGCAGATTAGCCATTTTATTCAAAATGGCACAAAAAAAGGCCATCTTTTGATGACCTATAAGAATTAATCATGAATTTTATAATTCTGTAATAAGAATTCAGCTACACCTTCAGCTTCTGGATCATGACTTCCTTTATTTGTATCTAACGCATAGATTTCTTTCATTTCTTCTGATGTTAATTCGAAATCAAAGATATCAAGATTGCTTGCGATACGACTAGGGTTTGTTGATTTTGGAAGAACGATCAAACCATCTTGTACTTCAAATCGTAAAATGATCTGTCCTGTATCTTTACCATATTTTTCAGCTAGACGTATAAAGACTGGATGTGCTAATAAATCTTTATTTCCATGACCTAATGGCTGATATGCTTCAATCTTTACATCATTTTTATCCAATAATTCTCTTAGTTCACGCTGTTGGAAAAATGGATTACATTCAACCTGGTTTACAGCTGGCATTGTTTTAAAATGAGGTACAAACTGATTCCAGATTTTTGGTGTCATATTTGAAACACCGATAGATTTGATCTTTCCTTCTGCTTTTGCCTCTTCCAAAGCTTTCCAAGCACCTTCTACATCACCATATGGTTGATGTAACAAGTATAGATCCATATAATCCAGACCTAATTTTTCTAAAGAGGTTTCGATTCCTTTTTTGGCTGCTTCATAGCCATAATCTTGTAGCCACAATTTGCTTGTGATAAAAATTTCTTTTCGATCAATTCCACTATCTTTTACATCTTTACCAACTTCAGCTTCATTGAAATAAGCAGCGGCTGTATCAATATGACGATATCCTGCTTTTAAAGCCTGTAATACTGCATCATACGTTGAACCATCATTAGGAATCATAAAGACTCCAAATCCAACCTGAGGAATTTGATTTCCATCATTTAAAATAATATTTTTCATGATCAACACTCCTTTTTATTCATGAATTTTCATGCCACAAAGTGCTTTAACAAAAGCTGGATCATCATGATTTACGATTTCACTATGTCCAAGATCTTTTGAAGCAATTTTGTTCATTTCTTCTTCGGTTAATTCAAAATCCCAGATATCAATATTTTGTTCCATTCTTTCTTTATGAACAGACTTAGGGATGATTGATACACCACGCTGTGCATTCCAACGTAATACAACCTGTGCTGCACTCTTACCATATTTATTCCCGATTTCAACCAATTCTAGATCTGTAAAGATTCCATGCTTTCCTTCAGCTAATGGTCCCCAAGCCTGTGGAACAACGCCATATTTCTGCATGTTCTTCAATGCGTTTTCCTGTGTAAAGAATGGATGTAATTCGACCTGGTTAACTGCTGGTTTGATATCAACTGTTTCACACAAGTTTGCCAAGATACTTGGATAGAAATTAGCTACACCAATTGCTTTTGTCAAACCATCTTTATAAGCTTTTTCAATACCACGATATGCCGCAAAGTAATCAGACATTGGCTGATGTAATAATACAAGATCTACATAATTCATATTTAATTTTTCCAATGAAGCTTTTACTGCTTCATAAGCTGTTTCTTCGTTCTTTTGATCCTGTACCCAGACTTTTGTAGTAATGAATAATTCATCTCTAGTCACCAAACCATCTTTGATTGCACGCTCAACAGCTTTTCCAACCGCAACCTCATTCATATAAGCAGCTGCTGTATCAATCAAACGATACCCAGTTTCAATTGCCTGATAAACAACTTCTTCACATTGTTCTAAATCTGGAATCTGGAAAACTCCAAATCCTTCTAATGGCATCTTAGCTCCAGTGTTTAATGTTAAATATTCCATTATAAATTCCTCCTTATTTTTTCTGATCATTTGCTTCAACTATCTCACATAATGTAATGTTCTCGTTGCGATATCGCGCATGCGGATTCTTCTCGGATATTGTCATTTGAATTGCCTTGGTCGGACAGGCATGAATACAGGCCATACAAGTAATGCATTCTTGTTCATTCCAATAACTTCTTTGATCTTTTACATGAAAACAACCTTTTGGACATATTTTTTCACATATGCTGCAACCAATACAGGAATCTGTGATCACATATAATTTTTTGTACATGTCCTTAGGATGACTAGCCACAATGTCCAAATACATTTGATGAACTCGATGATCTTCATCTGTAACACTTGAGATCATTTTCTTTCCGGCATCAATATCTTCTTTGATCTGTTTAATTTGTTCATCGACATGTTTATCGATCTTAATCTGTTCTTCCATATCAAAAACCGGTAAATAGTTATCAACCATTAAGATTACATTGATATAGGATGGATCAATTCCTTGTTCTTTAAAAAAACTCTGGGCAAGTTCACTAGCTCCTCCATGACGATTTCCATATGTTAAAACTATATAGAAATAATCTGTATCAAAATGCGCTTTTCGCAAAAAATCTTTGACCATATTTGGTACTTCATGTCCATATACAGGAGCTACAATTCCAATTTTATCAGCTTTAAAATTTAGATCTTCTTGATGAATTACTTGAGGAATACTGATAATTTCCTCATCCAATTGTTTTGCGATATAAAGACTGTTTCCAGTACCAGTAAAATAACATGGTGGCCTCCTTTAATTTTTTGAATTCGTTAATCAATAGTGGTATAATCCGGTTGTATCTACCGGTTTTAAAGAGCCGATTATATATTGCGGTTGTTACTACCGGTCAATAGATTTTTATAATTTTTGGAGGAAATTTTTATGTACACAATGATGCAGGTATGCCGAAAACTCGATTTAACGTATCAAACCTTAAAATATTATTGTAATGAAGGTCTTATCCCCAATGTAAAACGTGATGAAAACAATCGTCGAATCTTTGACGAACATGATGTAAATTGGATCAATGATCTAACTTGTTTAAAAAAATGTGATTTCAGTATCAAGGAAATGAAAGAATATCTAAACCTTTGTCTAGAAGGTCCTTCTACTATTCCTATTCGCAAAGAAATGTTAAAAAAGAAACGAAGTGATTTAGAACAATCCATAAAACAACTTGAAGAAAGCATAGATTATATTGACTGGAAACAAAACTTCTATGATGAGGTACTAAGTGGAAAACGTCCCTATGTCAGCAATCTCATCAAGACAAAATAAAAAGGATTTATCATATGCAGACAGAAAAAAGAATTCATAACTGTTCTCACTTAACCCCTGTGGAAAACGAAATTGCGAATTATATATTATCTCACAAAGATGAGGTAATTAATTCATCCATCCAGGAATTGTCTGAAAAAATTCATGTTTCTAAATCCGCTATACACCGTTTCTGCAAAAAAATTGATTTCAAAGGTTTTAATGAACTTAAAATTCAATTGACAAATGATATATCTGCAGGCATTTATAAAGAGCATGATATCGATATCAATTATCCGTTTACCATACAAGATACCCCAATAGAAATAGCAGCAAAACTTTTGGAATTATATGAAAAAACTATTCAGGATACATTATCTTGTCTAGATAAGCAAAAGCTTGAACATGCTACTAAACTCATGTCTAAAGCAACATCAATCGATATTTATACGCATGCCCATAATATGAATATTGCGAAAAACTTCCAGGACAAAATGTTAACTATTGGCAAAATTGTTAACTGCCCTGAATCTTTCTATGAACAAAGACTTCATGCATTAGCCAGTAATAAAAACCATGTTGCCCTAATTCTATCTTATTCAGCTAAAGCTTCATTTATCCTCCCTATCCTGCAAAAACTAAATGAAAAAAATATTTCTTGTATTTTAATTTCCGGTTACCAAAATAATCCATTTCCACAATATATTTGTGAACATCTAGGCATGAGCAACTGTGAAGAATTACAAGATAGAATCGTGCAATATTCCAGTCATATAGCTCTTCAATATGTTATGGATATCTTATTTGGTTGTATCTATAACCAGGATCGTTTAACAAATAAGAAATATGTTTTAAACGCGATGGATTATATGGACGATAGAAAGTTATAAATCTAAATTTTCACTTTTTTAACTATCTTCTCAAACTCTCAATTTGTTCAAAGATTAGACTATATCTTGAGAATGATTGTAAATATTCATTTCTTCTAATTTGATCAGATTCTCTATACATGATTTGATGCCAACTTTAAAACTCCACTTACCAAGAATAATTTACCAAGAAAAAAATGGATCCTGTAGCATAGGATCCTTTTTAACATATATATCTTTAGGGTCTAACTCCTTTTTAAAAGAAAAACTATCTCTCATTCTTTTTTAGTTCAGCAATAGTTGATTCCAAAGCTTTACCAGCCTTCTGCACAGTACACAGACAATGTAGGTCCGGATCATATGAATGAGGTCGAATATTTTTACATTCAGTATCATCTAGATTTTCTGTAAAGTGTCGCACACAAAGTTGAACAGCTTTCCTAAATTCGGCAAGTTGATCATGTGCTTTCTCTTTAATGAGAAGCTTAGATAAAACGGCAACACATCCAATCAAAGCACCACATGTTTTACCTGAGTACATACCAGTTCCAAAACCCGCCAACATTTTCATACTGTCTTTGTCTAAATTAAGCGCATATACATCGTTAGCCGCATGAATTATCGTTTCAGAACAATTATACTTTTTTTCTTGATAGTAATATGTAATTCGTTCCTGAAGGTTCATATTATTTTCCTTCTTTCACTAGGTTGAAAACAACTTTGTCATGGATTGTTACACCATCCATTTTAAGCTTTTCAATCTTATCTTTGAATTGTGGTAAATATTTTTCATGAGCAATCAACAACTCGTCTAAAACTTCTTTGGCATTTTTTCCAGATGGAATCAAAGGGTTCAGGCTAAATGCTTCTAAAGCTAATCCATAATTTCCAGTAACGGCAGCCTCAATTGTACATTCTTCCATTGCTTTCATACATTGAAGCCATCCTCTTTGTGCACTTGGCAATTTCCCCCATGCAATTGGCATCGGACCTTTTGCAGTAATAATTGAACTAACTTCAACTACACAATCTTCTGGTAATTCAGGAATAGCCCCTCGATTCTTTGTACTTACAACCATATGTATTTTCTTATCATTGTATATAGAATTAATACATTCACAAGCAGCATCGCTATAATATGCGCCTCCACGAAGACTCAATTCTTCTGGTTTCGTATCTAAATCTGGATTTTCATAAAGTTTGAATAGTCTCTCTTCAGTTTCCTTAACTTGTTGGCCACGAGTACCTACAGTTTTATATTCTTCTAAACTATGTTCCAACATTTCCTGTGATCGGTAATAATAACGATGGTATCCACAAGGAATCATTTGCATCTGTTCAATTTGTTCTTTAAAAAAAGGTACGTTAGCAATGTTTGCTGGCAAGCCAATATCTTTTCCCTCAAGCATAGCATCAATGATTTTTTGAGTAATATCTTTCCCTTCTTTATCATAGACCTTATGCCAATGAAAATGGTTGATACCAACAAATTGATAAACCAACTCTTTATTATCATAACCAATAGCAATAGGTTCTTTCATCATTGCAATTACTGGTACATTACATAAACCGACAACTTTATCCCAATTTCCATATTTAACAACTGCCTCTGTAACCATGCCGCTTGGATTCGTGAAATTAATTAACCAAGCATTTGGACATAGCTCTTTCATATCTTCTACGATATCTAAAATGACTGGAATAGTACGAAAAGCTTTAAAAATACCACCCGCTCCATTTGTCTCTTGGCCTAGCATTCCATAATAAGAAGGAATGCGTTCATCTTTAATACGTGCCTCTAAGAAACCTATACGAAATTGTGTTGTGACAAAATCTGCATTTGGTAAAGCTTCTCTTCGATCTAATGTTGTGTAAATTTTAACATCATATCCGGCTTTTTCCCACATACGACGTGCCATAGCTGCATCAATTTCGACTTTATCTTTTCCATTTTCTACATCGACCAGCCAAATTTCTCGAACAGGTAATTCATGATATCGTTTAATGAAGCCATCCATAAGTTCTGGAGTATAACTACTTCCTCCACCAATTGTAACAATCTTAATTCCATCTTTCATTAGGTTTTCCTCCTTTTTTCATCTTCAAATTAAACCTTAGCTCAATGAAAAACAAGGTCATTAAAGCATCTTGGAACTTTGTTCATAAAAAAAGGGGCTGATTTAAAATACTTTGAAACTTTCTGAAACGCATACCTTTTTTACTTAACTTTGATTCATTAAACTTTTCAAGAAAATGTCTTTTCTCTTAATAAATAATAGCTAATAAAATAATCTCTGCAAAAAAACAGCAAAAGAGAAATAATCTCCTAAACCAATCTTTTACAGAGCTTTTTTCTACACTGAGCGTATTATTTTCGCAGGTACACCACCAACAAATACATTTTCAGGAACATTTTTTGAAACTATGGCTCCAGCTGCAATGACAGAATTATCCCCAATTGTAACTCCAGGCAAGATTACTACATTTGCACCAATCCATACATTCTTTCCTTTATGAATCGGTGCAGGAAATAAATCATGTCTTTTATCAGGACTAATCCCATGATTTAATGTTGCCAAAACAACATTATGTCCTATTAGAGTACCATCTCCTATAAAGATTCCTCCCTGATCCTGAAAATGACATCCACTATTGATAAATACATTGGTTCCAACTGTAATATTTTTTCCACAATCCGTATAGAACGGAGGAAACAAAGAAAATGTTTCATCTACTTGTTTACCAATTAATTCAGAAAAGATTTCTTTTATCTCTAGTGATGTATTATAGGAATTATTAAGTTTTGTTGTTAAGCGCATAGCCTGATGAGACAACCAGCCACAATATCGCATAGCATTACTATCACTTTGTACGATTTTTCCAGGTTCAAACGCTGATAAAAAGTCTTCTAAGTTCATTGTAACTGGCGATTTCGCATCGTCTTTTAAACTCTTTCCCAATTGATATAATTCTTCTAAAGTTTTAGACAGACTATTTTCTTTATCATTTGATGCTATAAAAATCCCCATATCCTCTAAATGCAAATAGTTCAAAAAAGATTTTTTATATTCATAAATTGCACCACCATAGACATCATCACTTCCTGAAGATAAGATAAGTGCCGCTTTTTTTAAATATCTTGGTTTATCTAATGCGTATATACGATTAATAACACATTGTAGCTGACCAGAAAAACTATGATAATAAATTGGTGAAGCCAATACGAGCATCTGCGCTTCATCTAATAAAGGATATATCTGCTACATATCATCTTGTTGAGCACATCTTCTTTCATGATCTGTTTCCTTTTGATGACAGTATTCACAAGCCAAACAGCCCGATATGTTTTTTTGGCAAACATTGATGACATCTACATGATTCTTACTCTCCCTTACACCTTTTACGAAGGCATCTACCATTGCCGAAGTATTTCCATGTAAACGAGGACTCCATTCAATACAAGTATCTTCATTATCTATCCTCCAAAGAAAGAGTAATTGTTACATCACCACCACCGAGTGCTTCCTGCCATCCCGATAAATCATTAACATGTCCGATTTTCGTATAACTCCATGTATTAGTACCATAAAATAAAACAATTTGATTTCCTTGATATAGTACAATATCTCCCGATTGAGTCGTTATTTGTCTATTATCCGTTGGTAAACTTGTTCCAAGTAAACCTACAAAAAAAAATACCCAGATATTCGCTATAACATATCTAGCGGGAATGCAGAACACGTTCTTGAATACCTAGATAAAGGAATCATTGATTTTGGGCTGCTTTTTACAGAAATCGATACACAGAAGTATGAAATAATTCCTGTTCCAATCAAAGATTCATGGGGCGTATTGATGCGTAAAGATTCTCCTTTGGCGAGAAAAGAAAGTATATAGCCACAAGATTTATGGGATAAGCCGCTGATAGTTTCTCATCAGAAGGGAGATGATGTTTTCTTACATCAACGGCTTCAAAGAGATGAATCTCAGCTCCATATCGAAGCGACTTATAATTTAATCTTAAACGCTTCTTTATTCGTTGATGAAGGACTTGGATATGCATTATGCTATGAGAAACTTTTCAATACAAATGGCAGTAACCTTTGGCTTCGTCCTTTCTTTCCTCAATTGGAAGTTAGTGGATATATTGTATGGAAAAAATACCAGGTTTTGTCTAAAGCTGCAGAAATTTTCTTACAATATCTTCGTGAGGCTTTAGAAAAAGAGTATTAATTCTTTTATAATTTATATTTTAAGGCTTAATAAAAGCCTTTTTTCTTCATCGTTTTCATTTTAGCTAAAACAAAAACAGATCAATATCAATTTCATACTAATTGTGATCTAAATCTTCTTCCTACTACGCATGCAAGAATAATTTTAATTAAATCCGGAATAATAAATGGAAAAACACAAATTGCTAGAACACTACCAATAGATAGAGCATTTTGATTCTGCAAGCTTACATTTAAAAACCAATATGTTCCAAATCCATAACAAAGACATAAACCTATAATTGAACAAAGAACAAAAAGGTTTGAATTATTCTTCCAAAAGCGTTCCGTCAACCATAAAAATAAGGAACTCCATACAAAGCCAACAATATATCCACCTGTCAAATCCAACAAAACACTCATTCCACCTCTAAATCCTGAAAAAACAGGTAGGCCAATAGCACCTGTTATAATATAGGCAAGCACATATAAAGTTCCCTTTTTCCCACCAAATAAAAAACAGATAAAAAATACTCCGAAAGTCTGTAATGTAAAAGGTATTGTCAAAGGAATCGAGATCCATGAGCATATTGCCAGTAAGGCAATACTAAATCCACCATAAGCTACTTCTTGAGTTTTCATGCTCTATATTTTATATGAATTCGTTTTTGTAATGCAAACATTTATTTTGATTATAAAAATATTTTGATGGTTCTATTTCATACATTCTTGCATCATATGTATACATTCATCTACTAATAATAAACTTGTTTATGTCATTAATTGATAATTTAGGCAACTTTTTTTCATTTTTTTTGTCATTTTGGTCATTTCCGGTGTGATAGATAAGTGAGAGAGGATTGAAAAAACATAAATGCATGGTTCAATGACAATCCAAGTCTCTCATGATATATTGGAGGTGTG
>OGWU01000054.1_pt1 | contig 62599 bp, 59 predicted proteins | sample 1576071 | NCBI WGS metagenome assembly OGWU01 (sample SAMEA3541582, study PRJEB24748) | human gut metagenome | biome: human gut; feature: human-associated habitat; material: faeces | place: China | collected 2012
CGTTTACGGCGTGGACTACCAGGGTATCTAATCCTGTTTGCTCCCCACGCTTTCGAGCCTCAACGTCAGTTACCGTCCAGTAAGCCGCCTTCGCCACTGGTGTTCCTCCTAATATCTACGCATTTCACCGCTACACTAGGAATTCCGCTTACCTCTCCGGCACTCAAGACTGGCAGTTTCCAATGCAGTCCAGGGGTTGAGCCCCTGCCTTTCACATCAGACTTGCCAATCCGTCTACGCTCCCTTTACACCCAGTAAATCCGGATAACGCTTGCCCCCTACGTATTACCGCGGCTGCTGGCACGTAGTTAGCCGGGGCTTCTTAGTCAGGTACCGTCATTTTCTTCCCTGCTGATAGAAGTTTACATACCGAAATACTTCATCCTTCACGCGGCGTCGCTGCATCAGGGTTTCCCCCATTGTGCAATATTCCCCACTGCTGCCTCCCGTAGGAGTTTGGGCCGTGTCTCAGTCCCAATGTGGCCGGTCACCCTCTCAGGTCGGCTACTGATCGTCGCCTTGGTAAGCCGTTACCTTACCAACCAGCTAATCAGACGCGGGTCCATCTCATACCACCGGAGTTTTTACCCCCGCACCATGCGGTGCTGTGGTCTTATGCGGTATTAGCAGTCATTTCTAACTGTTATCCCCCTGTATGAGGCAGGTTACCCACGCGTTACTCACCCGTCCGCCGCTCAGTCACAAAAGTCTTCATCCGAAGAATCAAACTTAAGTGCTTCGCTCGACTTGCATGTGTTAAGCACGCCGCCAGCGTTCATCCTGAGCCAGGATCAAACTCTCAAATAAAAGTGTTTCATCCAGTTCAAAATAAACTTTCTAGCTTATCTATCCCTTTTACTGTTTTTAAAGGTCAGTTCCTTGAATTCATGCTTCCCGAAAATCTTTCGATCTCCCGGAAGAAACTCATTTTTAGAATCTTTCAAGGTTGTATCACTGTTCAGTTATCAAGGTGCTTCTTTCTTTTTTCGTTGTCGCTCTTCGCGACAGCTTTGCTATTTTATCATTTCTTCCAGGCTTTGTCAAGTACTTTTTTCGATTTTTTCAAATCTTTTTCAGTTCTTTTCATCGCCCGTCCGTAGCAACTTTTTGAGTTTACCACAGAGCTTTTTGTTTGTCAACTACTTTTTTGATTTTTTCAAATCATTTTTTGTAGTTGTTACTGTCGTTCGCGACAGCTTTTGTATAATATCATCGAATAATCACTTTGTCAACAACTTTTTTCATTTTTTTCAGAAAACTTTTTTCATTTTTTTCAGAAAATATTTTTCACCGTATCCTGCAAAAATTCAAGCAGCAGATTGGACTCATACAGGGCGCTCAAAACCGGGCTTTCCCCAATCATTGTCATCAGTTGTTTTCCGATATCTGTATTACTAAATATAGTTATAATAAGGAAAGCAACCCACACGATGATGAGTCCCTGAAAAAATCCAAGCGCCAGGCCAAGGATCTGGTTGACGCCGCGCAGCACCGGAAGAGACGCGATCACATCCAGCGTCATAACTGCCAGCCAGATAAAGCTGATCACCAGAATCCACGTCGCCACAAAGGAAATCAGATTCAGAATTAAGCCTGCCATATACTTCGGCACATAGTCCGCAAAGCTCTCGGCCGCAAGCTTCGCATAATATTCGGGAGTATTATTTTCTTTAAGAAGGTTCTGCAGCGTCTGTGGAATTTTTAAATTGTTAATCCACGCCTCCTGCCAGGCAGTGTCCCCGCTCTGCCCGGATGTGTCTGTACCGGATTTGGTTTCTCCCGACGCTGTCTGTTCCTCCCCGGCAGCGCCGAGGTTCACCATTCCCTCTCCCGCAGCATCCGTTTCTGTCTCCCGATCGCCGTCGGACGCAGTGGCAACACGGAAGGTATTCTCACATTTTTCCAGAATATAGTCGTAGACCGGCGTCTGCGTTTTCAGAAAATCCGTCACATACGGCGTGGCAATATTTACAAGAACAATTGACAAAACGATGGACACCAAAGACGCAAGGCTTTTAATAAAGCCTCTGCGGTAGCCATGTAAAACAGAGATCGCAAATATTATAAGTACAATAATCGTCAGTAAATTCATCTTTTGCTCCTATTTTAATCGTATCTTGTCCGTGCTGTCCGGCGTGAGCACCTGATATTTATGAAAGCCGCCCAGCTTTATCATGCCGGAAATCTGCTTTTCATATTCCACAGATGCTTTTTTTCTTCCGCCGGTGCTGTAAATTTCAATATCATGCGTTCCATAGAGGATGATTTCTCCCTCCTCCGCAACCACGTTGGTGTAATCCATATCAAAATAACCCGTGCCGCATCTGCTCCCATCCGCACGGTAAATCTGCATTTTATATTTGTTTTTATGCGCCTCATCCTCATTCGCCGTAATAATGCCGACATAATCATCGCTGTGGAAAATACTGATAATTTCCTGTTCCACAGTAATCTCCGCCCTCTGTTCAGGAACCTGTCTGCCGCTGAAAAACGTAAGCCCGTCGTCGCGGCACGCTACCGCATAGCTGCCGCTCAGAAAATGTACGGCGGGAGCCACCGCCGCTTCATACTCCACGCTGTTTACCTGATAATCCGCCGCACTCTGTCCGACAGCGGAGAAATTGTAAAACACAATATTGGTTTTTACATCTTTATTATCCATTGTCAGATAGGAAACCGCCAGCTTCTGTCCATCCGCCGAAATATCAATATCAAGCGGGTATCCGTTTTCATTCATCGTGGTTTTGCTCTTTACCAGCAGTGTTCCCGATGAATCATATACATTCACATAGGTGATATCGCCGTCCTCCAGAACCGCCGCAACAACGCCCTGCGCTGCCACGCGAACCTTTGTGAGCGTATATTCCACTTCAAAATGTCCGATCTGTCCTTCTTTGTTAAACACATAGACGTCCTGTCCTCTCTGATCCCCCACAACCACGGTGGAGCCGCAGACATCCACGATCGGATTCTGCAGGGTAAAGGTAACGTTCCACTGCACCTCGTTGGAATCATTGACACATGTCACGCCGTTCGGATTGCATTTCAGCGTCCGATTGTCCAGGCGCACATAGCTGGTGGCAGCATCATCAGAACGCTCCACGCTGGAAAGCACGCTGTACCTGTGGAGCACTCTGACACGGCTGTAGACAAACGCTCCTCCAACCAGCAGCACCGCCGCTGCCGCCAGCAGCACCGTACGCAGATGCACCTTATCCCTGTGCAGCTTCAGCTTCTCGGAAAGGCTCATCATCTCGTCGCTCTGCATATTTGCCTGCGCTTTTTCCCGTTTTCTTTCTGTGATCTTCTTTATCGTCTCTTTCCACTTTCCCGGAAAAGAAGGGTGCGGAAATTTTATTTTCTTTATCTTTAACATATATCGGTACTCCGTTTGCAAATCTGGTTTTCCTCTTTCATGACTGCTGTGTCATGCGTCCATCGTAACACGATTTTCCCGTTTATGGAAGTAAAATTTTCTGCCCCGGAAGAATCGTATTCTCGTCGTCAATTCCATTCAGCGCGCAGATTTCCTCCACCTTTTCCAGACTGCCGTAATACATCTCACTGATGCCGGCAAGCGTATCGCCCGCTTTCACCGTGTAGGAAGCGCGCGCTACCGCCGATACCGGAGCTTCTGTATCGCTGCCTTCGCTCTCCGTCTGCGGCTCTGTCTGTACCGTGATTTCTTCTTTCGCCGCGGCATCGTTCTGCACGGTCTGCTCCGCCTCAGAGTTTTCCGTCTCCGTATCGCTCTTTACGGACTTCGCTGCAGTCGTTTCCGGCGTCTCCACAGTCTGCACCTCCGTGATCACCTCCGTCTGCAGCTCAATTTTATCATCCATATGTAACATAACCTGTGCCGTGTCCTCCAGATAACCGCTCTGGCTGTCTACATTGTCCGTCAGACGCGCAAGGCTCTGCTCCACCTGCTTCATTTTATCGTAGTTGTAAACCATGGTGACGCCGAGCGCCAGCACCGTCACGACCAGAAAGCCGCCTGTGAGATAGACAAGCCTTCCTCTCTTCGGCATGGTGACCTGCGGTACTTTTTTCTTTTCCTTTATGATTTTGCGGAAGCGCTTAATCGCGTCATCCTTCACCGGCGCTTCCTTCTCCACCGATTTTCCCTCGTTCCGGGCAACCATATACTCCTGCATTGCCGGATTTTTATCGTAATAAATATAAAAGCCCGGCTGCGCCGCCGGTTCTTCCTCCTCCATCAGAAAAACAGAGGTTTCCTCCTCCTGGTCGTCCCGCACGATCAGCGCCTGGTCGTCGCCCGGAAACTCCCTCCGGAATATTTCTTTGATCTCCGACGTCATGCGGACCGGAGATTCCTCCGCTGTCAGGAACCAGCCCACGACGCATTTTCCGGCAAAACAGCGCTCCATCTTTTCCTGCAGTGCCTTTTTCTCCCCCTCATCCATCGAAAGGCTGTCTGTCTCGATCGCGCCGCTCACAAAAATACAGGGATTCTGCTCCAGCTTGCGCACCTCTCCAAGCAATATCGCTTTTTTCTGTTTATCCTCCGCCGAGATCCCCTCCAGAAAGGTCATCACATAATCTTCTATATAAACCTTCCTGTTTCCGCCTCCGTCCCCGATCTGCCTGATATTTTTCGGCATCTTCCATTCTTTGCTTGTTTCTGCCATATTTATACTCACTCCTTTTTGGAATCAGCCTACCATATATTTTTTGCAAATTTTAGCGAAACAGAAACCGCGAACAAGCAATTCCTTCGACAAATGCCGCGCTGCATATTTTTCCAAAAAACGGACAAACTGAAGAGGAATAAACAGCATCGTCCGGCGATACATTAATTTACAGGAGTAAAAGGACAAATATCTATGAAAACAATTTCTTCAAAGGTTCACTACATTAACGGAAAAGAAAAAACTGCCCCAACGCTGCTTGCCGCGCAGCTGGGACAGTTGATCTCTGTTGTTTGCCCGCCGGAATTTCCGCCGGTTTTTGTCTGTATCGGAAGCGACCGCGTGACCGGCGACAGTCTCGGCCCGCTGGTGGGCACAAGGCTGCAGTACGCCGATAATTTCACGCTTCCGGTCTACGGAACGCTGGACTTTCCGATCCATGCGCTGAATCTGAAGGACGCTATGCGTTCCATAAAATATTTTCACCCATACAATCCGATCATTGCCATCGACGCCTCGCTGGGCGCCAGACGCCACCAGCACTACATCACCGTCTCCCACGGCAGTCTCTGCCCTGGTTCCGGCGTGGATAAAAAGCTGATGGAGGTAGGGGATATCGCTATCACCGGCATCATCAATACCACCGGTGAATTTTCGCAGCTGATCCTCCAGACAACGCGCCTGTCCGCCGTGATGTCACTGGCGGAGTGCATCTTCCAGGGGATCCTGCTGGCGGTTACGCCCACTCTTTGATCTTGTTGTAGATGCCTTCCGCATCCAGTCCGTATTTGTGAAGCAGTGCCACTGCCGCACCGGACTCGCCGAATTTATCATTCATGCCGATTTTCAGAACCTTCGTCGGCGCGTTTGCGCACAGGCAGTCGCATACGGCGCTGCCAAGACCGCCGATCACGGAATGCTCTTCTACCGTCACTACCTTGCCGGTTTCCTTTGCCGCTGCGATGATCAGCTCCTCATCCAGCGGTTTGATGGTGTGGATGTTGATCACCTTTGCGTCGATGCCGTCCTTTGCCAGCATTTCCGCCGCCGCCAGACACTCCGCTACCGGAAGTCCGGTCGCAACGATGGTGAGATCCTTGCCCTCGCGGAGCACAACGCCCTTGCCAAGCTCAAATTTATAATCCGGACGGTCGTTGATCACCGGGACAGCCAGACGGCCGAAGCGCAGATATACCGGCCCCTCGTGCTCTACGGCTGCCTTTACCGCCGCCTTTGCCTCCACATCGTCAGACGGGCATACTACAACCATGCCCGGGATCGTTCTCATCAGAGCGATATCCTCGTTGCACTGGTGGCTCGCGCCGTCCTCGCCAACGGAGATGCCGGCATGGGTTGCGCCAATCTTTACGTTCAGATGCGGATAACCGATGGAATTGCGCACCTGCTCAAAGTTACGTCCTGCTGCAAACATTGCAAAGGAGCTGATAAACGGAATCTTTCCTGTGGTAGCAAGACCTGCCGCCACGCCTGTCATGTTGCACTCTGCGATACCGCAATCAATGTGACGCTCCGGGAATACTTTCTTAAAGGTACCTGTCTTGGTAGCTGCCGCAAGGTCAGCGTCCAGAACGACTACGTTCGGGTTTTCCTTTCCCACCTCTACGAGCGCGTTGCCGTAGCTTTCTCTGGTTGCAATCTTCTTTACATCTGACATAATGCTTCACCTACCTTTTCTAAGTCTGCCATAGCAACTGCATACTGCTCGTCGTTCGGAGCCGTGCCGTGCCAGGATACCTGATTTTCCATGAAGGAAACGCCTTTTCCTTTTACTGTCTTCATAATGATCGCCGTCGGCATACCCTTGGTCGCTCTCGCCTCAGCAAAAGCAGCCGCAAGCTGGTCGAAATCATTACCGTCTGCCACATTGATTACATGGAAGTTGAATGCCTCAAATTTCTTGTCGATCGGGTACGGATTACATACGTCCTCGATCCTGCCGTCGATCTGCAGACCGTTATTGTCCACGATAACTACCAGGTTGTCCAGTTTTCTTGCACCTGCGAACATCGCCGCCTCCCAGACCTGTCCTTCCTGGATCTCGCCGTCGCCGAGCAGTGTGTAGACACGATAGTCTTCATTACTCAGTTTTGCAGAAAGCGCCATACCGCATGCTGCTGAGATGCCCTGTCCAAGAGAACCGCTGGACATGTCGACGCCCGGAATATACTGCATACTCGGATGCCCCTGCAGATAGGAACCAAGCTTACGCAGCGTCGTCAGATCCTCTACCGGGAAGTAGCCTCTGTGTGCCAGAGTGGAATATAAGCCCGGCGCCGTGTGCCCTTTTGAGAGAACGAAACGGTCGCGGTCCGGCTTTTTCGGATCCTTCGGATCGATATTCATTTCTTCAAAATAGAGATATGTAAACACCTCTGTTGCAGACAGGGAACCGCCCGGATGCCCTGCTTTTGCACTATGAACTGCCGTGACGATCCCTTTGCGGATCTCGTTAGCAGTCTTTTGTAACTCTAACTTGTTCATGTTACCCTCCTGTATTCATTTAATATGTTCAGTGTACCACAAAAGGCATCAAAAGTACATGATTTTGATGCCTTAATTTAAAATATTTTATAAAGTTCGCAATTATTGCAGTATCATGAGCAATCATCACAGCTCTGTTCTGCCCTCCAGCGCGCGCAGCAGCGTCACCTGGTCGATGTACTCCAGGTCGCCGCCCACGGGAACGCCGCTGGCGATCCTCGTAACCCTGATGCCGGTCGGCTTGATCAGCTTGCTGATGTACATTGCCGTCGTCTCGCCCTCCAGGCTGGAATTGGTAGCGATGATGACCTCCTTCACATCCCCCTGCAGGCGCTGCATAAGCTCCTTCAAACGGATATCGTTCGGCCCGATCCCCAGCATCGGAGAGATCGCACCGTGCAGAACGTGATACACGCCCTCGTATTTTCCTGTTTTTTCATACGCCGCCAGATCTCTGGTATTCTCCACGACCATGATGGTCTTTGCATCCCGCTTCGGATTGCTGCAGATCGGGCACAGCTCGCTGTCCGTGAGTGTAAAGCACTGCTTACAGTAACGGACGTTTTCTTTGGCGTCAAGAATCGCCTGGGCAAGAGCCTTTACCTCCTCCTCCGGGCGATTGATAATGTGAAACGCCATACGCTGCGCAGATTTTGCCCCGATTCCGGGAAGCTTGGAAAACTCTTCGATCAGACGACTGATCTGTCTGCTGTAGTATTCCATCAGAACGGGAACCCTCCGCCAAGGCCGCCCGTTAATTTCGACATCACCGCGCTCGACTCCTCTTCCACTTTACGCAGCGCCTCATTGGTCGCCGCAACGATCAGGTCCTCCAGCATCTCGATATCATCCGGGTCTACCACCTCTTCCTTCAGGCTGACCTTCAGCACCTCGCGCTTGCCGGAGATCGTCACCTCCACGGCTCCGCCGCCCGCTGCCGCTGTAAATTCCTTCTCTTCAAGCGCCTTCTGGTTCTCCTCCATCTGCTTCTGCATCTTCTGCGCCTGCTTCATTAAGTTGTTCATGTTGCCCGGCATTCCGCCCGGGAAACCTCCGCGTTTTGCCATATTCAAATCCTCCTTCTTTCTTTAGAACGCATCCACCGGGGAATCGTCTACCTCAATTTCTATATTATGAATCTTTTCCCGCAATTTTTCCTCTACGGACACCGCATACAGCTTCTGGCTGCCGCCCGACATATCCGCCGCGAGAACCATTTTTATGTCAATCTTTTTTCCGATCTTTGATTCGATGATATTCTCCAGCAGTTCTTTTTTTTCGTTGTCATGGATATATTTTTCACCCAGAAAGTCCTGGAACACGACATACAGACAGCTCGCATCCTCCGCCGGGTCGTAGCGCGGCTCCGCCTTTGTCTGCAGCACCATGCCGAATCTTCCGCCCGCCTCGTTTGCAATGCTTCTCCACATAGAAGCCGCCCGCTGCACATCCTCCGGCGCCGCCTTTGCCGGCTTATCCTCCGGGAGCATTTTATTTTCCTGCGCAGGCGCACCGCTCACAGCGCCAGATCCCCCTCCGGCACTGCCTGTCTGCTGCGCGATCACCACGCCCTCCGCGAGCTGCTTCTCCAGATTGCGGATCCGCTCCAGCACGGAGGTATTATCCGTCTCCATCTGCGGACGGCACAGCTTGATCAGCGCCACCTCCAGCGCGATCCGCTTCGATGATTCGTAGCGCATACGGTTGGACAGTTCTGAAAAAATGCGGATGTAGCGCATCAGGGTGTCCTCGCGGACCATCCCCGCCTCCTCCTGCAGAAGCTTTAAATTTTCCGCGGAGATATCCAGCACCTCTTCCATATCGTCCGAGGATTTCAGGAGCAGAAGGTTGCGCAGATACCAGGTGAAATCCGTCACAAACTGCCCCAGCTCGCGCCCCTGCATCACCAGTTCCTCCAGCTCCTCCATCAGGCCGCGCACATCCTGTTTCAGCACTTTGCGCAGAATGCGGCTGAACACCTCCGTATCCACCGCCCCAAGCACCTCCAGCGCCTGCTCATAGGTGAGACGCTGTCCGGGGTAGAATGCGATACACTGATCCAGCAGGCTTAACGCATCGCGCAGCGCGCCGTCTGCCTTGCGCGCAATGTAATGGATCGCCTTGTCCTCGGCCTCCAGTTTTTCCGCCGTAAGAAGCTCCTGCAGACGCTCCTCAATGGTTGCCACCGGGATACGCTTAAAGTCGTAGCGCTGGCACCTGGAAAGGATCGTCACCGGGAGCTTGTTCGCCTCCGTCGTCGCAAGAATAAAAATAACGTAGGAGGGCGGTTCCTCCAACGTTTTTAAAAGCGCATTGAATGCGCCGATGGAAAGCATATGAACCTCGTCGATAATATAAACCTTGTAGCGCCCCTCCGTCGGCGAGTAGGAAACCTCCTCGCGGATCTCACGGATGTTGTCCACGCCGTTGTTGGACGCCGCGTCGATTTCTATAACGTTCAGCGAGCTTCCCGCCGCGATCGCGCGGCAGGTCGCGCACTCGTTGCACGGACTGCCGTCCACCGGATGTTCGCAGTTTACCGCCTTTGCCATGATCTTTGCGATGGTGGTTTTTCCGGTTCCCCGCGTCCCGCAGAACAGATAGGCATGTCCGACGCGTCCTGATTTTATCTGATTTTTCAGTGTCTGCACAACTGCGTCCTGACCCTTCACATCTGCGAAGGTGTCAGGACGAAATTTGCGGTACAAAGCAGTATATGACATTCATCTACTCCTAATCGCCAAAGCTGATACCGATTAATTTTGCTTCTTTTACGATCTGGTCGTCCGGAGAAACGGTTTTCAGTTTGCCGGCCACATCTCCGAGCGGCACCTTCTTAGTCTTTCCATTAACGATCGCGATCATGTATCCGTAATCGCCGTTTAAGATCGCCTTTGCGCCCGCCGCGCCCAATCTTGTGGAGAGCACGCGGTCATACGGACACGGGCTGCCGCCGCGCTGGGTATGTCCCGGAACCGTCACGCGCACCTCTGTGCCGGAACGCTCCTCGATCTTTGCTGCGATCTCATAGGAAACCGTCGGGTACTTGTAATCCTTCATGTACTCCTTCAGTTCCTTCTTGCTCATCGCCGCTTTTTCCTTGGAGATCGCGCCCTCTGCAACTGCAATGACCGTAAAGCCCTTGCCCTGCTTCGTTCTGTGGTCGATCGCCTCGATCACCTTGTCGATATCGTACGGGATCTCCGGGATCAGAATGATGTCCGCGCCGCCCGCAATGCCGGCGTACAGACAGAGCTGTCCAACCTTATGTCCCATGATCTCCACGATAAATACACGGTTGTGTGAGGAAGCCGTCGTGTGGATGCAGTCGATCGCATCGGTCGCGATATTCACCGCGCTGTAAAAGCCGAAGGTCATATCCGTTCCATAGATATCGTTGTCGATGGTCTTCGGCATATGGATAATGTTCAGACCTTCCTCGCGCAGCAGGTTCGCCGTCTTCTGCGTGCCGTTTCCGCCGAGGATCACCAGGCAGTCCAGGCGCAGCTTGTAATAATTCTGCTTCATCGCCTCAACCTTGTCCAATCCCTTCTCATCCGGAACGCGCATCATTTTAAACGGCTGTCTGGAGGAACCGATGATCGTGCCGCCCTTTGTCAGGATACCGGAGAAATCCTGCGCCGTAAGCAGACGGTAGTCGCCGTAAATAAGGCCCTTGTAACCGTTGAGAAAGCCGTAAACCTCCAGCTCGTCCACATTTGACGATAATCCCTTTACGATACCGCGCATGGTCGCGTTCAACGCCTGACAGTCGCCGCCGCTCGTCAATAATCCAACTCGTAACATAATCTTTTACCCTCTTTCCCTCGTATAGTTAAGATATATCCGTGAATATATTTTTACTATACTACATTTTTTTGTCCATCTCAATTAATTTTTATCGCGACTTTGCGAATTTTCTTTGACAGACGGCAAAAACTCTGCTATAATCAGCGATGCATCCACTTTTTGAGATGTACAGATGGAGAGTTGTCCGAGTGGTTTAAGGTGCGGCTCTCGAAAAGCCGTGTGGCTAATACCCACCGAGGGTTCGAATCCCTTGCTCTCCGCTTATTAAAAAACCCGACCGCAAAACTGCGTTCGGGTTCTTTTATTTTTCTTTTCTATAGTTTTCGCCGCCGTCATACCGTGCGTTTTAAAACCATGTGACGGCAGCCGTCGATCGGCATAATTTCCGTGCTTACTCCGTATACCTCCCGGATGTTTTCCTCGCTACTGGTCGGTTCATCCAGCAGCAGGATCTGCAGCTGCTGCGCCAGCGCTCTTGCAATAAATACGCGCTGCCGCTCTCCGCTCCGCATTGCATTCCCGATGAAAAACTGCACACTCCACGCAATGCAGAAGGAAAAAAGTTGCCTTTTCTGTAACGCCCTTCTGCTATTATAAAAAGACAATCAGAAAAGCTCTGTATGAACAGAAGGAGGTATTGTATGAAACGAAAAAAGTATTTACACGTTCCCGGACGCGCAGCCCTTGCGGGAGGCCTGACGCTGGCAATGTGCTGCTTCTGGCCGACAGGCGGTTCTGTCGCCAGGGCGGAAAACACTGACACAGAAACGTCAGACTGGCAGTGGATGCAGGGAACCGACGGAGAGCCATACACATTCAGGCTGCACGAGCTGCAGATCACGCTTCCGTCAGAACTTCCGCTGTGGGCGGGCAGCGCCGGGAATATCTCAGCGGCTGCCGGAACCATCGATGATTTAAGCCTTTATTTTCTCTGTTATCCCGACCTCTGGATCACAGGAAGCCTGGATGAAATGTCTGATGGGGAAAAACAGGATTATCAGGAAAATCTTCTGTCAGAATCGGAGGATTCGCTTGGCAGCGCAATTCTGGAGCTGGAAAATTATACCTTTATAAGCGACGCGTACTTTGACGAAGACCTGAACGCAGTCATGCAGTCACTCTATACGGTTGTAAATGGCTCACGCTATACTGTCAGCGTGATTTCCCAGAACCGGAACCTGGAGGATGCAGATCTTGAAATTTTACTGGCGCTTGCCGGCATGATGGAGGAGGGGTAAAATGAAGAATAAATTGTTAACCAGGACGCTGGCATTGGCACTGAGCCTGTCTTTGGCAGCAAGCCCAGCAAGCGCGGCCCAGACATCTGAAGACTCCGGATACGCAGACTGGCAGACTGTCTGCGCCGCCTCTGCTGCCGGTGAAATATCCGCCGATGCAGCCGATACAAAACAGGGAGCCGCCAAAAAGGCTCCAGACACACAAACAGAGGTTTTGAACGAGACGCTTCCTGCCGCTTCGGGCGGACTGTCTGTTTCCGGTTCTGCCGAAGTCTCTGACGAAACGGCGCAAACGACGCCGGAAAGCGTGGAGGATACGGAATTAGAAACTCTCGCCGCCATCGGCCCCGGCGAAGTAACCGTTATCCCTTCCAGTGACGAAACGGACAAACAGCCTGACCAGGCGGACTTTGAAACAGAATCAGAGCTGCCGTTGGAAACGAGTCCCGAAACAGAATCGGAGCTGCCGTCGGAGACGGATCCCGAAACAGAACCGGAGCTGCCGCCGGAGACGAGTCCCGAAACAGAATCGGAGCTGCCGTTGGAAACGAGTCCCGAAACAGAATCAGAAACCGATTCGCAGCTTTCTCTTTCACCGTCGCCTGGCGAATGGTTTGTATATCAGGATCGCTATAATGGCAGGCGGCCTACCTATGCCCAAATGATGACTCCTACGATCATTTATGTACTTCACTGCACCAGCAAGAGCAATCCGGACGGAGTAGAACTGCCCACCTCAGACCCGATGCCATATCCCTACTACCCGTCTTCAAATATAAATTCGATGGGCTATTATGAAATTCACAGCGGAACAGGACATATTTTCCCATATTATAGTAATGGCTATTTTCTCTGGTGGCAAGAATATGGGGGCGAAGAGCTTTTTGATCAGCCGTACAAGCCTGCCGCCGCATGTGGCAGCGACTGTTTCTTCTGCTATTCATACTGGGACGTGAAGGAGAATTTGGGATTCTATCCCCCTTATCCGGCAATACATGCACATTATTATGAAACGGAGCCAGAAACGGAACCGGAGGAACCCGACTCCCCGCAGACGGATTCTGAAGCTTCTTCCGATACTCCCGAATCCGAACTGCAGACAGAAATCACCCCCTGGCTCCCGCTTCCACTGCAAAGTGAAAATTCACCGGAAAGCGAGACAGAAAAGGCTGACAAAAGCAGGCTAGAGGACGCATTTTCCCGCGTCCAGCAATATCTGCGGAGGAATCAGGCGAATTCCCCGGACGAGCTTACAGAAAACAGCCACAAGGCTCTTGTAGCCGCCGGAACCGTGGGCCTGGAGGCCTTGAATAACCCTGACGCCACGCAAGCCGAGGTCGACGCGGCGACCACCGCTATGGAAACGGTGCTTTCACAGTGTGAATATCTGCGTACGGCCGAAGCGAAAAAGCTGAAAGCGGAACTGGATGGATACCAGGGCAGCATTATTACCGCCTATAATTATTCCATAAGATATGGCGGCGTTTCCACCGGCTATCCTGCCGCTGCCCTGGAGGAATTTGTCCGGACTTACAATAATATTAAACAGTTTTATGACGCCCGGTGCGCCGGCTCCGGAAATTATGCCACAGCCAACGAAATCAAAGGGGAACGCAACAATCTGAAATATGCGTACAGGAAGCTCGAAAACGCCAAAGCCGCCGCCGACAAAAAAGGCTCCGGCAAGAAAACCTCCGAAAAACCCGGCGACATTGTGAAAACAGCGGAAGCGCTTGGCAAAGTACTTGAAGCTACCGGAATGAAGAACACATTTCTCGATCTGCTGCGTACTCTGATGGCCGCTTCAGACAACCCGACTATCCGAGGCGCGGCAAAGGGGGCCGGGTTGGCAAATAATGTAAAGCAGCTCTCCGAATTTATTGCCGACCTTTATATTGCAGTAAAGGCGGAGGATTCCAACCCAAAAAAAGCAAACAAAGAACTGATTCCTCTGGTTGTGAACCGCATACCGGAAGAGTTCGGGAACGATTTTAAAAACGCTGTTGCAAAAAATCTGAACAGCGCCGCAGACGCCTCCTCGCGTTCAAAGGATACTATAGAAATGTTTGACCGCTCCGGGGATATAGACGCATCCATCTACCGGAAGGAAGACGTCGGAGTCGGATACACAGGCGGCTGAAGCGAAAGCGCAGCGCCCCTGTCCCATTACAGGATGGCGGGTGCTGCCAGGCAGCGGAGAATGGGAGCAGTATGGGCAGAGGTCAGTCGGTCGTATATAATTGGCTGTTTTTTCTGACTTTTAACGCAAATTAAAAGGAGAACCGGCCGCATCCGATTCTCCCAAGTACGCTCCTTAGAGACGCACCGCTATTCACACTTATGGTATACAAGAAAGAGATAGAAAATGCAAGGATTTTCACGAAGTAACCATTTTTCCATGTCATACAATGGCAGAACCGCAACAAATGAAAGAAATTTATCCGTATATTTCTGACACATGTCATAAAAACACTCATTTGCAAAGCGTGCAAGCTCTGCTGTATACCTGCCAGATCCTACATTGCGCGCACTCTCCGCTCACTAAAAAACATACAGAAAAACTCCCCAGCTAAACTGGGGAGCCTCCAGAAGCTATACCTTTCGGCCCTACGGCTTCTTTGAAACATTTATATAGTACCCACTGTGCCCTGGTTTCCCAAGTGTGGGACTTAATCATAGTATCTCTTGCTTATTTTTATTATATGCAAACAGATTTCCCTTGTCAACACCATTTTTACAGTCCATACGCCCGCCTAAACTTCCCTTTTACCAGTTCAAAATCGTCTGGCGTTAATGTTCCGATACAACCCCTTACCGCGTCCAGCCTTGACTTACTTACTGCGCGGATTTCCTCACACTGTACCATGCTGTCCTTATCAAGGAATGCATATGTATGCATAGATGCAGGGACCTGCCTTCCCGGACAGATCATCTTATCATCATCTTCCGTATCGGAATAAAGTAAAAACCACGAATCCTGGGCTGGCAAGTTATTGGCGTTCGTCTTTCCCTTTGCATCAGTAATACACACAACAACCACTTTTTCCGAATTATTGATCCGGTTGTTTGACATCACCAGTACCGGGCGCATCTTATTTTTTTCTGTACCAATATTATAACCCAAATCGCAGTACCATATTTGCCCGTACAGAACCTGCCTGCGCTTATTGGAATTGAATTTTGAAATCCGGTTGTAGTTGATTTTATCTTTCACCCATCCGGCAATATTATAGTATTCCTGTGCTTCCTGGTTCATACTTTCCTCCTTGTCCCCCGATAGGAATATTATAAATCTTTCCGGATATACATTCAACCGTTTTCGGCACAAATCGAACATTTTTTCGTCTTACACATTTACTCCCGGACTTTTTGGTGCAGCTTCATAAAATCTTCTTGCCTGTTCCGGGCTGTAGTAACTACTGAACACTTCGGCACCATCAATCCCCAGTTTTAAAATATCTTCAAGCAGATATTCTCTGCCTTTCAGATTTACGCCGGAATGTGCTATAACTGCAACATCGTGATTACGGTGAATAATGTCAATGATTTCTTCCATTGCTGGATAGTCGATTTTTGCATAACAAAGTTTTCCCTAAGAATAATAATCCCAATAGAAATTTACATATGGATTATCACTTCTTTCCCCACCGGGGCGATAAGGCTGCAAGAGAGGGTGGTCTGCATATTCTTGCATTGCAATTAAGACTTTCGCAAACAAAAGTCGCAAAACTGCGTTCGGGTTCTTTTATTTCTCTTTTCTATAGTTTTCGCCGCCGTCATACCGTGCGTTTTAAAACCATGTGACGGCAGCCGTCAATCGGCATAATTTCCGTGCTTACTCCGTATACTTCCCGGATGTTTTCCTCTGTGATCACCTTTTCCGCCGAACCAAGGGAAAATATCTTTCCATCCTTCAGCATCAAAAACTGATCGCAGAACATTGCCGCCAGATTGAGATCATGGATTGAAATTACTACGGTAAGCTGTTCCTCCCCGGAAAGCTGTCTGACGATCTCCATGGTATGAAGCTGGTTTTTCATATCCATGCTGCTGGTCGGTTCATCCAGCAGCAGGATCTGCGGCTGCTGCGCCAGCGCCCTTGCAATAAATACGCGCTGCCGCTCTCCGCCGCTCAGCTCTGTAATTTTTGTAAACGCATACCGCTCCAGCTCCATCTTCTCGATCAGCTCATATACCAGCTCCTTGTCCTTTTTTCCCGGATTAAAGCGGACAAACGGCATCCTCCCCATCATGACCGCATCCACCACACGGACCGGAAAAATATTGCCCATATGCTGCGGTACATACGCCACATACTTTGCGCGCTTCCCGACCGGCATTTCAAAGAGATTCTCTCCATCCACACAGCTTTTTCCCGCAAAAGGCTCCAGAATGCTGCACAGTGACTTTAACAGCGTGGTCTTCCCGGTTCCATTCTGCCCAAGCAGTGCCATCACACTGCCCGTAGCAACGGAAAAAGAGATATCATCTAGGATCAGCCGCTTTCCGTAGCGAAACGAAATATTCTCCACTTTCAGACTCATTGGAAATACCCCTTTCGTTTTGATAAAATCAAATTGATAAAGATCGGGACGCCCAAAAATGAAATGATGATTCCAACCGGGATCGTGACCGGCGCCAGAATCAGCCGCCCGATCGTATCGGCAACCAACATCAGAATCGCGCCCGTCACTGCCGAAAACGGCAGCAGATAGCGATGATCATTTCCGATGATCATGCGTGCGATATGCGGTCCTGCCAGACCGACAAATCCGATCACACCGGTAAAGCTGATCACCGCAGCCGTCATCAGCACAGAAAGGATCCCCACCTGCACGCGCACAGCTTCCACACGGATACCCAGAGATTTCGCCACCTCGTCGTCCCCGGAGGACATTACATTCAGCGCAGGAGCATGAAAATAAAGCAGGATCAGACAAACAAGTACTACCACAGCTACCGTTCCCGCTTCCTGCCACTGCGCGCCGTTCAAAGACCCGAACGCCCACTGCACTACCTGCGCCAGCTTATGTTCGCTGGCAAAAAATTCAATGGTTGAGGTAGCTGCGCTAAACAGGTAATTCAGCGCAATTCCCGTCAGAACGATCGCTTCCGGTCCCATTCCGACCTTGAGAGAGATCATGTATACCAGCACCGTACATCCCATTGCCCATATAAATGCGTTCAGCACGATACCGGCTTCTGTACCGGCAAACAGCCCCATGCCAAACACGATAGAAAGCGATGCGCCAAATGCCGCCGCGTTGGAAATACCAATAGTAAAGGGGCTGACCAGAGAATTTCTCGTCACTCCCTGCATCGCCGCTCCGGATACGGAAAGTCCGAAGCCTGCGAGCACCGCCATCACAACCCTTGGGAGCCGCAGGAAAAGGATCACCTTTTCCTGCTTGCCCGGTTCCTCACCCCGCAGCCAGCCGGCCGCCGCTCTGCACACATCCGCCACGCTGGTATCCGCCGCGCCCATCGCCGTAAATACCAGAGCCAGAATGACTGTCAATATCAGACACAAAATGATCAGCAGCCAGTTTCTGCGCGCAGAAACCTCGTACCGCTTTGCAATTTCTTTTCCGCTCATTGCTTCAGCTCAGATGCGCTGTAGAAGTGTCCCTCCACGTTTTCAAACCCCTGGAAGTCCTCCATCCATGCGCGGAATACCTCGTCCGGATCCAGATCCGGCAGCAGATCCGGATAGAGCATCTTTGCCACATACATCGTTCCTACCAGCTTGCAGGCGCCGCCGTGGCTGAACTGTGTCATAAAATAAATATCATCATTCTTCACCGCGGTGATCTCATCCCATCCCGCACGGGAAATCAGATTCTCGTAGCAGTTAATAAAGTCCTCTTTTGTCGGCGGCTCGTATAAACCGGTGCCTGCATTTGCCTTTTCCGGCGTGATCAGCTTAATGATCACATCCGGGTCGCGCACGATCACTTCCTCCGGATCTACGTCACTCTTGGAGATATTTTCAAAATCTGTCGCAAAAATATTTTCTCCGCCGGCATAGGCAATCATATCGTAGAAGAAATCTCCCGGCAGGGTCGTATTATAATCGGTAGTCGATTCAAAATAAACCGTCTTTTTCTCCTGCCCCTTCAGCTGCGTGTTGATGTACTCCAGCTTGTCATTAAAGTAATTGTAGAACTCCTGCGCCGATTCCTCGACATCAAACATTTTTCCAATGTTCTCTACCTGATTTTTAAAATCCGACGTATCGTATCCCGAAATCACAAAAACCTTGATCCCAAACGGCTCCAGCTGTCCCTCTGCCTCTTCATAGGAACCGTTGTCCGGCAGAATAAGTACATCCGGGTCCAGCTCCGCAATCTTTTCATAGTTCAGCTCGGTCTGGCTCTTTCCGATAACATTGTCCGGGTCAAACATCCCCCAGTATTCTCTGTCCTGCGCCGTATTGCTATCCACTGAAATAATGTGATCGATCGCTCCGCACGCACGGATCAGTTCGCTGTTGTAGCGGTTCGCCACCACGCACGTAGATACCGGATACGGCAGTTCCACCTCTCTGCCCGCATTGTCCGTAAGGGTAATTGTCTCCTTGTTCTCTGCTTCTTCTGCGCTTACTCCCGCAAACACTGCTGCCGAAAGAAATGTGCAGCAAAGCAGTGCTGCCAGTTTTTTCATGTGCTTCATACTTTTTCTCCTTTGCTTTTTTATTTTAGTCAAATACCCTGCAGCAAGCTGCGGGGCACGACCTGCTTGTTCTTTCCGCCCAGGGGGCGGCGTATTTGACCCTCGCGGGAATAAAAAAAGAGACCTTTCCAAGATCGAAAAAGTCTCCTGCCGTTTCAGTTGCAACAGCTTTCTTTCCCCTTGCCCGGAAATACTTCTGCATATTATAAAGGCAGGTCTCCTGACTTCTGCTTCATCCGCAAAACACCTTCCCGCCAAAGGCAGTGGTTCCTTCGTTTCTTGTCCGCAATTACAGTAGTGGCTGCTGTGGGGGATTTTCACCCCGCTTCCCTTTTCATCAGATCCTCATCTGAACCCTTATAAAGATTTTTATTTATTTGTTAAAACTATAACATTTTCTGCCAGATGTGTCAAGCAGATCCCGAAGCATTGGCTGCCCGCTCCTCAAGCCACTTTTGCGCGCCCGCAACAGGCTCTTTTGATGCCGGAAAAATTTCCGCGCGCCCGTCCATCGCCTTCTGGACCCTTTTCTCCAGTAAGTCCAGATATGTCCGGTTCGCCGCCTTTGTGTGGACAGAGCCGGTAAGTACAACCGGGATCTGCGCCTGTGCAAAGCCAAGCTTGCGGCAGACCACGCTGATATTTTCTGCCGCGCAGTCCGTCATTTCCTCTGCCAGAGTCTGCGCGTCCTCATCCTTTTGTTCCAACGCCGCAAAGAACAGCTCCACCGCTGCTCTTGCCGCCTCCGGATGCTCTGTCGGATCCTTCAGAAGCGTCAGCGAATCAAGAATGTCCTCCTCGCTCCGGCATCCGAATTTCTGCTGATACGCCGCCGTCAGATACGTATTCTCCCCATGCAGGAAAAGGCGCTGATACACCGCCCGGAAAAGGTGCACGGCAATCCATCTGCCGCCTCCGGCATCCCCGGACCACTCATCCAGTCCGGCGCTCTTTATCATCCTGCTCTCTTCACTGATCCCGCAGCAGCATACGCCTGTCCCGCAGTTATAGGCGATTCCCCAGCCATTGCACTCCGCCTTTACAGGCAGGAAGCCATCGTTGCACACCAGGAACCGCGTAAGCCCGATATCCCGCAGGCAGCGCTCAATATTTATCTGATCTGTGCGGCTGTCAACACCGGACAACCCCGCCACCGTATCCGTAATATCACCGATCTGCAGCCCTCTTCGCCCAAGCAGGTCAGCGATCGCGCTCCTCAGCTCACGCGCCGTATCCTCCCATCCGCCCGGCAGGAAATCATGATTCACGCATCCGCCCAGGCAGCGCTCCGCCGCCCGGAATTGTCCGTCAAGCAGACGATACTCCGTTTTCGTTCCCCCGCCGTCGATCGCAAGATACCACGCATTTTTCATACTGCCTCCGCCTTTCTTTTCTGCGCATAATTATCCGCCCAGAGAATCAGCAAAATAATGATGCCCTTGCACACCTGCTGAATGTAAGCGCTGATGCCGAGCATATTCATGCAGTTCTCCAGAAGCTGTATTGCAAGCAGGCCCACAAAGGACTGCCCGATCCCGCCGACGCCGCCTGCAAAAGAAGTGCCGCCTACCACACAGCCGCAGTTCACAGACAGCGCGGTGCTGTCTCCGTAAATGGACGAGCCGGTGTTCAGCCGTGAGGAGAGCAGTACGCCGCAGAAAGCGGCCATCGCCCCGCAGATCACAAAGGTCATCCACTTTATTTTTTCCGCCTTGATGCCGGATTGCGCGGCTACGTTATAATCGCCGCCGATCGCATAGCAGTTTCTGCCAAAAGAAGTAAACCGCAGAATGCAGAAAAAGAGCACCAGCATCACCAGCATGATAATGATCAGATTCGGTATCCCGGCGATCAGCTTTCCGTTGGCAATTTTCATGAACGACAGATTTTTTGCCGGAACCGGATGCGCGTCGGTAATCTGCTGGGCAATGCCTTTGAGCAGCATTCCCATGCCGAGCGTGATGATAAACGGCTCCGTTTTCTGCCGTACGACCAGAAAGCCATTGACAAAACCAACCAGCGCCCCGCAGGCAACCGCCGCCAGGATCGCCGCCCACAGCGGCATATAATCCATCAGCTTAATCGTGATAATTCCCGAAAGGCTCATCATCGAACCAATTGAAAAATCTACGCCGCCGCAGATGATCACCAGCGTCACTCCAAAGGCAAGCATCTCCAGGATCGCCGCCGAATTCAGCATATCAAGAAGATTATACGTCGTGTAAAATCTGGTGTCAAAGAAAATCATCAAAAACAGCATCAAAAGAATCGCCGTCAGCGCCTTTTGTTTTTCCATTACTTTACAGATTTTTCTCCATACGTGCATTCGTCCCACCTCACTTTGTTCTGCGTCGGTCTATCCAGATAGCAATAATCAGGATGATGCCCTCGCACACCGACTGGATATAGGTTGATACGCCAAGTAAATTCAGACAGTTGGAAAGCAGTGTCACAAGCATAACGCCGAGCATGGTGCGGATCACACTGCCGCGGCCGCCCGAAAGCGAAGTACCGCCCACTACCACTGCAAGGATCGCGTTCGTCTCATAGTTTGCGCCCATCAGCGGCGATGCCGTGGTCGTACGCGAAAACAGCACGATCGCGCCAAATGCCGACAGCACGCCGGACAGCACATAGACAAGCGCTACCCGCCGCTTCACCGGAATGCCAACCATATCCGCCGCTGTAATATTGGCTCCCGTAAGCTGGATCTCCCGCCCGGTCTGTGTCCGGTTCAGAAAAAGATGCAGCGCAAACATCAGCGCAAAAAACAGCAGGAAGGATACCGGAATAAAACCGACCTTGCCGGAACCAATGCCACGCAGCAGCGTCACCGAAGAATTCAGGTGAGACATATGCTGCGTTGCTCCGCCCGTGTACAGAAGTGCCGCAGCGCTGTACACCGCGCTGAGCGCGTAGCTCATAAACAGAGCCTTCGCCTGCGTCAGCGCCCCGCAGCTTATTACCGCAAGCGCATTTATAAGCCCCATCAGCGCACCCGCAAGCAAGCCTGCAAGCAGCGCGCCCGTCTGTCCAAGCACGTCGATCATGGAAATTGTAAACACCGCGGAAAGAGATACGATTCCCGCCACCGAAAGATCAATATAACCGCCGATGATAGCGATCGTCATCCCAAGCGCCACAAAGCTCAGCGGTCCAAACTGGTTCAAAAGATTTCCAAGGTTCGCCACGGTGAGAAATTTCGGTTCCATCAGAGCCGTCACTGCCGCCAGGATCACGATCGTCACCAGGACCAGATTTTCCTGCAAAAACGAATTCGCGCGTGTTTTTGTATTCACAGCCTTTCCTCCTCTCTCAGCCGATCGCCATATTCATGATTTCCTGCGCCGAGGTCTGCTCCGGGTCAAATTCCCCGGTAATGCGCCCATTCGCGATCGTCAGCACGCGGTTGCTCATATTCAGCACCTCCGGCAGCTCCGATGAGATCAGGATGATCGAGCTTCCTGCCTCCACCGTCTTTTTCATCAGCATATAGATCTCGTATTTTGCACCCACGTCAATCCCCCGCGTCGGCTCGTCCAGGATGAGGATGCGCGGACTCGTCTCCAGCCAGCGCCCGATAATGCACTTCTGCTGGTTTCCGCCGGACAGCTCCACAACCGGCGTCTGCGCAGAAGAGGTCTTGATCAGCAGCTCCTCTATCTGCCGCTGCGCCATCTGACGCTCCTTTCCTCTCGACAGAAAAACACCCTTTTTCACCTTCGGCAGATTCGCCATGGAAATATTCGCCTCCACGGAAAACGGCAGCACCAGCCCCTGCTGCTTCCGGTCCTCCGGCACAAACGCCATTCCGTACTTTTTTCCATCCTGCGGGCATGTAATATTCACAGTCTCCCCGTCGATCCGGATTTCCTTCTGCTTTGCCTTATCCGCCCCGTAAATCGCCCGCACGATCTCCGTTCTTCCTGCGCCGACAAGACCGACCAGACCAAGGATCTCCCCTTTATTCAGCGTAAAGGAAATATCTTTAAGCTTTCTCGTATTTAAATGCTCCACCCTCATCAGCGGTCCGCCAACACAGTGGGGCCGTTCCGGGTATTCATTCTCAATGGTCCTGCCCACCATCATACTTACCATGTCCCGGCGGCTGAGCTCCCCGGCAGGACGCGTATCGATCACATGGCCGTCACGCATGACCGTCACATAATCGCAGTATTCAAAGATTTCATCCAGCTTGTGGCTGATGTAAATGATCGAGATCCCCTGCCCGCGCAGCTGCCGGATGATCTCTCCCAGACTCGCAAGCTCCTCCTCCGTCAGACTGCTGGACGGCTCATCCATAATGATCAGCTTTGACTGAAAGGAAAGCGCCTTGGCAATCTCCACCATCTGCTTTTCCGAGGTACTCAGCTCCGACACAAGTGTCCGCGTGCTGATGGACGAACCGATCCGTTCCAGAAGCTCCTTCGCCTTCTGGTGCGTTCCCCTCATGCCGCCCGCCTCTTTAAATCTTCCAAGAAAAATGTTTTCCCCTACCGTCATGGAATTTACCAGACTGAATTCCTGGTAAATAATGCTCAGTCCCATGCGCAGCGATTCCATCGGCGACGTCGTCTCCACTGTTTGCCCGTCAAACTGGATGCTCCCGGAATCCTTTGTATAAACGCCGGAGAGGATTTTCATCAGCGTCGACTTGCCTGCTCCGTTTTCTCCCACGATCCCATGAACAACCCCGCGGCGTATCTGCAGAGATACGTCATCCAGCGCTTTCACGCCCGGGAATGTTTTGCTTACCTCCCGGACGGATAGAATGAATTCCGAAGAAGGATTTTCTGTCATAATGTCGTCCTCCTGCTCTATATGCAAATGGATTGCCTGCTTTTTCGGCAGGCAATCCGCGGTGTACAGTTTCCCTCTTTACCACTCCGGATACGGCAGCTCATCCACATTTTCCGCCGTCACGATATCAAGCGGCACATAATTTTCTGCCTCATATTCCTCGCCGTCTGCCGCTTTGCGGATCGTTTCCAGTGCTTTCAGCGAAATGTTGACTACATTCTGGCTGATGCATACATTCTGTGTACCCGCTTTCACCTGGTCAAATCCGCTTCTGCTCCCGTCGATCGCTACCACATAGGTGCCCTCAATGCCCGCATTTTTCAATGCCTCGATGCAGCCTGTTGCGCCGCCGTCCCAGTGGCAGAAGATACCCTGGATCTCATCGCCGTACTTTACGATCATATCCTCCGTGATCGCCATCGTCTCATTGGAGGACCAGCTGCTCGTCGCCTGATAATCCAGCACTTCAATGTTTGAACCTTCCAGCGCCGCATTGAAGCCGTCGTGCCTGCGCACCTGTGCGTCCGTTCCTGCCGTGCCGCCCACCTCAAGAATCTTCGCGCCGTCCGGGAACTGCTCAATAAATGCCTGAGCTGCTTTTTCACCTGCTTCCGTGTCATCCACGCCCACAAAGATATCGCGGTATTCGCGGTATTCCTCCGGGAGATCCGCAGAGTACATTGCTACGATCACGCCGTTCTCTTTCGCCTGCATAACCGCCGGGATCACCGCATTGATATCGCTCGGACAAAGAATGATCGCATCGAAGCCCTGTCCGATACAGTTCGTGATAGCGGAGGTTTCTGTCTGCGCATCGTATTTGCCGTCAAACGCCGTTACTTCCATGTTGTAATCACCCTGGTTTTCCTCCATGATCTTATAGCCGTAGGCGTTCATCTCGTTCGACATAGAATTCGGTATGTACGCCACCTTCAGCGTCTCCGCCTCCTTCGCATAAGCGGTCAGCCCCATCGTCAGTACGCATCCGGCCGCCAGTGCAGCCAGCATTCCCTTTGTTCTTTTCATTGTAGTTCCTCCTTTAATAATATATTTTTGTGCGGGTATCCCGCATTGTTGCCATAATTTTTGTTATATCACAGGCTTTCCCTTCTGTCAGATTCCGGCGATCGCCGCAAGCATTTCATCAGAGATATGCATAATATCCCAGGACAAAACAATCCGTTCTGTTCCCGCCGCCTGCAGCTTCTTTAAAAAGCGTTTTACGTAGTCTGCATCTGAATTGCACACCCCTTCAACCTGATTGACATCGACCCCGGGCGCCGCACAGATATCTTTTTCCTGCAAAAGCTTCATCTGCTGTACGGCAAGCGTCATGCCTTCCGTATCGCCGCCCCACAGAGCATCCAGCCGCCGTTTGATATCTCTGCCCAGACCGCGCAGCTCGAACGGAACGCCTGCCGGCGCATCTGTCCGCAGATACACCATCGGTTTGATAAAATCCATCCTCTCCCCGATTTCCGCCAGATCCTGCCCGACGAAATCGGCGACTGACGGTGTGAACGTATCCGCTCCAACCTTCAGGCCGCGCTCACGGAATCTCTTTTCAAGCATCCTTACCTGCCTGCTGATCAGCTTCCTTTTCGCCCGCATCAGACAGTCCACGTCCCGATCCGCGAAACGATAGGTAAATCCGCTCCGCTCCTCCGGCAGGAATGCTTCCATACACGCGTCCTTCGCCAGCCTCTGCAGCCGTTCCGTGTCCGCCCCCTCTTCCTGATAGAGCTTCTGGCATCGCGGGCACCAGCATCCGAACAGATTCCCAAAAGACCCTGCCGCCGAAGCATAGCGGATCCGGTCTAAAAACACACCGTCCACCCGGCAGCCCTCCGTCAGTTCATCGAACACCTCCGCTGCCCGGCCAATGCTTTTCGCGGAGGACTGACAGGCAAATTCAAAGTTGTCTCCCGCAAATTTGTTGACATCCTGCCGCTCCCGCCCTGCAATATTTCGGTTCGGCTCCGCATCCTCCTGGTTCTGGATCTCCGCAAATACCGGCAGCCACAGATACTTTTCAATCCCGTGCTTTTCAAGGAGACTGCAGATCGCTCTGTTCAGTCCATCCTCCGGCGCCCATCCGAAGATCACTCTCTCCACATCCAGGATCTGCAGGGTATGCTCCAGCTTCCTGACAACCTCCTGCGGCTCCAGCACCGAACGATCAAACGATCCCGTACATAACTGCACTGTGTATCGCACGCTTCTCCCTCCGATCCGTCGCTTTTTCTTTCTGTAATTACTATATTTTATTTCAGAAAGATTGTCAATCAATCCCTCCTTTCAAAAAAATCTTTATATCTATTTACTACTTTTATTGCTTCTTTTTCGCTCTGTTTTTAGTTATTTTGCCAGTTTCCCATTTCTATTTCAGAAATAGCTTGGAAAATCCTTGCAATTTGCTTGAAATATGCTATATTAAAAACAGATACTTTATTGGAGGTTCTGATATATGCGCAGAAAATACCCTTTCTCCTTTTCTGAAATAGCCGAAATCGCCGGCGTATCCACCGCAACCGTATCCCGTGTGATGAATGATCAGAGTACCGTAAAGCCCCATCTGGTCGAAAAGGTCTGCGAGGCGCTCAGCGCACAGGGCATCAATCCCAACGATTATATCGTGCAGGCGCCTTCCTCCGGAAAACTGCTCCTCTTTGTTTTGCCGTTTGATTTCAATTCCTTTTTTAATGAGATCATAAAAGGAGCAAAGGCGTCCGCTATCCAGCACGGATACACCATGATGATCCTGCAGGAGCACATCAACAGCAACACGTTTCCTGCCTTTGAGCACCTGATCAAAAGCGCCAGGATTTCCGGCGTTATCTGTCTGAATCACGTCAACGCCCAGCTTATGCACGCTCTGAGCAGCCTGGTTCCGGTAGTGCAGCTCTGCGACTACAATCTGCAGAGCAAAACCGTCTCTTCCGTCAGCCTGGATGACTTTGAGATGGCCGCCGCGGCAGTGAACCATCTGGTCTCACAGGGAAGAAAACGCATCGCGTTTATGTCCGGCTCGCTCAAATACCGGGACAATTACGTCCGCCAGGAGGGTTATCTGAAGGCGCTCCAGGCGGCAGGCATCCGTCCGACACAGCGCTGGATCATCAACCTTCCGGAAATTGACTACAACATGGCTTTTTCCTCCGCCACCCAGTTATTTTCCCAGACCGTCCGCCCGGACGCCTTTCTGACGATTTCCGACCTTTACGCCTGCGCCGTCATTAATGCCGCGCGCCGCCTTCATCTGCGCGTGCCGGACGATCTGATGGTCATCGGATACGATAACGTAGACTATGCCACCATATCCTCCCCGCAGATTACCACCATTAACACGCCAAAGCATCAGATGGGATATACTGCCAGCGAGCTGCTTATCGACCGCATTCAGAATCCCGGCTCCACCATCCAGCATATTAATCTTCAGTCGGAGCTGATCATCCGCGAATCCACTACGCCAAAGGTGACGCCGTAAAGCGGCACCTGCAGAGCAACAAAAATACCGGACGAGCCGCTTCTTCACGATTCATCCGGTATTTTATTTAATTTGAGGGCCAGGTAATTCCCTTTATTTCCGTTTTTAACAGATTTCCGCACCCGACGGCATTTCTTTTTCCGGTACCATCAGCGCCAGCTCTCCATTTTCATCCTCCGCGCAGAGCAGCATTCCCTCCGAGAGTACGCCCGCCAGCTTCGCAGGTTTTAAGTTCACCAGAACCATCACCTTTTTGCCGACCATCTCCTCCGGGCTGTAGTGCGCCTTGATGCCAGACACGATCTGCTTTACCTGGCTGCCGATCTTCACCTGGCTGCACAGAAGCTTTTTCGATTTTTTCACGGCCTCACAGGCAATGATCTCACCCACCTGGAACTGCATTTTGCCGAATTCCTCAAAAGTGATCTCTTCCTTCGGCTCGATGTCGATCACCGCTTCTTCCTTCTCTTTCTTCGCAGGCTCCGCCGCTTCCTCCGCAACCGGCGGGTGAAGCGCTTCTACCTTCGCCATCACTTCCTTAATATCCAGCCGCGCGAACAGGATTTCCGGCTTTTCCGTCACCTTCGTGCCGGATTTGTAAAGACCATACTGATCCATCGCCTCCAGACCTCTCTTCTGTGCGTTAAGCTGGGCGAGCACCTTCTCTGCTGTATCCGGCATAAACGACTCCAGCAGCTCCGCGCCGATGGAAATGCACTCTACCAGATTGTAAAGCACGGTCGCCAGACGATCCTGCTTTGTCTCGTCCTTTGCCAGCGCCCACGGCATTGTCTCGTCGATGTATTTGTTGCAGCGCTTAAAGAGAACGAAAATTTCGCTGATCGCGTCCGCCACGCGCAGCTTTTCCATCTTTTCCGTCACTTTCTTCGGCGTCTCCAGGGCAACTGCTTTCAATTCCGCATCCACCGGCTCCTCCGCTCCTTTATCAGCAACCACGCCGCCAAAATACTTGTTTGACATGGAAATCGTGCGGTTCACTAGGTTGCCGAGCGTGTTCGCAAGGTCGGAATTTAAGCGCTCCACCAGCAGCTCCCAGGTGATCACACCGTCGTTGTCAAACGGCATTTCGTGCAGCACAAAGTAACGCACCGCATCCACTCCAAAGAAGTCTACCAGTTCATCCGCATACAGCACATTGCCTTTCGATTTGCTCATCTTGCCATCGCCCTGCAGCAGCCACGGATGCCCGAACACCTGCTTCGGCAGCGGAAGATCCAGCGCCATCAGGAAAATCGGCCAGTAAATCGTATGGAAGCGGATGATGTCCTTTCCGATCAGATGCAGATCTGCCGGCCAGTTCTTTTTAAACTGCTCTGTGCTCTCTCCGTCGCAGTCGTAGCCGATACCTGTGATGTAGTTGGTGAGCGCATCCAGCCATACGTATACCACATGCTTATCATCAAAGTCTACCGGAATGCCCCATTTGAAGGAGGTTCTGGAAACACAAAGGTCCTGCAGGCCCGGAAGCAGGAAGTTGTTCATCATTTCATTTTTTCTGGACACCGGCTGGATAAACTCCGGATGTGTGTTGATATGCTCGATCAACCGGTCCGCATATTTACTCATTCTGAAGAAGTATGCTTCCTCCTTCGCCGGTTTTACCTCGCGTCCGCAGTCAGGACACTTGCCGTCCACAAGCTGCGACTCCGTCCAGAAGGATTCGCACGGCGTACAGTACATTCCTTCATAGGAACCTTTGTAGATATCGCCCTGCTCGTACAGCTTCTTAAAAATCTTCTGCACCTGCTTTTCGTGGTAGTCGTCCGTAGTGCGGATAAATTTATCATAGGACGCATTCACCAGATCCCAGATGCGCTTTACCTCGCCTGCCACCTTATCCACATATTCCTTCGGCGTAACGCCTGCCTCGGCTGCCTTCAGCTCAATCTTCTGCCCGTGCTCGTCCGTTCCTGTCTGGAAAAACACATCATAGCCCTGCGCCCTCTTAAAACGCGCAATGGCGTCCGCCAGGATAATCTCATAGGTATTGCCGATGTGCGGTTTGCCCGATGTGTAGGCAATCGCCGTTGTCATATAAAATTTTTTCTTTTCCATAATATCTCCTTTCTCCTTCCGCAAAGACAAAAAAGCCCATCTTCCCTATTCTGAGAAGACAGGCTGTTCACCCGTGTTACCACTTCACTTTATCCGCACCTCGCGGTGCAGACCTCATCAGGTGCGTACACACCCTGCCGCTATAACAGGCGGTTCCCGTTGCAGCCTTGCTGTGAGCACTTGGCGAGGTATTTTCGAGCCTAGTGCGAACGCACACCCGGACACTTGGTGAGGTCCTTTCGAACCTAGTGTCCGCGGTGTTTCCCTGTTCTGGCACTTGGCGAGGTATTTTCGCCCCTCTTATTTCACAGTTCGGTGCACCACTCAGAAGCCATTTTCCACCTACCCCTGTACATTCCTCTCAGCGTCCGGCGCCGCCGGAAGTCTCCCCGGATACGGCGCGCATGGAATTTCTCTGTAATACAAAAGATACATGTACTCTCTTCGTCTTTGCGTTTCACTACTAACAAATCTAGCACAAAAGCAGGTATTCCGTCAAGACAGATTTTCATATACCGGTAAATATCAATCCGGTTTTTCTGCTGCCCATTTTTTATATTTCTCCGGAGTCACACATGCAATCCTCAAAATCGAAGCTTCGGGGTAGCCGGAGGCAACGACCAACAGTGGTGCGATAAAAATCAGCGGTACGATCTTTGATCGTTTTACCTTCATAAACTCGATCCTGAGTAATTCCCAAAAACTCATTTCTTCACTTCCTCCTTACTCATAGCGTTTATGGACCAAAGAAACCATAAATACTGCCTTTGCGAATATGAAGCGAAACATGATTGACAGAAGTGAAGTCCCTGTATTTTTTCGTCAACTGTTCCGTGGTAATCATGCAATCCATAAGAACATCTCCTCATTGCCTCATTGATTCCATAATAAAACACCAGCCTGACTTTTACATTCTCGCGTCCTTACTTTTACCTTACTTTTTGGGTGACGCAATTCCCAGACCGGATATCTTGTGATACAATAATTTCGTAGGAGGTGCACTATGGACAATTCTTTTCTGCATCGAAAAAGTCTCCTTCTTGTGGACGACGAGCCGGATTTGCTGAAAATGGTATCAGCTATTTTGAAAGATGCCGGTTTTGAAACTGTTCTTACTGCTGCATCAGTAAAAGAAGCCGTCATGATGGCCAAACAGGAAAAACCTGATCTGATGATATTGGATGTAATGCTGCCGGATGGGGATGGCTTTTCCCTGATGAAACAGTTCCGTACATTTACAGATGTGCCGATAATTTTTTTAACAGCAAGAGACGAAGCCACAGACAAACTTACGGGGCTTGGTCTTGGCGCGGATGATTACATTTCAAAGCCGTTTATGCCGCAGGAACTATTGCTGCGTGTCTATGCGGTCCTGCGCCGCACTTATAAAGAGGATAGCCCGCTGGTCGTCCTGGATGGATGTACGATTGATTTCAGCCGGGCAGAGGTCAGCAAAGGCGGCAAGGTTATCTCCCTGACCGCAAAAGAGCATACCCTGCTTGAAACGCTGGCCCGCAACGAGGGAAATATCGTCACGGTTGACGCTCTTTGCGATGCGTTATGGGGTGACAATCCTTTCGGCTATGAAAACAGCCTGAATGCCCATGTGCGGCGTATTCGGGAAAAAATTGAAGCCGATCCATCAAAGCCTGTTTCCCTGATTACAATCAAGGGCCTGGGATATAAATTGATTACGAGGAAGTGACGCCATGAAATCTTTTGGAGCATATATTTCAAAGCATTTGGTGTCTTTTTCTGCATTTCTCCTAATACTGGTGCTTATCAATGTCGTTTTATTTGGCATGACCTTTTATCATACGATTTCAGATGATTACAAAGAGGCATCCCCTCGCGCCATGCTTGAGATGGCATCTGACGCGGCAACCACAGAAGGTCTGACGGATGATGCAGTACAGGAATTGCACCGGCACAATATCTGGGCCATGTACCTGACGCCAAAAGGCGAGGCTTTTGGACACTCGATTTGCCGGAAGAAATACCGCAAAATTATAATATTCAGGATGTAGCCTCATTTTCAAAAGGCTATCTGGAAGATTATCCTGTTTTTGTCTGGAATACCGATGAGGGACTGTTAGTTTTGGGATATCCAAAGAATACCTACATGAAACTTACCAGCAACTATTATTCCATTGATGCAATCAAAAAACTTCCCTTCTATGTTATAGGAATGTTAGGCACGGATGCGCTGTGCCTGTTTTTGACCTATTATTTTTCAAAACGCAGGATCATTCAAAATACAGAGCCGATTGTAGATGCCATTGATACACTGGCAGATGGCAGGCCCGCTTCACTTCATATTGACGGGGAGCTATCCGAAATTGCAGGCAGTGTAAATAAAGCCTCTCTGATATTAAGCAAACAGAACGCGGCCAGGGCCAACTGGATCAGCGGCGTCTCCCACGACATCCGTACACCGCTTTCTATGATTATGGGATATGCTGGCCGGATTAATGCAAATGAAACAATCAGTGACACAATTAGAGAACAGGCTGAAATCATTCGAAAACAAAGCGTCAAAATTAAAGAACTTGTGCAGGATTTGAATTTAGTGTCACGACTGGAATATGAAATGCAGCCGCTTCACAAGGAGCAGATACGCCTCTCCAAACTCATCCGTTCCTATGCGGCTGAATTGCTCAACTCCGGGATTTCTGATGCCTATACGATTGATATTGCGCCAGAAGCAGAAAATTCCTTGCTGGAATGCGATACACGCTTAATTTCACGGGCAATCGGCAATCTCGTGCAGAATAGTATCAGGCATAATCCGCAAGGTTGTAAAATCCAGCTTACCCTCGAAAACACCGATGGGGTACTTATTTTGACCGTTGCTGATAATGGGGTCGGCCTTCCCTCTGAAAAGCTAAAAGAATTAGAGGAAAAGCCTCACTACCTGGAAAGCACCGATGAACGACTGGATCTGCGGCATGGGTTGGGTCTATTACTTGTTCGCCAGATTATAGAGGCGCATCAAGGAACTTTATCTATAGAAAGTGAACCACAAAAAGGATATAGAGCAAAAATCATTTTAAAAAAACGACGCAATCTAAAAATTTTTAAGCGGCAGCTCACAAAAGAGTGCCGCTTTGCTAATACAAGTAAATCAAAGACCTGCGAGATCCTGTCCTTAAATTCTTTCTTCCTTTTTGCATCAAACCACAGGATAACATTCGGATTTTTGGCATAAATAACAGAAGCAAGTTCCCTGTTCTGGCCTGCACCAGATTTATACCCCAGCCTCAATCTGCAAAACGAAAACAGCTCCCCTGTACGAATACCAACCTCCGCCGTAGACGAGATAGGAATAAGAAGATATCGCTGAATATGTCGGTACACCCAGTATATATCCTCATACTTCAAAAAACGTCCAGATCCCTTTCCAAAAATATAATGCTCGCTATAACGGATCTTGTCTCCCAGTATTGATGCGGATGATCCAAACTCATGCATCATTCTTTCAAATGTACCGTCTTCCTTAGCAGACGCAATCCGTTTATTCATTTGATGATAGCCATACGCCCACGGTATACCGAAGCATACTGTTATAGCCAGATAGAACACTACGATCGGCGGCGCTACAAACAGTAAGAAAACTGTAATCGCACACATTACAAAAAAATATTGCGGCAGACATATGGAGCCAGATATTTCCTGAGCGCTTTTTCATCAGTGTGCCGGTAGGGCTGCCGTTGCTGCGACCGCGACTGTGGGTGTGGCTGCAGGGGGTGGCTGCTCCGTATGTGGTGGCGTTCCCTGCTGAATATTCCGAAAAGAACCGTTCATTTGTACTGCCCCGCAATGATTACAGAATTTTGCATTTTCAGGAATCTGTTTCCCACAATTTTGACAAAACATATTGTTCTTATCCTCCTATTACATTGCCTTTTCCGGCAATCCCCGCTCCTTATGTACTTTGTTTATTACCTTCCTTTTTCTTTTGATATACATATGAGCAATATTCCCATAACAGCCATACAGCCCTGGATCAGAATAAGTCCGATCACCCCTGTAGCTATCGTTTCTCCTGTGGCTATAAGACTTCCTAAAGTTATTAAAAGGCTATATTGATGATAGCGTAAACCTGCAAATACAGAAAGTACGCTTAGTGCTGCTAAAGCAATCCCTCCAATCTGCAGAGCCGTCTTTGGTTTCGGAATACAGATCATCAATAGCCCGCCAATAACCATACAGCTTTGCGCAAGAAGAAATATAATATCCTCCGCGCTTACATAGTAGATAAAATGTTCATATTGATGCCATATCAACGATATAAGTATCGAAAGTCCGCTTAATGCAACAAGCATAAAACCTCCAACCTTCAAAGCAGTCCTGATATTTGCATCTATAACCATTTGCTGCGGCGGCTCATAATAATCGTATGACTGCTGTTGCGGTGCTTCCTGAAAAGATGCCGTTGACGAAGCGAGGCCTTGCTCTGCGCCGCAATAATTACAGTATTTTATATTTTCGGGAACTTCTTTCCCGCAATTTAGGCAAAACATCCTGTGCTGATTCTCCTCTCGTCAATGTTCATAGTCCAGCAGAAGACCGCTTTCCTGTAAATATTGCTCGCATTCGCTTAATTTGAAATAGCCATTTGACTCCGGTAATCCCAAAAATTCAGCGATCATAGCAACGCTGTCGGAATTATCCGCATCCAGTTCCTTAAATGCAAATTCACTGCGAATATAACCGTTTTCCAGCTTAACTTCATCGTAGCTAAAATGCAGCATGTCTTCCGAAACTCCGGCAGCTTTGACCTTTTCGTCAAACGCAATATTGTCCTTAAGCATCCCCTCATACTCCGTCGAGCCTGTTGGTACATAAACCACACCGCTGACCTGCGCCACATATTCGGAGCCTTCCCGATACCATAATTCAATCGTGATCCGGTCGTTATCGTCACGGTTCAATTCATATATTTTTTCTTTATTCACTTTCCCTTCTGCGGGTGTCTTTGATTCATCGTCTTCGTCATTGGCAGCGATCGTTTCACCGTTTGCCTGGCTTTCTGAATTTGGATTCTGCTTTGCAGCTGAGCCGGATTCCCCGCAGGCAGCTAAAGCAATCACCATCACACCTATAAATAAAAATGCCAAAATTTTCTTATACATTGTCGTTACCTTCCATTTCCTTTTGATTTGGCGATCATCACGATTCCGCCAGCTATAAACCCTATCTGCATCAAAATTACAACCATATCCGACAGATCAAAGCTATATTGCATGTATTGATATGTACCATTGGCGCAGGCACCAATAACAGAAACGACACCAAGGATCAGCAGTATGATGCCGCCGACTTTCGAGCCTTTCCGCGGCTTTTGCTTTGCAGCCGGCTGTTGTGATGCATAGTTCTGTTGCGACGGTTGCTGCGGCGAAGCATACTTATTGTATGCCTGCTGCTGCGTTGACCGGGAAGGCGCAGAAGCAGCGGCACCTCCCTGCTGCGCTGACCGGGAAGACGCAGAAGCAGCGGCACCTCCCTGCTGCGCCCCGCAGTGATTACAGAATTTTGCATTTTCGGGAATCTCTTTCCCACAATTTGTACAAAACATGATATTTCCATTTCCTTTCCGTTTCTTATTCCAGAGTAAATCCTAAACCAAGCAGTTCTTCTTCCACAGAGTTAATCATTATTTTCCCATCTTCCGTTTCTAATCCTATAAATTCTGCTGCCAGCTCTGCCATATCCGGATCACTTTCTAACAATCCAAAGGCATATTGCATACTAAATTCATCAGCAGATTCCTGTATTGTAATAAATGCGCTGTCAGTTCCGGATTCCTCTAAATAGGCTGCTGCATCATTTACACCATTTTTGAAGGTTTCCATCCAATCCGGGTCAATGGCAGATACATCATAGAAATTCTGCATTCCATCATAGTAACTGACAACACCATCCTCCCGATAGCGTAATGCTATCCTTTCTTCCCCATACTCGTTGCCAAACCGGAAGGTTTTCTCCAGGGACTCTGTGGTAACATTCTGATTTTTTTCTGCGGTTTCTCCTTCCATCGCATCTTCTTTAATTGACGGACTTTCAAGCCCCTCAAATGTAAAGCTGTCTGGCGTATCAAATGCAGTTGGCTGCTTTAATTGATCAGCTCCCGTAGCAAAATACCCGATTGCAAATGCCGCAGCAGCGACCGCTATTGGAACGATAAATCTAAGAGGCCCTTTGCTTTTGTTCTTCGGCGGGCGGGGTTCCGCGTACACAGGCTGTGAATTCACTGCTGAATATTGCGACTCATTCGTCTGGTAAATCGATTGCGTATCTTGTGCAGAGCAATTATTTTGTGCTGCACCACAATAATTGCAAAAATTTATACCGTTCGGAATTTCTTTTCCGCAATTTCTGCAAAACATCATTTATTTCCTCCCTTTCCTACTTTTTATGGCATCCGGAGCTGACGCTTCCCCGGCTGCCAGTTCTTTATAAATACCATACTTCCATCAACTTTACTATTGTCTGCGCGTATTTCATTCCTTTTGTGCACAAATCCACGTCTTTTGTGTACACGTTTATCCCTCCGGGTATTCTTCCAGTCCAGCCGAAGTCCCCCATTTTTCTGTGGAAATCCTTTTTCTTCTTCTGTATAATGAAAGAAAAATGCTTTTAGGAGGGTACGCCATGTTACATAAAAAAATTGCAATCCAGACGGAAGGCTCTCTGCCGGACGCCAGTCTGACCCTGTATCTCTGGGATTATTCAGAGGAAATTCCTATCCGGAAAAGACCGCTGATTCTGATTCTTCCGGGCGGCGGTTATCATTTTCTGTCCGACCGTGAGAGCGAACCGATTGCCCTGCGCTTTATGGCGATGGGATTTCACACGGCTATTCTGCGCTATTCCGTAGCTCCCGCCAGATTTCCGGTCTCCCTGAAGGAAACCGCGCTCGCCGTTTCTTATCTGTACGAACATGCAGACGAGTATCAGATTGACAGCGACAGTATCTTTGTGATGGGATTTTCCGCCGGCGGACATCTCGCCGCCAGCTATGGCGCTTACTGGAACAGCGCCTTTCTCAGCCAGGAAAGCGGCTGCCGGACAGAAACGCTCCGCCCCGCCGGGCTCCTTCTCTGCTATCCTGTTATCTCCAGCGACCCGGCAATCCGCCACGAGGGCAGTATCCGGGAGCTGCTGGGAGACGACTGGCAGGACGAAGAGCTGCTCAGAAAAGTTTCTATTGATAAGCAGGTACATCCGCAGATGCCGCCCGCATTTCTCTGGAACACCATGCAGGACGACACCGTTCCGCCGGAAAACTCTCTGGTACTTGTACAGGCCTATATGAAACAGGGTATCCCCATCGAATACCATCTGTACGAAAAAGGCGGACACGGTCTTTCCCTGGCAAGCGCCCTCACCGACAACATGCAGCACCAGTGCATAGAGGAAAGCTGCCAGAACTGGATATATCTGGCGGAGAAATGGCTGAACCGCAGTGAATGCAAAGTCCTGACCTGAACAGCAACGGCAGAGCACCTGCCGTTCTGTTTTTTCGTATTCTTCTCTTGACAAAAGTCCGAAAGCGGATTATTCTGTATTAATCCGCTTTCGGACTTTTTTTAATATCACAGACCAGGCAGCAAATCAAATCCGCATCTGCAGGCACGGCACCTGGCTTCCTGCCTGCGGAAATAACATAAAGTGCGAAACGCGGAAAAATCGACGGGCTCCTTTGCCGGACGCCCCAAATCACGTAGGAGGACGATATCATGGAAGAAAACCACGCATGGCAGATTCTTGCCCAATATAACAGCATTTTCAGGGAAAGCGACCAGATTTACCGCACCGCCGCAAAATCCTTCGGTCTCTCCGACTACGCTTTCTGGATTCTGTATTCTCTGCGGGAAGCCAGCACGCCGCTGACCCAGAGTGATATCTGCAATCAGATTTATCTGCCAAAGCAGACTGTCAACTCTGCTCTGAAAAAGCTGGAAGCAGACGGAGTAATCGTCATGGAAGAAATGACGGACCGCCGCAGCAAGCGCCTTGCGCTCACACAGAAAGGCCAGACCCTTGCCGCCCGGACAGCAGACCGGGTGCTGGCGGCGGAGCACGACGCGTTTCTTGGGTTATCCGCACAGGAACAGGAGGAATTTATCCACCTCTTCCGCAAATACACAGATATTCTGAAACAAAATATGACTTTCCAAAAGGAGGAGCTATAGCGATGGCAATACAGTTATCCGACCATTTTACCTACAAAAAGCTGCTGCGGTTCTGCACTGCGCCAATCATTATGATGGTTTTCACTTCCATCTACGGCGTGGTTGACGGATTGTTCGTTTCTAATTTTGTCGGAAAGGTTCCTTTCGCGGCAATCAACCTTGTCATGCCGTTTATTATGATTCTCGGCGGCTTCGGCTTTATGATTGGCACCGGCGGCAGCGCGCTCGTGGCAAAAACGCTGGGTGAGGGAAATAAAACGGAAGCAAACCGCTACTTTACCATGATGATTCTGCTGACAATAATCAGCGGCATTGCGCTCTCCGTCATCGGTATTCTTCTCATGCGACCGATTTCCCGGCTGCTCGGCGCCACTGACGCCATGATGGAAGATTGTGTGACATATGGCAGAGTCGTTCTGCTTTTTAATACCGCCTACATGCTGCAGAATGTGTTCCAGACCTTTTTTACAACTGCAGAGAAACCGAAGCTCGGTCTTTTCGCCACAGTCGCTGCCGGTGTTACAAATATGGTTCTGGACGCGCTTTTTATCGCCGTATTTCGCTGGGGCGTTGCGGGGGCGGCGCTTGCCACCGGTATCAGCCAGTGCATCGGCGGGCTTCTGCCGCTGCTTTATTTCCTGCGCCCGAACGGCAGCCTTCTCCGGCTCACAAAAACAAGGCTGGAGGCGCGCGTCCTGTGCAAAGCCTGTGTAAACGGCTCCTCCGAGCTGATGTCAAATATCTCCGGCTCGCTGGTAAGTATGCTGTACAATTTCCAGCTAATGCGCTTTGCCGGTGAAAACGGCGTCGCCGCTTATGGAGTTCTGATGTACATCCAGTTTATTTTTATTGCCATTTTCATCGGATACACCATCGGTACCGCGCCCATTATCGGATATCATTACGGCGCCGGGAACCGCGGGGAGCTGAAAAATATGCTCCGCAAAAGCTTTCTGCTGATGGCCGCTGCCGGTATCTGCATGATGCTGGCTGCCAAAATCCTCGCCGCCCCACTGGCAGCTATTTTTGTCGGATACGACCAGGAGCTTCTGGAAATGACACGCCATGCTTTTTCCGTTTTTTCATACTCCTTCATCCTGGCAGGGCTGAATATTTTTACTTCCTCATATTTTACCGCGCTGAACAACGGGGTCGTCTCCGCGATTATTTCCTTCTCGCGTACCCTCGTCTTCCAGACGCTCTCCGTCCTGATTCTGCCAATTTTCCTGGGGCTGGACGGTATCTGGTGGGCAATCACGGTCGCAGAGGTGCTCGCCTTCGTGGTTTCCTTTTTCTTCCTGCGCCGGAAAAAACTCAATCCCGCGCTGGCTTAGTAAGGTTCATGCATTTGCCAGAATATACCTTTGCCGAAAACTAAACCTTGACTTTGCACAGCGGGGACACTATGATAATGCTGATATTACATGATGCCAGGATTGTGAGAATGCGCAGCACCCCGCAATCCGTCGGCATCATAGTTGGGAGCTTTTTTCCCAACATCATTACATTGGAGGAGAGAATTATGAAGTTCTTACGGCAATTCGGTATTATTTTGTTTATTTCGTTTCTGGGAGAGGCGCTGCGGATGCTGATTCCTCTTCCTATTCCGGCAAGCGTTTACGGGCTGATACTCATGCTTGCGGCATTATGCAGCGGCGTTCTGAAATTAGAGCAGGTGAAGGATGCGGCAGATTTTCTGATTGAGATTATGCCTGTCATGTTTATCCCGGCGGCTGTGGGTCTGCTGGATTCCTGGTCCGCCCTGCAGCCGATATGGGCGCCGGTGCTGATCATCACCATTGTGACCACTGTCATCGTAATGGCAGTGACCGGTCGTGTCACACAGTTTATCATTCGGAAAGGGGAAAAGAAAAAATGAAGGAATTTCTGGTCGACTCTGTATTTTTCGGCGCTTTCCTCAGCCTTGCCGCCTATGAAATCGGACTGCTTATGAAAAGAAAATGCAAGCTTCCCATTTTGAATCCTCTGCTGATTGCAACCATTTTGGTGATGGCGGTGCTCGTTCTTCTGGACGTCGAATATGAACACTACAACGAGGGCGCCAGGTACATCAGCTATCTTCTGACGCCTGCCACGGTATGTCTGGCAGTTCCGCTCTATCAGCAGCTTACTCTGCTGAAAAAGAACGCAAAAGCCGTAGCTGCAGGCATTCTCTCCGGGGTTTTGACAAGCCTGGTGAGCGTCTTTCTGCTGGCGCAGCTTTTCGATCTGACCCATGAACAGTATGTCACACTGCTGCCGAAATCCATCACGACAGCGATTGGCCTTGGCGTTTCACAGGAACTCGGCGGCATCGAGACGATCACAGTCGCCGTTATTATCATCACAGGAATTCTTGGAAATGTGATCGCGGAAACGCTCTGTAAAATTTTCCGGATCGAGGAGCCGGTCGCAAAAGGACTTGCCATCGGCACCGCTTCTCACGCGATCGGAACCTCAAAGGCAATGGAGCTCGGACAGGTAGAGGGCGCCATGAGCAGCCTCGCCATCGCCGTCGCCGGACTGCTGACGGTTGTCGGAGCTTCCATCTTTGCAGAATTTATGTGAAAGTCCGCTGAACGTTTCACACTTTTTGCTTTATAACTCTGTCAGCGCTTAAAATCCGCGAACCGTCACACAGGAAGTAACATCCTAAACATAAATATAAAATCTGCCGCATAAGGGTACTCCCCTTGCTACGGCAGTTTCCTGTTTTATACAACAGCTTCAATCACCATCTTATCCCCGACAACTATTTCCTGCACGCCTGGCTGTTTTTTCCGGTTAAAATTAAAGCTGACCATGTAGCCTTTGTTTTTCCGGTAGTCGTCCAGATAGGAAACAAGCTGCTGCTCCCCGCGACTGTTGTACTCCTCCCCGCGCCAGATTTTCAGCTCTATGATATACTGCTCCCCACAGTAATCGACAATCACATCCGTGCGCCGCAGTCCTCTGGTACGTGATTCAATATAATAATTTCCAACGCCGTTAATGATCGGCTTCAGGTACAGGAGGAAATATTTTCTCCCTTCCTCTTCCAGAAAAGTCTCATTCTGGTTCTGGTACAACTCATTAAAATGCAGCACAAACTTTTCCAGAACAAGCCGCATGTTCAGATGACCGTTTACCACAAACTGATTTTTATCCAGCAGCGCCGCCGTGTAAATGTCCTGCTTCTGCACCTCGGCAGTGGACAGGTAATAATTATAAAGCCAGGTCTCAAAAATGCGGTTCGCTATCTTCACCGCCCCGCCCTGGTTCCGTATAAACCCGAACAGTTCCGCATCCGCCAGTATCTGCGTATATGCGTTGTACACAACATTTTTCCCCGTAAACAGCAGTGTTTCCAGCATAGCGCTCAGTTCCGGATAATTCAGCAGCTTTCCGCTGAGGGATTCAAACAGAGTATTTTTCTCCGACAGCAGTATTTTCACCGCTTCCCGGACTCCTTCCTCCGTCCATGCCCGGCTTTTCGAACCATATTCCTCCATCCCACTGATTTCCTCATCCATCAGCTTACACAGGCGCGACACCAGGAACGGATACCCGGAGGTGTAATCATACAGCATGGTGGAAATTTCTTCAATATCCATCCCGGTCTGCCAGTCCGCCTCGTATTCCCTCAGCATTCCCGCAATGTCCTCCGCAGAAAAGCTCATGTCGATATTAAAGTCTGCTGCTATATTCCACGGACTGTTTACCCTGTGCGCCTCCTCCGGACGGATTTTCCGCCGGAGATTCTTCACATCATAAACCCCCGCCAGAATCACAGACTGGAACGTCGGCTGCATGTCCCGGTCAATATAATATGCGCGCAGCTGCGCCAGAAAATCCAGAAATACCTGATTATTCGAGGCGCTGTCCACCTCGTCGATCATCAGCACAATCGGTCTGTCCGCCGCCATACAGATGTCACTCAATTCGTCAAAAAGCCATTGCAGACGGAATCCACCAGGCTCTTCCCGTACAATTTTTTCAAGATTGCCAACAGCATTTTTCAACTCCCCAGACATCTGTGCCGAATTTCTCTTTAAAACCCGCAGAAAAAGACGCGCAAACGAGAGCGCAAACGTGCCTTCTGTCTCAAATTCTCCTGCACCGAGCATCTGAAAGTCTATAGAAACAACATAGTATTCACTCTGCAGATAACGTCCAAGCGCCCGCAGCGTCGTCGTTTTTCCGTATTGTCTTGCTCTGTTTATCGTGAAGTAATCCCCGGCATCGACCATCTTTTTAATCTTTTTCAGCCGTTCATCAAGGTTTACCATGTAATGCTTTTCCGGTATGCACACCGCCGCCACATTAAAAATTTTTGCCATTTCCGCTGCCACCCCTTTTCGCAGGTCACGTATTATATTTTCCAAAAACAATCACTACTTTTGTGACTATTATATCAGAAATATAAAAGGGTGGCAACACCAAAAGACTGCCGCTGCCACCCGCACAAAACACGCTGTTACTGTTCACGCCAACCTCAAACACCTGCTGCGACGACAACACATTTTTAATATTCATACAGCAGATGCATAGAGAAATCCATATTTTTCAGTATCGCACTGTCAAAATTCTTTTTAATAAGCTTCGCCTTCAACTCTGCATACGCCGGATCATCCCACAGGTTTTCGAATTCCTCCGGATCGTTCCGGTGGTCATACAGCTCGCCATACTCCTTTCCATGGTAGTTTACCAGCTTGTATCTGCCGTCAAAGTACATCGTCGCGTAAATATCCTCATGCGTTCCCTTGAGGCAGTGATAAAACTCGGAATACACGGATTCCTTGTGCGGCATGCCCTCCCCCTCTCCGGTAAGCAGCGGAACCAGACTTTTGCCCTGCATGTAATACGGCACCTCAAAGCCTGCCAGCTCCATAAGCGTCGGCGCGATATCCACCAGCTCCACGAGCTGATCGCAGCGCACGCCCTGGCGGAAGCGCGACGGGCATGACATGATCAGCGGAACATGCACCAGCGCTTCATAGAAATATGCGCCCTTCCAGTACAGTCCATGGTCGCCGTTCATCTCGCCATGATCGCTCATAAAAATTACAAGGGTGTTTTCACGCTCCCCCGTGCGGTCGAGATAATCAAGCAGCCTGCCAAACTGGTCGTCCACCAGCTCAATCTCTGCGTAATAGTCGCGGAAATGCTCACGCTTCTCCTCATCGGTAAGGTCGGGGAACGGCTCTGCCTGTCCGTCCTGTCCGCCCTGATAAAAATCCTTTTTCTGATGGGGCGGCTTTTTCTCCAGCTCCCCCTCTTTGAAAAGCGGAAGCGGCATATCCTCAATTTTCAGCCGGTCCTTATATTCCTGCGGCGGATCAAGCGGCGGATGCGGATCGTAAGGATTCAGGCTGATCAGCCAGGGATGATCCTTTCCCCGGTTTGCCTCAATAAATTCAATCGCTTTTTCCACGCACCAGGTCGTCTGATGATACTCAGCGGGCACCCCCACCGTCTTTCCGGTAAAATTGGGGTTCGGCGTCGGCGGCCAGGTTGCCATGCTGGTATATTTTCCGCCATAGATGTCCGCCCATTTCAGTCCCTTTTCTCTCAGCCAGTTCTGGTAATCATTTTCCCCATGCAGCCAATCGTCGTTCGGATGCTCGCTCCACTGCATATAGGTATAGCCGTCATCCGTGCGCGTCTCCATGCGTCCCTGCGCGGACGTCAGATGCAGCTTTCCCGACAGCCCGCACACATAGCCCTCGTTCGCCAGCAGCCGTGTGACAAGCTTTTCATCCTTCGAGTATGTGTCGTTGCCGTTGAAAAACGCCTTCGTCGTACGCGGGTAGCGCCCTGTCAGAAAACAGGACCGGCTCGGCGTACATACCGGCGCCTGCGTATAGGCTCTGGTAAATGCCACTCCCTCCGACACAAGACGGTCAATATTCGGCGTGCGGATATACGGATTTCCCAGGCTGCCGATCGTATCCCATCGCTGCTGATCCGTACAGAACCACACAATATTCAGCGGTTTTTCCGCCATAAATGCCACCTCATTTCTCTATGTCCATTCGTTCATACAGCTCCGCCGGAGCCTCGCCGGCTTTCATCAGAGCGCGCATTGCCTCCAGCATCCGCTCCTCGATCCCACCATCCTGTATCGGCCGCTGCTGGTACGGATCCGTCTCCAGATCAAACAGCAGATCGCCGTATTTTATATGGTCCTCATACTGATAGCAGGTATTGTCTGGAGAAGTTGCTCCGCTCGCCGGAATCTTCATCACCGGGATGCCCTTTGTAAACGAAAATTCCCCTGTCAGCGTCGTCTCCGTCTGCTTTAATTCCTCTTCCGTAAACGGATGGAACATGTGCAGCGGCAGCAACGTGTAATTATACAGACAGCCTTCCGTTTTACGCCCGCTCCTCATATAGACATAACGCCCGTCTGTCACGTTGACATGTTTTCCAAAATAGCCAAATAAGATCGCATCGTGAATACAGCGGTCATTCTCCAGCACCGGAAGCAGGGAACGCCCCATCATATCCGCCGTCGGCACAATTCCAAAGCAGTCCAGGATGGTCGGCGCAATGTCGATCGTCTGGCAGAGCGCACTTCGGCGCTCCCCCGCATGTCTGATCTGCGGATGCCACAGGAAAAACGGCGTATGTACAATTTCCTCATAGCACGGCATATAATTTTTCCCGAAGAATCCCTTTTCCCCCAGCATATAGCCGTGATCTGTGTTCACGATCAGCATGGTATCCTTCCACATATCATGCGCATCCATAAAATCCAGGATCTCCCCGAGATAATGATCGATCATCGACAGCACCGCCCGGTAATTAAGCTGCGCTTCCTGCACCTCTTTTGCGTCCGGCTCCACCTCACCGTAAAACGGCCAGTCAAACGGCGCATCCTTATCCGTATATAGCTTCTTGTATCGCTCCGGCACAAAATAGGGCTCATGCGGATCAAAATACTCCACATGGAGGTACCAGTTATCCTGCCGGTAATTGTCTTCCAGAAATTCCAGCGCACTCTTACAGGTCTGATAGTGCGGATGGTTTTCTTCCCCCTGCATTGCCTCCCGGTTCACGGCGTCCTGTCGGTGCAGATCGAGATTTTCTGTGAATCCGTCCACCTTCCCTTTCCAGAAATCGCCCTCCTGCCCGCGGATCATCTCACAGGAAGAAAACTTTGTGTGATAAGTGCTTCCTCCCTCCTGCCAGTAGTGGGCATGATCCGTCACACAATGCGAATAAATCCCGTGCTCTCCCAGAATGGACGGCAGCGAATCGTCAAACGGCTCCAGCGGTCCCCAGCAGCGGTGCAGAAAATTGTATCTGCCGGTCTGCAGCTCTCTCCGCGCCGGAATGCACGGAAGACTCCCCACGTAAAACTTATCAAAGACGGCTGTCCTTTCCGCCAGTCTCCGGAAATTCGGCATAATGGAAATCTCATCGCCATAACACGGGAGATACCTGCGATTCAGTGAATCATACATAATCGTAATTGCCCGCATACGTTCCTCCTATCCCTACCACCACTTGATCAGCTCCGTCACCTCATTGCGCAGACGCACAAATTCCGGGGCGGCAATATCGCGCGGCCGCGGCAGTGTATTTTCAATCGTTGTCTTGACGGTCGTCGGCTTATTCGTCAGGATCATGATCTTATTGCCGAGATAAACCGCCTCTTCAATATTATGTGTGATAAAAAGCACCGTTGTCTTTGTCATCTGCCAGAGCTTTACCAGCTCATCCTCCAGCTTAAAACGCAGCTCAATGTCAAGCTGTCCGTAAGGCTCGTCCATCAGCAGAAGATCCGGTTCCGTCGCAAATGCGCGCGCAATACTCACGCGCTGCAGCATACTTGCCGAAAGCTGTTTGGGATAATACTTGCGGTATTTCGTAAGACCTACGATATCCAGATATTTTTCTACCTGCTCTTTCTTTTTCGCTTCCGGTACCTTCTTCACCTTCAGTCCGAACCCCACATTTTCCTCCACCGTAAGCCACGGCATTGTGGAATCTCCCTGAAAAATGTAGGCGATGTTCTGCTTCCTGGTGTCTACCTTCTGTCCGTCCAGCAGGATCTCTCCGCTGGTAATATCATATATTTTTGTGAGACTGTTCAAAAAGGTCGTCTTTCCGCAGCCGGTCGGTCCGACTACGCACAGCAGATCCCCGTCCATGACATCAAAGGACATGTCGTCCAGCACCAGCAGGTCGCCAAATTTCTTGGTAAGATGATTTACCTTTACTTTTACTTTTTCGCTCATTGCTGCCTCCCGTCTGACGTACTGTCTAAAATTCCCGTGATTTCCTTTCGCAGCGCCAAAAACTCCGGTGACACCAGATCGCGCGGCCGCGGAAGTTCGATCTTATACTCCCGTTTTACTGTCGCCGGGCAGTTCGTCAGCACCAGAATACGGTCCGCCAGATAAATTGCTTCCTCAATATTATTCGTGACAAAAATAACCGTCCTCTTTTCCGCATCCCAGATGCGCTGCAGCTCCTCCTGCATCAGATAGCGCGTCTGCGCATCCAGCGCGCCGAACGGCTCGTCCATCAGCATCACCTTCGGCTCATTGCAGTATGCCCTTGCAATGCCTACGCGCTGGCGCATTCCGCCGGAGAGCTGTACCGGAAATGAATTTTCAAAACCCTGCAGGCCTACCAGATCAATGTATTTCTGCGCACGCCTGCGGCGCTCTTCCTTTTTAACGCCCGCTATTTTCAATCCGTATTCCACATTTCCCATTGTCGTCATCCATGGGAACAACGCCGTCGACTGAAAGACCACGCCCCGCTCCGGTCCCGGCTTTGAGATCTCTTTTCCAAGAAAAGTCATGCTGCCCTCGCTCGCCGGCTCAAAACCGGCGATCAGATTCATGATCGTGGTCTTTCCGCACTGTCCCGGTCCGAAGAGCACCAGAAACTCGTTTTCTTTTGCTGCCATATTCAGGTCTTTGATCACCTGATGTTCTCCCTCCGGCGTCTCAAACGATTTGCACACGCCTCTGCATTCAATCATATTTGCTACTGTCCGCTCTTGTTCCACCGACATAACACATCCTCCGCTTTTCTCATCAAAATTGCAAGGATATAGCCTACCACGCCAATCATTACAATTCCCGATAAAATCTGAACCATATCGTTATTGTTCATTCCAGCCACGATCATCCATCCAAGACCTTCCGAAGACCTCACCATCTCCGCTGCCAGTACGGTCGCCCAGCTGCTGGAGAGCGCCACCTGCAGTCCCGCAAAAATAGACGGCACGGAAGCCGGAAGCACGATCGTTGTAAAAATCTGCCGCTCACTCGCTCCAAGCATACGCGACGCGTTTACGATTTCCGGATCTACGCTCTTGGCGCCTGCCATGGAGTTCAGCGTCGTATTTGAAAAGGATGCAAGAAAAATCAGAAATATTTTTGCATTCTCTCCAAGTCCAAACCAGATAATGGAGATCGGGATCCACGCAATCGGCGGGATCGGGCGGATAATGCGGAAAATCGGATTGATGATCGCCTCCGCCACCGGATACCACCCCATCAGAAGTCCGCAGACGATACCTACCGCAGAACCGATCAAAAATCCGGCAAGTACCCGCATCAGGCTATAGCCGACATGCACCATGATACTATGCTTTCCAACGGTTCCCACGATTCCCTCTCCGATCGCACGCACAACCTCAACCGGTCCGGGCATAAATAAACCAAGCTCCGTAAATGCCGCGCCCCATGCCCACAACAGCAGGAAGGCGCCGATAGAAACACAGGCGCAGACTCCCGTGATCGCTTTTTCACCTATTCTCTTATTTTTTGTCATTTTGCATTCATTCCTTTCGCTACCCGTACTTCTATCATGTGGAGCACGGCGTCAAAGACTGCGCCCACTGCGCCGATCGCAAGCATACCTACAATGATGATATCCGGTCTGGAAATTGCGCGCGCCTGCTGTATCATGTACCCCAATCCCTTTGTGGAGGCCAAAAGCTCTGCTGCCACCAGCGCTGTCCAGGAGGTTCCGAGCGCCACGCGCAGCCCGGTAAAGATCATCGGAAGTGCCGTTGGGATCGCCACCAGAAACAGCTTCTGCATACTGGATGCGCCAAACACATCGCCCACCCACAGATGCACCTCTTTTGTCTGCCGGATACCTGTATAGCTGTTTACGATACAGGCGATCAGGGCGCCCAGGAAAATAACCAGCGCTTTGGAGGTAATGCCGATACCGAACAGCAGGATAAACATCGGGATCCACGCCAGTCCGGGAATCGGACGGATCATATCAAACAGCGGCCGCACAAAACGGTCCACCCATTTATTCCACGCCATTGCGATCCCAAGCGGTACCCCAACCAGCGCTCCGAGCGCATAGCCCAGCAGCGCCACTCTGATACTCGCCCAGAGGTGCTGCGGAAGCGTTGCTCCGTCCGGCGCCTTGGTCGTCATCTTCTGGATAAATGTCTGAAACACCTTCGCCGGTCCCGGAAATACAAGCTCCGATTTCAAATGAAATACATTGATGCATAAAAACCAGACAAAGATCACCGTCAAAATGGAAGCCGTCGAAATCAGCAGATATTTCGTTTTCTTTTTTGTCTTCTTCATAAAAACTCATTTCCTTTCAGAGATAAAATAAGGCTGCTGCAGCCTGTGATCACCAGCATATGCAGCAGCCTCTCCGGTTTCATTATCACTTATTTTCTTGCTTTTACCGCTTCAACAAAGGAAGTGTCAATGCTTGCCTCTACATTTGCCACATCACTCTCAGCGATCATTTCCTGCTCTACATAGAAGTTCGCGATATCTACCATAAATTGTCCAAGCTGATTTTCTTCCGTATTTACCGTTTCACGCGTAAAGTAATCTTTTACTTCCACCTCAGCGTCCATATCAGATTCGCTGTAGGTAATGCCCTCTTCTGCATACCATGTCACAGCCGATTCGCGGCGCATCGCCTCATCATTCATAATATCCTCACACGCTTTGTAATAGCATTCCAGGAAAAGGATCAGATCATCCTTTTTCTCCTCCGCCACATTATTCTGTACAAAAATGGTATCAATAATCGGATTGTCCAGAATCAGATTCATGTCACAGACCTTCACATAGCCGGCCTCCTCAAGCTGATTCGTATACGGCATCTTTGCCGCGATCAGATCACCCTCTCCGGTAACAAATGCCTGATAAGCCTGCGCATAATCCATGGATACCATGCTGAAATCATCGGCAGTCAGTCCGAAATATTCAATATACTTGATCGCCTGGTAGTGTGCCGTTGTAGCAAGCGGTCCTAAAATAGACACGCCCTTCAGGCTTTCCGCATCGCCGATGATTCCTTTCTCATCCGCTCCCGCCTGCACATACGGGCTGTCCGCTCTCGCATAGATGGATTCGCCGCCTGTTGTGATCACGCCATCGCCGATATAGGTATACATACCGGTTGCCAGACCATATACAGATGCCATTCCGCTGACTGCCACATCCAGCTCTCCGGCCGCCATCGCTTCGTTGATCGGGGCGCCTGTAGCAAAAATCTCAATATTCACGTCCAGACCTGCCTCTTCAAAGTAGCCCTTTTCTTCCGCCACATGTACCGGAAGTCCCAGGGAATTCGCCATCGTGCCGACTGTCAGTGTTTCCCCGGACGGTGTCAGTTCTTCTGCATTTACCATCATTCCGCTAAGACATGTAAAAACCAAACCTGCTGTCAATACTGCCGCTATTTTCTTCTTCATCTGTACTTTCCCTCCATATCCTTTTGTTAATCATGCTCTGTTTTTCTTTTTGAATACGTATTCATTCGGTAATTTCAACATAACATTATTTGCAGTGCCTGTCAATCATTTTTTTGCCAAAATCATATCTTTTTACTCATTTTGTTAAATCTTCACAATCCAAATTCCTTGTTTTTGTGAAAAATTCTCAAAGAAAAACTGCCGGCCTCACCTTTTGGCGAAACCGACAGTTTTACCTGAAATCCGATTATGCAAAATCGTTGCACGTTGTCTCCCGCAGTATCAGCCGCGGTTTGATCCATTCCTGGATCACTCCGTCTTTTTTCTCGATCATGTCCAGAAGGAGCGTACATGCACGCGGTACCATTTCTTCCACCTGCACGTGGATCGTGCTGATCTGCGGATGCAGGTAAGTCGTCAGCGGAATATCATCCATCCCGATAATCTGCACCTGCTCCGGTATTCGGATTCCCTGTGATACCAGAGCCTGCACAATGCCAATCGCCAGCATATCGCTGTAGGCAAGAATTGCTACCTTTCTGCCCCGGAATTTTCCCGGATTTTCGTTCACAAGCTGATATGCAGAATCGATCCCCAGAGCGCAGTAAAGGATATCTTCCTGCGCCACCTGCTGCCCGACCTCCTCAAGAGCCTGCCGGAAACCCTGCAGACGGCGCTTCGCGTCATTGGATTCCTCAAAAACAGTGATAAACATTTTCTCATAATCCGTGAAATTCCGCAGATAACATCCCGCCAGATAACCGCCGTAAATACTGTCTGAAAACAGATAATTAAGGTTGCCGCGGATCTTGGCACTGGCATTCATCATAAACACACACGGAACCTTATACTTCTCAATTACTTCCATCTCTTTATCGGAAAGCTCCATGCGCAAAACCAGAAAACCGTCCACCTTGCGGCGGCGGATAATCCGCTCAAAGCTTGAAAAATCATCCGTTTCCTTATCGTAGTAGATGACCATGATATCATAACTATAGTGGCTCAGTTCCTTCTGGATACAATCGTATACGTAGGCAAGCATCAGATTCTTGTTCATGCCAAGGAAATGCTTCGGAAATAAGATCCCAATCGTTCCCGTCCGCTTCGTCTTCAGACTTTGCGCCTGACTGTTGAGTTCAAATCCATACTCCTTTGCCTTCTGTATGATATACTGTTTTTTCTCCTCCGGCACCAGATTGCTGTTATTCAGAGCACGTGAGACCGTGGGCTGCGATACTCCGATCAGACTTGCAAATTCTTTCGACGTCATATGCTTTTTCCAATCTTTCTATTACTTTTCCAGCAGGATGGTGCTGGTAAATTTATCTAAAGTATAGCATAGTTCGCCGCAAATGTCATCCTTCCCTGCAGTTTTGTTTTTCTTTATCGGCTCCTCTATAAAAAAGCATTCTCATTATTTATACAGCGGTCCGTATGTCCGGCAGGCAAGATAATCCGCCGCCTGTCTGTCCACCGTGCCAAATGCTCCCCAGCAGTGCGGACGGTAGATTTCCTCTTCCGGTACATTGTGCATGGCTACCGGAATGCGAAGCATGGACGCCAGCGTGATAAGGTCCGCTCCGATATGCCCATAGGCGCAGGCTGCATGGTTTGCTCCCCAGTTTGCCATCACCGAATACACGTCTGCAAATGCGCCCTCTCCTGTTGTGCGCGGAACGAACCATGTTGTTGGCCAGGTGGGATCTGTGCGCTCGTCAATGACCGCATGAACCTTCTCCGGCAGAGTAATGCTTTGCCCTTCTGCAATCTGCAGCGTCGGACCGATTCCATCCACCAGATTCACCCGGATCATCGTCAAGGGCATCTCAGCTCCGGTAGCAAAATGTGAGGAAAAGCCTCCGCCTCTGAACTGGCACAACTCCGCCGGGCACCAGTCCGTAGCGGAAAGGCAGCCGCAGATGTCCTCCTGCGTCATTTCCCACCAGCGTTTCATTACCGGCTGTCCGGACTCTCCTCTGGAAGCACCGGTAGCATCCAGGCATGCCGCGCCGGAATTAATAAGATGGATAAACCCTCCGGCCGCTGTCCCTGAAAGCCGCTGTCCGGTAGCACGCAGAACTGCATCAGGACTCCAGTAAGCCCGCACATCCGCGAAAAGGGCAGCGCGTCCGGTAAGCAGGTTCGCAAACAGCATGGAAAGTCCGTTTAAATTGTCGTTCTCCGTTGCCAGAATAAGCGGCTGTTTTTTGCCGTTCCAGTCGAAGGTGGAGTTTAGGATAGCCTCAGAGAAATCCCCGTTTGGCTTCCAGTCTGTCCACATACGCTGTCCCTGAAAACCGCCCATGATCGCATTTCTTCCCAGTGCCTCCTCCTTGTATCCCATATCCGCCAGCTTTTCATTTCCCTGTAGGATATCTCTTATAATAAGTGTCATCTTTACAACAAATTTCCAGTCCTCTTCCTTCCGGGCGGCGCTGTGGGCACGCTCAGGCGGATTGGGGTCCTTTCCTTCCGGGCAGTTTTCTCTCACCCATGCCAGCGCCCTCTCATACTCTTCCCCGTCAAAAATGCCAAGCGCTTCCCTTCGGAGAATCTCTGTCATATCCACCCATTCTGCGCGCATTCCCAGATATTTCTGGTAAAAATCCATATTGCAGTAGGATCCCATAATTCCCATAGATACGCTGCCAATATTCACGTAGGCTTTTCCCCGCAGCTGTCCGACTGCTATTGCGCATCTCGCCCAGCGCAGAATTTTTTCCTCCACATCCTCCGGAACAGAATCATCGCACATGTCCTGCACATCCCGTCCATAAATAGAAAATGCCGGAAGGCCTGCCTGGTTGTGCGCAGCCATTGCCGCTGCCAGATAGACTGCCCCGGGGCGGGAGGTTCCGTTAAATCCCCAGATCGCTTTGACAGTGGAAGGCTCCATATCCAGCGTTTCGCTGCCATAGCACCAGCTCGGCGTAACGCTCAGTGTGGCGCATACGTTCTGTGCGGCAAATTCTGCCTGGCAGCGGGCAGCTTCTTCGCCGCCTCCGATACTGCCGGAGAAGATCACGCATTTCACAGGAGTTCCATCGGCATAGTAAAGTTTCGATTCTATCAGTGTCCTGGCTTTTTCCGCCATGCTGCGGGTTTTTCCCTCCAGCGCCTCGCGGATTCCGAGGAGCCTTGCGTCAACAATTGGCCGGATACCAATAATGGGGTATGTTTTCATGTCGTTACCTCTTCCTTTCTGTGATCATGTATGATTTCCGGAGAATACATGCCGCAGGAAAGCGACGGAACCTGCCGCATCCTCATCCAGCCGGGCGCCATCCGCCCCTTTGCTTAAGTCTCTCCAGATTCTGATATCTTTTCCTATAGTCCCTCCGCAGGTCACAAAAGGTTCCATTACCACAGCCTTGTCATAATGGATCTCCCGCAGAGCGCTTCCGATGGATGCCCATGGGAGACTGCCTTTTCCGGGTACGCGCCGGTTATTTTCTCCCACATGAAAATGTCCCAGCCGTTCTCCGGCCAGCCGGATGGCGTCCGCCATGCTGTCCTCCTCAATATTCATATGAAACGTGTCCAGCATGATCTTCACGGCGTCCACATCCACCTCTTCCACAAATTGTTTTGCTTCCTCCGCCGTATTCAGCAGATATCCCTCAAAGCGGTTGAGCACCTCCAGACAATATTCCACGCCGCAGCTTTCCGCGATCTTTCCCACCGTGCGGACATTCTCCACGCTTCTGTTCCAGTCTCCGGCCTTGTCGATCGGTTTCGAATAATCCACCGGCCAGTAAGAATAAATTCCTCCCCCAATTGTGTGGATCCCTAAATATTCCAGCTTTTTCAAAATATCCGTATAAAAAGAAATCGCATGCCGGATCACAGCGGGATCAGAGCTTGCCAGATTCTCCGACGGTCCGGGTCCATAGCCGGCAGTGAGGATCACATCATTGTCATCTGCGGCTTTTTTCAGGAGCTCCAGTTCCTTCTGATCTGCGCAGGCGATGCCCGCACAGGAAATCTCCAGAATATCAAATCCCAGCTTTTTTACCTTTTCCATATATTTGATATAGTCCGCATTCCATTCCTTTTCCCAATAAGCAAAATAAATGCCATATTTCATAAAAAACCTCCTTATGCGAAATATAATTTACAGGTATTGACAGAGAAAGGCTTTGCCATATACTCAAAAGAATTTGCATCAGACAGAGGAAGCTCTGTCAGCTTTTCTTCCATAAGAGTGCAATCCCACACTGCACGAAGCGGAAACATGGAGGTAAACCGCGCATTACACAGACAGTTTCCGGTTTCGTAAAAGCGCAGGATGAGTGCGTCCTCTTCATCCGCTTTTTTCACGCAATCTATGAGAACAGACGGATGATCGCAAGTGAAGAAGGACGCTTCTGCAGGCAGGGAGCCTTTCCGGCTGCCCGTTTCTTTTGCCGGCAGCGGAAGGTTCATGGAATGCGCCTGCATGACAGTGCCGCCATCCGGAACCGGACCGCTATGGGCATAAAGAGCGTAAGTAAATGTATGTTTTCCCCGATCCAGTGTGGGTTCGGGAGCCATACCGGCTTTCAGCAGGGTAATTGCGATCCGCCCGTCCCGGACGGAATACCCGTATTTACAGTCATTCAGCAGGCTGACGCCATAACCGCCTTCTGAGATATCCGCCCATGTGTGCGCGCAAACCTCATATTTTGCCGTATCCCAACTGGTATTGCTGTGCGTCGGGCGGCGCACGCTGCCGTACTGAATCTCAAACGTAGCAAAATCCGTGTTGACATCAACAGGAAATTCCGCTTTCAGCACAGACGAATCCTCCTGCCAGTCAATGTCCGTGACAAAATCTATGCGCGGAATGTGATGGTACAAATAGATCGTCTGATCAATAAGGGAACGATGATATCTTTTCCTTATGCGCAAAGCATAGCGCAGAGGCCCCCTCTCCAGCACCTCCACCTGCTCCACCCTGTCGACAGACCAGCTTTTTTCTTCATAATACATATCAATATTCCAGCTATCCCAGCGATATGGACGATCCTCATAGACCACCAGACAGTTTCCGGGCGTGTTTTCCGGCAATATCCTCCGGCCGGCACGTTTATCATAAAGGCGGATCAATTCGCCCGCATCGCTAATATCAAAAGAGAAAAAACTGTTTTCCATGTGCGCAGTGCTGATCGGATAAGGCGTAATTTCATCACATTTGCGCTTACAGGGCAGTTTTTCTGCATCCGCCGCCCGCAGCGTCGTATAACCCAGCGCAGGCAGGCCCGACAGCGCCAGAAGCACCTTGCCGTCAAAGCTTCGCTGACTGGGCAGCATATTGCCAGAAGCATCCAGATACTGCGTCTTTTCCCCAAAGGGCTGATAAGCTGTCTCAAACAACGCATCCCGCCGGAAGGGAGCCGGCTGAAAGATCAGAAGGCCGGGGCCGTCTAAGGCGATCCGGGATACCAGGCGCTCCAGACCGGCATCCGTCAGCTCCGTCATCTGTGCAAAAAGCTGTGCAAACTGTTTTTCGGAATCCTCATACACCTTTCCGATACAGCTGCCCGGCAGTGTGTCGTGAAACTGGTTTAAAAGCAGCGTCTCCCACAGATCGTAAAGCTTTGCGTCCGGATAATCGTCTCCCATGCAGAAAAGAACGCTCTGCAGCAGCTCCGCAGTATAAAGACCTTTCTCTGCCCTGCGGTTATTCTTTTTTATTTTTGCACAGGAGGTGTATGTTCCCTGATGCAGTTCCAGATATAGTTCCCCTGTCCATTTGGGAAGGTATTTCTGCCCTTTCAGGCGATCCGCAAGCTCTGCGAAGAAAGGACCGATCGCCCCGGAAGTAACCGTCGGAAATCCGGGGATCCCCTTTTTCATGCGCTCAAGCTTCTCCAGCATTTCCATCGTGGGGCCTCCGCCTCCGTCACCGTAGCCGTAGCACATAAGAACCGTATGATTGACTTCCTTCTGCTTATACTGCTTCCAGGTACCGACTACCGTCTCAGGATGCAGAACACCATTGTAGGTGGCTCCGCAGTTTCCCTCCGACGCTCCCAGCTCCGGCGTGGTAAGAAAATAGGTCGGAATCTCAGAACCGTCAATTCCCTTCCACAAAAAGGTATCATATGGCATGGTATTGAGCATATTCCAGCTGATTTTCGAGGTCACGAAAAAATCAATGCCGGATTTTTTCAGGATCTGCGGAAGCGCCGCGCTGTAGCCAAACACATCCGGAAGCCAGAGAACATGGCTGTCCCTGCCAAATTCCTCCCGGATAAATTTTTTACCGCAGATGATCTGGCGCACCAGCGACTCCCCGCACGGGAGATTGCAGTCGGCCTCCAGCCACATGGCGCCCTCCGGCTCCCAGCGTCCATCCGCGATCTGCGCCTTTATTCTTTCATATAGCTGCGGATTGTCCCGTTTCAGGTAAGCATAGAGCTGCGGACTCGTATGCATGAAGCAGTAATCCGGATATCGCTCCATAAAAGAAAGAACCGTGGAAAAACTGCGCTGCGCCTTCAGGCGCGTCTGGTCGAGATCCCAGAGCCACGCCATATCAATGTGCGTATGACCGACGCAGTGTACGGTAACGGAATCGTCCGACGAACCATATCCATATTTTTCAAGATAATCATGCGCTCTTTTCATCCCGGCATAGAAATCCCGGCTCCCCGGGGTTCGCAGGTCCAAAAGATTTATCGCTTCATTGACAGCGTCAAGCAGAGAATATCTCTGTACGCTCTCCTCAGACATCGTCTGAGCAGCCTCAAAAAGCGTGAGCATATCATAATAAAGCTCCTTTACCGCCGTATCCAGAACACAGATTTCAGGGAAAAAGCTGTATCCGGCGTCCGTAAGCCCGGTGTACGCCTGGAACGCCAGCCTGATCGTTCCCTTCCGGTAATCCTCCGCCTCCAGCGGGACAACCGTATGGTTGGTATCCATTCCCTGACGAAGCCTGTCGTTTACAAATACCATAAACTGAGGGTTCATCAGATCCCAGTTATGGCTTCCTGCGGATACAAAGGTAGACAAGAGGGCGGTATCCCGCTTCTGGCCTGCGGCAGTGGAAACCCTGAGAAGGAGCTGTTCCTTCTCAAAGCCATCGGGGAGATGCACTGTCGCAAAAAACCAGAAGTAGGCATTGCGCCCGCCCCATTGCCCATGTATAGGATAAGGCTGCGCCTGTGATAAAAAAGGCTCAGCCGCATCCGGCGAATCAAAGCGGCCGCTCAACATCCGGATATTCTCTACCGGAATTGCCGCTTTTATCTGAAGGGCTTTAAGATCCATCAAAATCCTGCGGATCCGATCATTCCGAAATAACGTATTCATAGATTTTCCTCCAGATATTTTACAAAGTCCGGGAAATCCCCGGCAGTACGGATCAGTCCTCCGTAAACATTGGTTGCGCTGACTACCATACTGGGCAGCTTTTCATAATTTTCGTTTACACACTCAAAAGAACCTTCTTTTTTAAAACAGTCTGTCACCTTCAAAAGAGTGTCCGCTGCCAGAGAAAAGTCCTTCTGCGCAAGGCACCAGAGAATCCAGCCGGTGGCTGTCGCCCAGTATGCGCCGTTCTGATAGGTTTCCGGCTCAATCTCGATCAGAAGCTTCTCCCAGTATTCCCCGCGCAGCAGATGGCGTACCTGCCCCTTGTACATGTAGCGATCATAATTTTTATATAAAAAGGTAAGGATCGTTTCTTTTTCAGCCTTTCCGACCGGAAATCCGATGTAAAGCATGTACGCCATGCCCCAGATATCTGTCTGACGACAATCGCCGGAGGCAGCATAATATAACCCCGTGCCGTCATCGCGCAGTGTCCCGATGGAACGCTCCACCGCACCGGACAGAGCCGCATATTTCGCACTGTTTCCCAGGCTGTACTGGCTGCAAAGCATCTCCATCATGCGGCACGCTCTCCAGAACAGCAGAGATTCCATGAACAGTTCGCCCGTCTTGCAGACCGTATCCGTAAACCCATACGGAGAATGGGGCTTTGCCGGATTATTGAAGACCAGTCCCTTCTGATTTAAAGGGATCAGAGAAAGCCCCCTGGATAAGTAAGGCTCCCATTCCCGAAACAGAATGCCAAAATGTTCCATGTCCATTCGCTGATATAAGCTATATACTGTAAACACCAGAAATGGTGTATTATCCAGATTCGCCTCGCCGATAGGGTGGCCCATCGCACCGGCAGCATACACCCCGACGCCATCCCTGGTCACGCGGTCCGGCATCCATCCGTCCTCTCTGCGGTGCTGAATAGAATAACGGATACATGCGATAATATCCTCCTCCGGGACAGCAAAGCCGGCATACTCTGCCATATAGGAAAAATCCCGCAGCCACAGGGCGTCGTAGTTGGCAATGCCGTCAGGCGTATACAGCCAGGTGCCGTCATACGCCTGCGCACGGCATCCATGAATAAGTTCCAAAGAAAGTTCAGCCAGATAAGATTTCAGTGTGTTGTACATATAAGCGCCCTCCTGTCCGCCAAATAGTGATGATCTCTTTTTCCATCCACAGTATAGCACATCTTTTTTGTTATGAAAAGTAGTTTTGTAAATAATTTTGTCTAAAGTTGTTTACAAAAACAGAAAAGGGTGTTATAATAACCTCACAATCAAAAATGGACAGGGGAGATGCCATTTATGAAAAAGAACACAACCAAAGTTTTAAAGGCGGCCAACAAGTATCTGGTCATGCAGTGCATACAGACGTATGAACCGGTGACCACTGAAGAAATTACTTCCAGAACATCTTTAAGCAGGCCGACCGTATTGGAGATCATCCGGGAGTTTCTGGAAGAAGGCTACATCATGAAAAATGGATTTTCGGAATCCACCGGCGGACGTCCGGCAGAGCTGATCCACATTAATAAGGATTCGGCTTATGCAGTAGGAATCGATCTGGAGTTTCCGAAGGTCCGGATGGCAGTATCTAATATGAAGAAGGAAATCATTGCAAGTCGGGAAGTAAAGTTCCGGATAGACTGCGAAGCGCAGGAGGTTCTGAACAGACTGCTGGCAGAGATTGAGCTTCTGATCGCGGATGCCGGTAAGCCAAAAGAGAAAATGGCCGGGATCGGCCTGGGAATATCCGGGACTATCCGAAAAAATGAAGGAAAATCCCTTCACATCAAAAGAATCCGCGGATGGGATCACATTGACATGAAACAGATCCTGGAGGAACGTTTCCAGATGCCAGTGTATATGAAAAATGACGTTCATCTTCTGGCTCTCATCGAGAAGGAAAAATACCTTCCTTCGGAAACGGCAGATTTCATTTATATCGGAATCCGTTCCGGTATCGGAAGCGCTATTTTCTGTAAAAATCGCCCCCTTGACGGAAATCACGGAAATGCCGGCTACATTGGTCACACTACGCTGGACGTAAACGGACCGGAATGTGTCTGCGGAAACCACGGATGCCTTGATGCCTACGCCGGAGAGCTGGCGCTCAACAAATTCTACCGCAGAAAAACCGGTACGGAAAGCACCGAAGAATACTATACTCTTCACGATTTTATCGAAAAGACGAAGCAGGGAGATACTGACAGTACGGAGATTCTAAAAAGAGCAGCTTCTTATCTGGGGATCGCTATTTCCAACATGCTGAAGACACTGGAAATAGAAACGATCATAATCGGCGGATGCCCTAATCTCGACGGATCTATTTACTGGGATACCCTGCAGGAGACGGTAAAGAAATATCTGGTACATGATATGGAAATGCACCCGGATATCCGTGTGGGAAAGCTGAAAAAGGAAGATTATCCTCTTGGCGCCTGCTGCTATGTGTTTGAGCATATGTTCGCAAAACCAAAGCTGTCCCTCGCCGTCATTTAATCTGATTTAGTCCGACGAAACCGCGCACTGTCGGATTGAATAAAAATCTAAATTCCAAAGGAGGAACATTCATGAAAAACAAAGTTATTGCTATGTTACTTAGTATGAGCATGGTCGCCGGTCTGTGGACAGGCTGTGTGTCTGCGGAAGACGGATCTGACAGCGCAGAAGCGGTGACACTGGAGATTCTTTCCCTCAAGACAGAGGAAGGCCCTACCGCTGCATTCCAGGAAATGATGGATAACTACACGGCGGCAAATCCCAATGTTACCTTCGAGATCCAGAGCATGAGTTCTGACGATCTTAAAACTACGCTTCGCGCCAGAAGCGCTTCCGGGGATATGCCGGATATCATTACCTGGATGAAGGAAGTGGAGCCCGAATTTCTGGTTGACTTATCGGGCGAGGAATTTCTCTCCAATCTGAATGCGGACACCGTAGCCGGCGCGAACGCCATTTATGAGGATGCCGTATACGCCATGCCGATCGACAACGGCTATATCGGTCTGTACTACAACAAAGACGTGCTGGAGGCCAACGGCCTGGAAGCTCCCACTACGCTTGACGAGCTGATCTCCTGCTGCGAAACACTGCAGGCAAACGGCGTAACGCCTTTTGCATCCAGCCTCAGCAACCTGTCCGTACCCTATATGTCGTTGATCGCGCTGTTCGCAGAAACCGTATACGGACCGAATCCCAACTGGAGCGCAGAACGGGATGCCGGCGAACATACTATCGTAGCTGACGAAGGCTGGAAGCAGGCCTTTGATATTCTGAAAGACGTCGTTTATAAATACTGCGATCCGGACACTGCCTACAATCAGTCCTATGATGACTGTGCGGCGCTGATCGCCAACGGTGAAGTAGCCTTTTACGGCAACGGTTCCTGGGCGCTTTCCGGTATCAGAGACGTAAATCCGGATGCCAATATCGGTCTGATGGCCTTCCCCATCTCCGACAATCCGGACGATGCAAAGCTGCTCTGTTTCCCGGACACTTCCATGTCTATCTGCGCAGATTCTGAAAATATTGACGCAGCAAAGGATTTCCTGGCGTACATGGCAAGCGAAGAAGCCGGAACTATCTGGTCTGAAAACGTAAAAGTTTCTTCCGCAGTAAACGGAGTAACGGTGGATTATGACCCAATTGCGGCAGACATCGACTCTTATCTCACGAGCGGTCAGTTTACGCCGTATGGAGACCGGGTGCTCCGCAGCGTATTCACAGACAAGCTCTGGGAAACCTTCTCTTACTACATGCTGGACGAAAGCGATTGGGAGAGCCTTGCAACAGAGCTGGATACCTACTGGGACAAAGCTCTTGAAGAGGAATCCGCAGCAGAATAAACGCAGATTTATCCGAAAAAATGATATGTGATAAGAAATAATGGGAAATGCCTCAGTGATGCATGAATCATTGAGGCATTTTCTGAAATCAGAACGACAGGGAGATCGCAGAATCGGGAAAAGGAGCGAAACATGAGAAAGAAACAAAATACCTTTTATATGGCATTGCTGATGCCTGCTATCATCCTTTTTGTGGTATTCTTTATTGTGCCGGTGGTCCAGAGCATGTGGCTGTCCTTCACAGACTCCTATGGAATGAAGACTACCTACAATTTTGTTGGATGGAAAAATTATCTTGAGGCGTTTACCGACAAAACCTTCACAAAAACCATCGGCGTAACGCTGAAATATGCATTGATTACCGTAGTAATCGGAAACCTTCTGTCATTGCTGCTTGCGCTTCTTCTGGATTCCAGGATCAGGTGCAAAGCCGTACTTAGGACATTTTTCTTTGTGCCTAATATGATGAGCCTTCTGGTGGTAGGCTACATCTGGTGCTTCATCTATCAGCAGGTTCTTCCTGACGTATTTGCCGCCCTGGGGATGAAGAGCATTGCTTTGCTCGGAAATAAAAATACCGTGATCCCTGCTCTTGCGGCAGCCGGCATCTGGAACTGCGCAGGTTACTATATGGTAATTTATATTGCATCGCTGCAGGGAATATCAGACGATCTGATAGAAGCGGCAAGAATCGACGGGGCAAATACGCGGCAGATCCTGCGCCACATCAAGCTGCCGCTGATCTCTCCTACCATCATCACCTGTCTGATCTTATCCGTGGCAGCCCATATGAAGGTGTTTGAGCTGCCCTATACCATGACCAGCGGCGGACCGGTAGGCTCCTCTGCCACCATGGTTTACAAGATCTATATGACGGCATTTAACGCTAACCGCAACGGCTACGCTTCGGCACAGGCCATGATACTGTTTATCATCATCGGCGGTATCAGTCTGGGGCTGAATCTGCTCATGAGAAAAAGAGAGGAGAGGTTGGGATGAAAAAAAGACATATTGTTTTGCTGACAGTCGCCGTATGGATCCTTGCTCTGATATTTGCGGCGCCGCTGGTTCTGGTTCTCATAAATTCCTTTAAGACAAAGGGCGAGATCATGACTTCAGCTATCGCACTGCCCTCCTCCCTGTATCTGGGAAACTTCGTGCAGATCATAACGGAGAGTAATTTTGTGTCCTCCTTTTTCTGCAGCTTGTTTGTGGTGATCATAACTACCTCTCTGACAGTGCTGATAGCGGCGATAACCGGATACGCCCTCGCCAGATGGGACAGCAGATTATGCCGGATCCTGGTGCTGGTCATCATGTCTACCCTGTTTGTGCCTTTCCAGGTGTATATGGTCGCTCTCATTGTGGTAATCCGGGATCTTCATCTGGTCAACAACCTTCTTGGTCTGATTCTGGTGTATCTGGCTTTAGGGATGCCCGTCCCCATTTTCCTTTGCCGCAGCTACTGTGTCGGCATGTCCAGGGAAATCGAGGAATCCGCTATCATCGACGGCGCTTCCAGAGGAAGAATGCTGTTTACCATCGTGCTTCCGCTCATGAAACCTATTCTGGCAACGGTGGCTGTATTAAATGCCCTGTGGGTATGGGGCGAGTTCCTGGTGGCCTTTCTTGTATACGGAAACGGAAAGCCCATGACGCTGCCTCTGTCCCAGAGATATTTCTTCGGAACCTATACCAATCAGTGGAATCTGATCCTTGCAAACTTTCTTATTTCCAGCATTCCTATCATTATCTTCTACATCGTCATGCAGAAGCATATCATAAAAGGAATTGCTGCCGGAGCCGTTAAAGGATAATGATCAGAATAAGCCCCTTCATCAGGCTTTTGCCTGACAAAGGGGCTTAAATTTACCTTTCTCCCGTTAGAATAAATCCCTCAGCTTCTCCGAAATGCTTTCTTCCACTTCCTCGGTCTCCGTTTCTTCCACTTCCGGTATGGTAATGGATTCTGTTTTCATGACAAACTGTACCAGACCAATGTTTTCATTTTTCTCTGAGGTGAAGGAAACCGGTTCGAAGTCGCCGCCGGCAATCTTATCGACCGCCTTATCGATTTCTTCATCAATAGTTTCGTCGATGTCCTCCGTCTTTTCCACGAACTCGTTTGTGCCGTCCTTCAGCTCTGCGGTGCCGTCTTTCAGCTCCACTACGCCGTCATACAGATCCGAAACGCCGTCCGACAGCTCCACGGTACCGTCATAGAGCTGTGTCGCGCCGTCCTGCAGCGTGATGGTTCCGCTGTAGAGGGACCCTGCGCCCTGACGCATCGCATCTGCGCCCCCTG
>OGWU01000055.1_pt1 | contig 62487 bp, 62 predicted proteins | sample 1576071 | NCBI WGS metagenome assembly OGWU01 (sample SAMEA3541582, study PRJEB24748) | human gut metagenome | biome: human gut; feature: human-associated habitat; material: faeces | place: China | collected 2012
ACTACCCTAGTTATTGGGACTAGGGTGTCACCAACTCTTTTTGTCCTATAACCCTAAAAATCAGTCCCACATAAAAACGAGAACGGACAAAACCGCTCTCGTTTTTTATATTTTTTTATTTTAAGAGGTATTATTAAAAATATCTGAATACTCCGCGCACTTTGCCGAGGATAGTAACATCATTTACTATAATCGGGCTCATGGATGAGTTTTCCGGCTGAAGTCTAATATGACCGTTTTCCTTATAAAATGTTTTTACGGTCGCTTCGCTTTCAAAGCCGTCAATCATCGCCACAACCATATCTCCGTTGTTTGCAGTATTCTGCTGCTCTACAAGGATATAATCTCCATCCATGATACCGGCTTCAATCATGCTTTCGCCGCGTACATTTAGCATGAAGTTTGTTTTGCCGTGCAAAAATCTTGCCGGAACAGGGAAGTGGTCTTCTACATTTTCCTCTGCCAAAATAGGGGTGCCTGCTGCTATCCTGCCTATAACCGGTATTTCCACAGTTTCGGAAACCTCGGCTGCATAGCTTGGAGGAGCGCTGTCCTCGTCATTATCCACCACCATAAGTGCTCTTGGTTTTGATGGGTCTTTAATGATATATCCCTGTTTAACCAGAGTCTCTATATCTTTATGCACGGTAGAAGTGGATTTGATGCCGAGAGCAGAACAAATTTCCCTTACTGTTGGGGGATAGCCTTTAGCCCTTATCTCATCCTTCATGTATTTGAGTATCTGTTGTTGTCTATCTTTAAGTTTATCCATTGAAACACCTCAAAATTATCATTTACTTGGCAATATAATACCATAAAAGAAACATAAAGTAAACAAATGTTCGTAAAAAGAACGGAAATAAATTTGTTTGTAATGTGTTCTTTGGTGTATAATATAAACAACAGTTAGACGATAGCGGCAGATAAAGCCGTATAAAGAGACAGAATATCTCGGGAGGAAATGTCATGAAAAAATTTTTAAGATGCGAACATTGCGGAAATATGGTAGGCGTGCTTAACGACAGCGGAGTTCCAATGATTTGCTGCGGTGAGCCTATGAAGGAACTGGTACCTAACACAACAGATGCTGCAAACGAAAAGCATGTACCAGTAGTTACAGTTGAAGGTGATGTTCTCAAGGCAGTTGTAGGAAGCGTAGAACATCCTATGGAAGAAGCGCATTACATCCAGTTCATCTTCGTTGAAACAGATAAGGGCGGTCACAGAAGAGCTCTTAAGCCGGGTGAAAAACCTGAAGCAGAATTTAATCTTCACGGTGAAAAGCCTGTGGCAGTTTATGAATACTGCAATCTTCACGGACTTTGGAAGAAAGAACTGTAAATTAAATATTGACACGGCATCGTCGCAATGGTAATATACTAGGGTAGTTAAAGAAGAAGTTGTCCGCTTCTCACCTTGACGGCGAAAGCTGCCGGGTTAATATCATGTAAATTGCACGCATGGCGTGTATTTATGGCGGATGATTTCGATCATCCGCTTTTTTTATGAGTGGACATGCTTTTGGGGAGGTGTAAGACCATTAGTAAAGAAATTTTCATCAACGAAGAAATCCGTGGAAAGGAACTGCGAGTTATAGACCAGGATGGTACACAGCTGGGTATTATGAGCAGAGAAGAGGCATTGGCTTTGGCCGATGAAAAAAACCTCGATCTTGTGAACATATCACCTAATGCAAAGCCGCCGGTATGTAAAATACTGGACTACGGAAAGTATCGTTACGAGCTTCAGAAGAGAGAAAAAGAAGCTAAGAAAAAACAGAAGAATAATCAGGTTAAGGAAATCAGGCTCAGCACATTTATCGAAGACCACGATATCAATGTAAAAGCCAATACTGCATCCAAGTTCTTAAAGGACGGAGATAAGGTAAAGGTGAGCTTAAGATTTAGAGGCCGTGAAATGGGCTATCAGGCAAAGGGCTACGAGGTAATGGAAAAGTTTGCTGAAGTATGTTCGCCTGTGGCTGACATCGAAAAGAAGCCTAAATTTGAAGGAAGAAGCCTGACTATGATTCTGGCACCAAAAGCAGATAAAAAATAGATCATCACAGGAGGGAAAGAAAAGATGGCAAAGAATAAAATGAAGTCTCACAGAGGCGCATGCAAGAGATTCAAAATTACAGGATCCGGAAAAGTTAAGAGAAACAAAGCTTACAAAGGCCATATACTTACTAAGAAATCAGCCAAGAGAAAAAGAGGCCTGAGAAAGGCAACTACACTGACAAGTGCGGATCTTAAGAGAATCAAGGGTGTTCTGAGCAAGTAGGAGGTAAGAAAGAATGGCAAGAGTAAAAAAGGGCGTAAATGCGCATAAGAGACATAAGAAGATTTTAAAGCTGGCTAAAGGTTTTTACGGCCAGAAGAGCAAGGTTTTCAAGGCTGCTAATCCTGCAGTAATGAGATCCCTGCGTTCAGCATATGTTGGAAGAAAGAACAAGAAGAGAGAATACAGAAGAATGTGGATAGCAAGAATCAATGCTGGTGCGAGAATGAACGATATCTCCTACAGCAGACTGATGGACGGTCTTAAGAAAGCAGGAGTTGATATCAACAGAAAGATGCTTTCCGAAATGGCTATCCACGATCCTGCAGGCTTTGCAGTACTCTGTGAGACAGCGAAAGCCGCTCTTAAATAGATATATTAATCGGGCGTTGCAACTGGGGAACATAACCTTTAGGGCAGTGCCCTTTTTTATTTCACAAAATGAACAATGATTTCAGGTTAATATCACAATTATGTCACATAGGCTGTATTTCTTTGAAAGCAGATGTAAAATATGCTAATATAATTAACGGTAAAAAACAGATTAGGATAGGAGAGTTATATATGAAATACAAGAAGATAGCATTATCACTGGCTGTATGTCTTATGACGGCCTTTACTCTTACACTTACATCCTGCGGCAATCCGTACAGCGGTGTGGAAATTACCGACTATATTGAAGTTGCCGACTACAAGGCTATGAAGGTAGAACCAGTAACAGTAAGTGTAACTGACGATGAACTTCAGACAGAGATTAACTCAAGACTTGAAGCTGAAAAGACAGTTGAAGATGTGACAAAGGGAACAGTTGAAGACGGCGACACAATCAACATTGATTATTCCGGTTCCATAAACGGCGTAAAGTTTGACGGAGGTGAAGAGGAAGGCAGAGACCTTACAATTGGCTCCGGAACATTTATAGATGGTTTTGAATCCGGACTTATCGGAGCAGAGGTAGGAACTACAAAGAACATCAAGGTTACCTTCCCAGAAAACTACAGTCAGGCGGATTTGGCCGGCAAGGATGCTGTGTTTGCAGTAAAAATCAACTCAAAGCAGGAAGAAAAGATTCCAGAACTTGACGAAAAATTCGTAAAGGAAAACAGCGATGTTGACACCGTTGAGGAATACAAGGCCGAAGTTAAAAAGGAGCTTACTGAATCCAAGGAGCAGCAGGCAAATGCTGAAAAGAGAAGTGAAGTATGGCAGGATCTGGTGGATCAGAGCAAAATGAAGCAGGATGATGACGGTAACGACCTTTATCCTGAAGAACAGCTGCAGGAAGCAATCGACGAAACAACAGCAATGTATGAAGAGGTTGCTCAGAGCAATAATATGACTCTGGACGATTATATCGAACAGAGCCTTGGCCTTGATAAGGAAACCTTTAATACTCAACTTGAAGAATACTGCAAAATGCAGGTTAAGCAGGAAATGATAATGTACTATATAGCAGATCAGGAAGATATTGATGTTTCCAGATCAGACTATAAGAACTACATCAAAGAAATCTTAGCGCAGTACGGATATACCGAAGAAAGTTATGAAGAAGCTAACGGTAAGTCCTATGAGGATGTGGCAGGAAAGGACAATATTAAAGCTGCTACTTTAAGCGAAAAGGTTGCTCAGTTTGTAGTTGACAATGGAATTGAAAATAGTCAGAAAAAATCTGAAAAATCCAAAGAATCCAAATAATGTGAATCTGATGAAAATATAGACTAATGAAACAGTTAGATTGAGAAGCGACGCAGTCTGTGATACAGTAGACCCAATCGGTCCGCAGTATATGGGCTGCGTTTTATATTGTGGAACGACAAAATCTCTGGAGAACTCCTTAAGTGGAGTGCCGAAGGTGTAAGGATTGAAATATTTCGCAGACAATCCGATCTCTCAGGCAAACGGACAGAGCATATTTTTGTTTTGTCCTCTCTCCGAATGAATCGTTATTCTATACATATGGAGGAGGAATTTTTTATGGGTGCAAAGATTGCGGAGATCATTCAGATCATCGACGGTGCCATCTGGGGTGTGCCTCTGATGGTGGCAATCATGGGAACAGGTCTGTTCCTTTCGTGCAGACTTGGCTTTTTACAGTTCAGAAAGCTAGGCAGAGCTCTTAAGTTCGCTGTTAAAAATGAAGAGAGCGATGAAGGAGATGTAACTAGCTTCGGAGCATTGTGTACGGCATTGGCGGCGACAATCGGAACGGGTAATATCGTAGGTGTTGCAACGGCCATAGGACTTGGCGGGCCGGGTGCACTGTTCTGGATGGTGGCGGCAGCATGTCTTGGTATGGCTACTAAGTATTCTGAAGGTGTGCTAGCTCTTAAATACAGAGTGACGATGCCTGACGGACATAAGCTTGGCGGGCCGTTCTGCTATATAGAACACGGTATGGGCAGCAGATGGAAATGGTTAGCGATAATGTTTGCCATCTTTGGTGCATTGGCAGGAGCCCTTGGAATAGGAACAGCCACTCAGATGAACGGTATAGCATCGGCAGTACAGAACTTTGCCGATCCTAATATGGAACACACCGTAAGTATTTTTGGAAATGACGTATCCATTGCAACGGTGATTGCTGCAATTGTCGTTACCGCAATCGTAATAGTGGTAATCATAGGAGGTATATCCAGAATAGCTAAGATTTCTGAAAAACTGGTACCTTTTATGGCAATAATATATGTTGCGGTATGCCTTTTGATACTCATATTCAATTATAAGGCGATACCGGGCGCAATAGTTGAAATAGTTGAAGGTGCCTTTGGTCTCAAGGCTGCAGGAGGCGGCTTTGTGGGAGCAATGCTGGCGGCTATGTCAAGCGGTGTTGCAAGAGGTATATTCTCTAACGAAGCGGGTCTTGGTAGTGCACCTATAGCTGCTGCGGCAGCCAAAACAAAGGAGCCTGTAAGACAGGGCCTTGTGTCTATGACAGGAACATTTATAGATACTGTAATCATCTGTAGTATGACAGGTCTTACTATAATGGTTACAGGAGCTTACAAGGGAAGTGCAGAAGGTGCGGCAATGACTGCTACAGCCTTCGGAGAAGGTCTCCCTTGGGGAAATCAGGTGGGAGCATTCCTGCTTATGGTATGTCTGGCACTGTTTGCCTTTACAACAATCCTCGGATGGAACTATTATGGTGAACGATGCTTTGAATACCTTATGAAGGGCAATATGAAAGCGGTTATCGGTTACAGATGGCTTTATGTGTTTGCGGTTTTTGCAGGTCCTTTCCTGACCTTAAATACTGTATGGGCCGTTGCGGATATATTAAATGCCCTTATGGCTCTGCCTAACCTGATAGCTTTGCTTGCTCTTAACGGAGTAATAGTAGCTGAAACAAGAAGCTATTTTAAGAGGGCAGCCCTGGGGCAGGTAGATGGCTTTGAAACACTAAATAACAAATAAATTTTAAATAGAACTTATAACTTATCAATGGAAACAAAGGAATGATGATTCAGGACCGGCAGCACAAAATATGCCGGTCTTTTTTATATTTTAGTGGCACGAAACATACAAAATATAGTAAAATAATCTATTATAGGGAAATACGAACGGAGGAAAGATAATGAAATGTCCTTTTTGCGAACATCCTGATACAAAGGTAATAGATTCAAGGCATACCGAGGATGGACATGCTATCAGGAGAAGACGCGAATGTGAAAAATGCTCAAGGCGTTTTACCACATATGAAAAAATCGAAGAAGTTGTGCTGATGGTCATTAAAAAAGACGGCAGCAGGGAAACCTTTGACAGAAACAAGATAATGAGCGGTATTGTTAAGGCTTGTGAAAAAAGACCGGTATCTGTTTCCGATATGGAAAAGATAGTCGATGAAATAGAACGCGGCTTAAACAATATGATGGAAAAAGAAGTAAGCAGCACATTTATCGGCGAGCTTATAATGGACAAGCTCAAAGATTTAGATGAGGTTGCTTATGTGAGATTTGCTTCCGTATACAGACAGTTCACCGATATAAACACATTTATATCGGAAATAGAAAACCTTTTGGGCAGCAAGAAAAAGTAACGGCATAGGAGGTATTCATGAGCGAGATTATAAGGATTGCAGTGGACGGACCGGGAGGTGCCGGTAAAAGTACAATAGCAAAATTGGTTGCTAAAAAGCTAGGCATCGAATATATTGACACAGGAGCAATGTACAGAGCCATAGGCTATAAAACTAGCGTTAAAGGAATAGATCCTGCAAATCTGCCTGCCATGGAAGATATGCTCTCTGATACAACGATTGATTTTGTCGGAGGAAGTATAATACTAGATGGAGAAAATGTGGACGGCGCTATAAGGACTCCTGAAATGTCCATGATGGCATCAAAGGTGTCACAGCTAGCACCGGTTCGAGCAAAGCTTGTGGCTTCTCAAAGACAGATGGCTGCCGCTAAAAGCGTAATCATGGATGGTAGAGACATAGGCACCAATGTAATGCCCGATGCGGAATATAAGTTTTTTATGACTGCTTCCGCTGAGGAAAGGGCAGACAGAAGATATAAGGAACTTGTGCAAAAGGGTATTGATGCAGACTATGACGAGGTCCTTAAGGATATAGAAAAAAGAGATTACGAGGATACTCACAGAGAACTTGATCCCCTTAAGCCTGCTGAAGATGCGATTATACTTGATACAACAGGCATAGGAATAGATGAAGTGGTGGAGAGGATACTTGGCGAGGTGAAGTAGTATGGCTCAGATCAGACCTTTCAGAGCGATGCGCCCTTCAAAGGGATTTGAGGAAAAGGTAATCGCAAAGCCATATGATGTTATGGATAGAAGCGAAGCATCAAAGATGGCAGAAGGAAATAAATACAGCTTTCTTCATGTTACAAGATCTGAAATAGATTTGCCTAAGGAGGATAATCCTTATGCTGATTCCGTATATGAAAAGGCCGGTGAAAACCTGAAAAATCTTATGAGGGACGGCACGTATATGATTGAATCAAAGCCTATGCTGTATATATATAGACAGCAGGTAAAAGATCATGTGCAGACAGGCATCGTAGGCTGCGTTTCTATTGATGACTATGAGGCCGATGTCATTAAAAAGCATGAATTTACACGCTATGACAAGGAAAAGGACAGAGAAAGACATTTTATAGCCTGCAATGCGGATACAGAGCCTGTATTCATCACTTACAGGGATAATAGTCAGATAAGAACCCTTGTGGAAGGCTTTATGAGCAATAATGCTCCGGTGTATGATATTGCTGATTTTGACGGAGTTTCTCACAGGGTGTGGGCAGTAAATGATGATAATGTGATAAACGGTATCTGCGGATTTTTCGAAAAGGTAGACAGCCTTTACATAGCAGATGGACACCACAGAGCGGCTTCGGCATATAAGGTGGGACAGATGATGAGGGAAAAACATCCGCAATATACAGGAAGAGAGGAATTTAATTTCTTTCCTGCGGTGATTTATCCAGATAAAGATCTTAAGGTCCTTGACCACAACAGAGTTGTAAGAGATCTTAACGGCAATACTATAAATGAATTTCTAGATAAGATAAAAAATGCTGGATTTGAAGTATCAGAGCCCGTTGAAGAAGGTGCCAAGCCTGTAAGAGCCGGTGAAATCTCTATGTTTTTGGACAACCTATGGTATACGATAAGAATTACCGAAGGTATGGTACCGGAGGATTTGACAGAATCTCTTGATGTATCAGTGCTTCAGGAAAAGCTTTTAAGGCCTATTTTAGGCATAAAAGATATACGAAATGATGAAAGGATAGATTTTGTAGGAGGCGCCGGAGGCATACAGGAACTTGAAATTAAGACAAAAAATGGCATGTCCGTTGCCTTTTGTATGTATCCTGTTACGGTGGCAAAGGTTATGGAGGTATCCGACGCAGGATTGACCATGCCGCCGAAGTCCACATGGTTTGAGCCAAAGCCTGCCAGCGGACTGTTCATACATTTGCTTTAACCTTGAAATATACGGGTTAAAATGGTAAAATATAATCCGGTTTATTATAGTTTAGGATCTTGAGTTCCCCTGTAAAAGACAGGAGGAAAAATGAAGATCAGAGAAATGGTCAAGGACGAGCGTCCCCGTGAAAAAATGGCCATGTATGGCAGACAGACACTGACAAACAGTGAGCTTTTAGCCATACTTATAAAAACAGGTACTGAAAGACGCGGCGTTCTTGATATAGCAGATGAAATTATACATAAAAGCGGCGGCATAAGAATGTTAGCCGAATATTCCCTTGAAGAACTTGCAGCCTTTGAAGGCATAGGCAGAGCAAAGGCCTGTGTTATCCTTGCAGCGGTGGAGCTTGGAAGCAGACTTGCTGCTTCGTCGCAGCTTACAACAGGAAGGATTAAGGATGCAGGAGATGTGGCAGATATTTTTCTCGAAAAGCTCAGATACATGAAAAAAGAGCGATTCGAATCGCTGCTTTTGGATGCGAAGGGCAACATTATTTCCTGCGAGCTAATTTCAATAGGAGATTTGATGTCAAGTCCTGTGCATCCTAGGGAAACCTTTCAGGCGGCCGTAAAAAGAGGAGCTGCTGCAGTAATATTAGTACATAATCATCCTAGCGGAGATCCTACTCCCAGCGATGATGATATAAAGATAACAAAAAGACTCAAAGAGGCAGGAGACATACTGGGCATTTCCGTATTGGATCATGTCATAGTAGGCGATGGCAGCTATGTCAGTCTGCGCAATTTGGGCATAATATAGCTAAAAGCTAAAAGCTAAAAGCGAAAAGGAGAAGGAAAGATGGGTTTTTCAGCAAAAGATCTTGGTATTGACCTCGGCACTGCCAACACGATAATTTACAATCCTGAGGCGGGAGTAATACTTAACGAGGCAACCGCGATAGCTTATGATAAATACACTGGAGAGATAATCGCTACTGGTACAAAGGCTAAAGCCATGTATGGTAAAGCTCCTAGAAATATTGAGGTAATAAAGCCTCTTCAGGACGGCGTTATCTCCGATTTTGATATGACAGCGGAAATGCTGCAGATATTTATAAGACAGGCTACAGAAGAAAGAAAGCCAGCAGGACTCAGAGTTGTAGTTGGAGTGCCTAGCGGTGTAACAGAAGTTGAAAAAAGAGCCGTTTTAGAGGTCGTTCGTGAAGTAGGCGGCAAGGAAGTCTATGTTATGGATGAACCTATGGCTGCTGCTATCGGCGCAGGTCTTGATATTGAGGCTTCTGAAGCTTCCATGATAGCTGATATAGGTGGCGGTACAACTGATGTTGCTATTCTTTCACTGGGAGGCATAGTTGTAAGCACTTCCTTAAGATATGCAGGAGACAAAATGAGCGAAGCTGTTATAGCATACATCCGTAAGAAAAAAGGCATTCTTATCGGTATGAAGACAGCAGAGGATCTTAAGGTTTCTGTGGGCAGTGCCATGGTTGAAAAGGATTCAAACGGAGAGCCTATCGTAAGAACTGTAAATGCAAGGGGTAGGGATTTGGTATCAGGTCTTCCTAAGACATTTGAGGTTACAAATATAGATATGGAAGAAGCCTTAAGAGAATCCGTTGATACAATTATAGATGCCATTAAGTCCACTGTGGAAAAAGCACCTCCTGAAATTGCGGCGGATATCGCAGAAAAAGGTATGATGCTTTCCGGCGGAGGTTCTCTCATAGAAAATCTGGATAAGCTGATTTCCATGAGAACTGGCATGGAAGTAAATACAGCTGATAACCCATATGAGGCAGTTGCCATCGGAACTGGCAAGAGCCTTGATAACATAGAAAAGCTGAAAACCTACGCTGAAATAAAGATTAGATAGTTACGATTTACTTAATTAAAAAGGACGAACTTTAACATATGAGATGGATAAGGGAACATAAAGTTTTTTCCGTCGTTGCTGCAATCGTTGTCGTACTGATACTTGTAATAGTCGGCTCCTTTGTCAGCGGGGGAGGTTCATCCGTCATCGGAGGCGGTGTCCAGAAGATTATCAATACCGTTGAAAAGCCTTTTGCCGCATTTGCCGGCGGAGTAAAGGATACTTTCAACGGTATCTTCAAATATAAGGACCTTCAGGAAGAAAACGAGCAACTGAAGGAGGAAAATAAGGAGCTTAAAGAAAGCAATAATAACCTTCAGATGCAGAGAAGTGAATATGAAGAATTACAGGATCTGGCAAAAGCCTTTGATTTTGAACCTTTTGGCGATGACAGTGATGCTGTGGCAGCCAATGTAATCGGTGTTGACAATTCCATGATATACAAAAATATCACAGTAGATGTCGGCGAAGATAAGGGGATAAAAGAAGGCGATGTTGTGGTTGATGGAAACGGTCTCGTAGGCGAAGTAACTGAAGTAAATGGCAATACTTCTAAAATTTCATCCATACTTGACACAGACCATAACATAAGCTTTATGGTTCAGAATAAGACAAGCGTACTCGGTGTTTTAAACGGACAGGGCAAAAGTAAGCTTTCCGGATACCTTATTGATGATAATGCAAACATAGCAGAGGGTGATACTTTGGTAACCTCCGGCATGGGTCATTATCCGAAGGGTATCATTATAGGCAGGGTGTCAAAGGTTGAGTTTAACAGTGATACTCAGCTGAGAATGGTTGAAGTTAGGCCAACTGCAAACTTCAAATCTATGACGAAGGTGGCGATTTTCAAATGAAATGGTATACGGTGATTCCGGCATTTGTAATTGCTTTTATATTGCAGCCTACTTTATGCAACATCATTTCCATAAAGGGCATAGGTCCTAATCCGATTCTGTGCCTTCTTCTTGTGGGAGTGTTTTTATTTCCAAGGGAAAATCGATGCATAACCTGTGCGGTGGTGGCAGGATTGCTGCTGGATCTTACGGTTGGCAAATACACGGGGGTTTATGCTCTTACGCTACTTTTAACAGGGCTTATGACAGTTGGATATAAGCACTACTTTAACCTTGAAAGCAAGCTTTCAGTACTGCCACTGGCGGTGATGGGAACTGTTGTGTATTATGGAGTTTCAACGCTGATACTGCTTATAGGCGGTATGAGCATGAGCTTTGTAAGGATTTTGATTTCTCTGCCAGGACTTTTGGCATGGAATATTGTGATTATGTATGCAATGTATTTCATTATGATAAGGAAGGCGACAGCCAGACCTAGGAGGTCGAGATACGAAAGGTACGAAATCATATGAGATTTTTGAACAGATATTTTCCGACTATGCGACAAAAAGTAATAGGAATATTTATTCTTCTGGCAGTCGTGCTGATTGCCAGACTTTTCGTGCTTTCTGTCGTTCAGTCTGAAGAGTGGGATGATGCAGCAAATGCGCTGAGCATCAGGGGTATTTATACCCAGTCACCGAGGGGAAATATTTATGATAGAAACGGTAAGCTTCTTGCAGGAAACGAGCAGATATTCTCTGTGAGAATGAGTGCCGGTAATATAGATAATGGTGAGATAAACCAGGTTGCTACAGACCTTCTATCAATTTTTGATAAAAACGGAGATGAATATAATAATAACTTTCCTATAAAAATCAGCGACGGCAAGTTTTATTATACTTATGACGAGGAAATTAAAGACTGGCTCAAAAGTAATAATATCAGCACAGATGCAACGGCAGAGGAAGCGCTATATGCACTTGCTGACAGGCTTGGCATAGAAAGCGAAGATAGATATGAAATTCAGTCTGAAATACAAAATACATATGGCATTTATCCGCCTATTTCCGTTAAAGATATGAAATATACCTATGAAACGGAAAAGGAAGAGTTTTTAAAGGGCTACGGCCTTGAGAAGGATGCAACCGCAAAGGAAGCTTTTAGCGATATCAGAGAAAGCTTTGAAATAGAAGAGAGCGTTTCGGATAGTCAGGCGCTGAAGATTATGGCCATCAGAACGGAAATAAATTCCATGGGATATAAAAAATATATGCCAGCCACCATCGCCAGCGATGTATCCGATGAAACTATAATGGAGGTTGAGGAAAACTCTTCAGATTTGCCGGGAGTGGATGTGGTTTCAGAATCAAGAAGATACTATCCTAACGGCGAGCTGGCTTCACATATTTTAGGATACATGGGTAAAATTTCCGAATCCGAAAAGGATGAATATGAAAGCAAAGGATATGAAGCCTCTGCAATGGTCGGTCAGCAGGGTATCGAAGGGGCTTATGAGTCTGTGCTTAAAGGTCAGGACGGAACTCAGATAGTCAGAGTGGATGCCCACGGTGACTATGTGGAAACTCTTCAAGAGATAGAACCGGAAAAGGGCAAGGACGTATATCTGACTATCGATGCTGATTTACAAAAGATAGCAGAGGATGCCCTTGAAAAAAATGTTAAGGCAGCGGCCAGCGGCGGAGTTTTTACCAGCGAATTTGGAAATATAAGTTTGCAGGCTTCTCCTAACGCTAAAACAGGAGCAGTTGTTGCCATAGATTTGGAAACAGGTGAGATACTTGCCATGGCAAGTTATCCTGATTTTGATCCTAATCTCTTTGCCAGCGGTATATCATCTGAGGATTGGGCAGATTTGCAAAGTGAAAATCCAAGGGATAGCTTAGCTGCAGCGCCTCTTTACAATATAGCAACCATGAGTGCAATTCAGCCTGGTTCCACATTTAAACCGATTACCGCCATTGCAGCCCTAGAAAGCGGCTTTGATGCGGATACAGTTCTTCAGGATAAGGGATATATCAGATTGGGCGACAGAACCTTTGGTTGTGTATCTTGGAACTTACACAGAGGCAATCACGGATATATAGACCTTTATAAGGCTATTCAGGTATCCTGTAACTATTACTTCTTTGACCTCATCACAAATGAGGACTGGGCCAATGGTGGTTCGCTGGGAATGGACAGTTCTATGGGTATAGAAAAGGTAATGGATTATGCTAAGCAGTTTGGACTTGGCGAGGCGACAGGTATAGAACTTTCTGAAACTGTTATATCGGTTCCTACAGAAGAAAAGAAGATACAGGGACTTCAGAATTCCTTAAGAAATGTGCTCTATGCAAATGCGGAAACATATTTTACAGAAGATGTTTATTCCAATGATAAGAGATTGGATAAGGATATAGAAACCATTGTAGGTTGGCTTACTGAAGATAATATCACCTATAAGAAGATAAAAAACGACATGCTTCCTAAGGTGGGTATAAAGCAATCTCAATACGAGGATATAATACAACTTGTTCTTTACGATTACTACAATCAGGCAGGTTGGTCCACAGCCGATGCCTTTATGCTTGCCATAGGACAGGGTGATAATGCCTATACACCGCTGCAGATTGCGAACTATGCGGCCACATTAGGTAATGGCGGTGTTAAAAATCAGGTTAATATCGTAAAGAGCGTAGAAGATGAGGGTACAACTCAGAAGGAAGAGGGCACTAAGGTTGATACTTCACAGGAAATCCTAGATACGGTGCTTGAAGGTATGCACAGGGTAACGACTGGTGAAGGTTCCGGTGTTACAAACCAGTACAGCTCATTTCCTTGGGAAGTCTGCGCAAAGACAGGTACAGCCCAGAAGGACGGATATATAAATCCTGAATCGGAAGTGGATTATATTAAAGAGCATTTAGAAAGCTTCGGAGATATGACATGGGATGAAGTGCAGGATGAAATGAAGCGACTTATGGAGGAATATCCTGATACATATACCACAGAGGATACTGCAGTAAGAAGAGCTGTTATAAACTTAAGCGGCGGTAAGCTTACTTCTGAGGATCTTAACAAATACAAGGACAAATACGATGAATTTGCATGGACAATGGCAATAGCTCCTAAGGATGATCCTAAGATTGCCGTTGCCTGCGTAATTCCTCAGGGAGTAACAGGCGGAAATGCTAACCCAGTGGTAAGGGAAATAATAGGTAAATATCTGCAGTCGATTTCTGAAGATTACAGTAAAGACGACTATAAGATAGTTAATGAATTTAATTAGAAAGGTCAGTTATGGGGAAAGTCATTTTAATAGCATCAGGTAAAGGAGGAACAGGTAAAACTCTCTTTGCCGCCAATATAGGCACGCTTTTGGCTTTGAGAAATAAAAAAGTTGTTTTAATAGATATGGATTTGGGACTTCGTAATCTTGATTTGTATTTAGGTTTAGAAAATAAGGTGGTATACAATATCATGGATGTCCTTTCGGGGGTGTGCGGCATAAAAAAGGCGCTTATTAAAGATAAGAGGTTTGAAAGCCTATATCTGATGGCAGCTTCTCCATACAGAGACAACAGGGATATAACGCCTTTGCATATGCAGGTACTCTGCGAAAAGCTTAAAGAAGAGTTTGACTATATAATAATAGATGCTCCTGCAGGGGTAGGTGATGGACTTGAAATAGCAGCAGCGGCAGCGGATATAGCTGTTATTATCACTGAAGCTGAGTATGCATCTGTCAGGGATGCAGATGTGGTTGACGCCAAGCTAAGAGAAATCGGTGTAACAAATATCTGCTGTGTTGTAAATAAGGTTAATGCGGAGCTTATGGCCATGGGTGCCGTGCCAAGCATCACCGACATTACAGCAAAACTGCATATGAAGATGATAGGCTTTATCCAGTATGACGATAATGTGTATATAGCTACAAACAGAGGTGTTCCTATAGTATTTAAACCGGGAACATATATTGAAAAAAACTTCAGTAATATACTGGATAGGATAATAGAGGAATTGGAATAATAATTAGAAATTTAATTATACTCAGCCAATAATGATTAAATTAAAAACGGTCGTTTGCCAGTTAAGTTAAATGGTAAAGACCGTTTTATATTTTAAGTTTTAAATTATTTTATATATACAAGCTCATCTGCTATGGCTTTTGAAATTTCACTGCCTTTAAGGACTTCTATGATTTTTAAAGCAAAATCCATGGCACATCCCGGACCGCGTCCAGTGATGATATTATCAGACTGCACTGTGCTTTCAGGTTTTGCAATGGCATCTCCCAGGTGATTTTCCATTCCCGGATATATTGTAGCCGGCTTGCCGTCAAGATATCCCTTGGCTCCAAGTATCATTGGCGCAGCACAAATTGCCGCAATATATTTACATTCTTTATAAAAATCATCAATATATGATGATAGGGTAGTGTTATTTTGCAAATTAAGAGTGCCAGGCATTCCTCCGGGGAGAACTATCATCTGACATTTGTCCATGGAAGCTTCTTTAATCAGCATATCAGCCGTAACTTTTATGCCGTGGGCACCTGTTACAATCCTCTCGCCCACAGAAACTGTGGAAACTTCAATTTTCGCTCTACGAAGCAGATCAACACATGTGAGAGCTTCTATTTCTTCAAAGCCTTCTCCGAGATATACATATACCATTTCTATTATACCTCCTAAAAAAAAACTGGATTATTTAAATTGATTTGTGTCAGCGTATAAAGGCCACGCCTCGGTTGCTGACGGCTATATTAAGTATTATTCCAACACAGATCATATTTGAGAGTATCGATGAGCCTCCGTAGCTTATAAACGGTAGAGTAATACCGGTAACAGGCATAAATCCCATGCACATTGCGATATTTTCAAATATCTGAGCGGCAAACATTCCTAAAAATCCTATCACTAGCAGTCCTGCAAATCCATCTTTGACGCTGAAGGAAAGCTTAAGTATGGATATTAAAAACCATACGAGCAGAGCTATAAGGATGCTTCCTCCTATAAAACCAAGTTCTTCGCATACAACGGAAAAAATAAAGTCCGAATTTCTTACAGGCAAAAAGTCTAAATCTTTTATCTCACCGTTAAAGAGACCTTTTCCGAACAATCCCCCAGAACCTATGGCAACCTTTGACTGCCATACTTGGTAGTTGGCAGGTATGGATAAATCGTTAGGATAGAGAAATGCAGTAATTCTCTGCTGCTGATATGCATCTAAAAATTTAAATAAAAACGGGATTGCGATTACAGCGACTAAGGCTATTTTACCGAAAAGCTTAAGGTCTATTCCGGCAAAAAGTATCATGGCAATAAATATTATTATAAATACCGCTGCGCTTCCGAAGTCATCCTTCAATACTATAAGAATGATAGGGGCGGCATAAAGCACGGCTTTAAAAAAGTCTTTAAGATGATTTAATTCATCCCTATGCTTATTGAGATATATTGCCATCAAAATTACGAAGGTTATCTTAACTATTTCCGATGGCTGAAATGTAGTTATACCTATGTTTATCCACGAACGGGCACCATACTGCTCAACACCTATGACCGGTAAGTACGGAGTCAGCAAAAACAGCACTGAAAATATGTACAGAGGTTTCTGTATTTCTTCCAGTACTGAATAATTCATTCTCGATATTATAAATACAGCCGCAAACCCGAGAATATATGCGGCAGTCTGCACGATAACCGTTCTGGAAATCACTATGCCGTCATCATATGAGGTGGACAGCATCATCACTATACTTATGACCGCGAATACCACGGGCAGGATGTAGAGCGGCTTTGGTATATTCTTGAAAAGTCCTCTTATGTAGCCCATCCGTTTCCTTTCTTATTACAACCTTTGCGTCAGTCTATTCTTGACTTTTACTCATAATAGACATTATAATATCATAGTATGATTATATCAATAAATAATCATATATGTAATGCGATTTTGTTTATTTACAATCAAATATAATCAAAATTTGAGATACATCAAATTCAAGAAAGGGGGAATTAATGGCGATGAGCACAGGTATTGTGGTAGTCGTTGCAGTTGTTGCCATAGCAGTGGGCATACTGGCAGGCTATCTTATAAGAAAAACCGTAGGCGAAAAGGCCATCGGCAGCGCCGAACAGAAAGCGAAAAATCTGATTTTGGACGCGGAACATGAGTCCGAAACAGTTAAAAAGGAAAAACTTCTGGAAGCCAAGGAAGAAGCATTAAAGCTTAAAAATGAAGCCGAAAAGGAAATAAGAGAAAGAAGAAACGAAATTTCCAAAGCCGAAAACAGACTGGTGCAGAAGGAAGAAACCATAGACAGAAAACTTGAAAATATCGAAAGAAAAGAACAAAGCATTACAGATAAGGAAGAGGACCTAAATAAGAAGAAAAAAGAACTTGAGGTTCTGCACCAGAAGCAGGTGGAGGAACTTGAAAAGATTTCAGGTTATACAAAGGAGGAAGCTAAGGAAATCCTTCTGGCAAGCATTGAAAGCGACATAAAGGTTGAAGCTTCCATGCTTATAAAGGATATAGAATCCAGAGCAAAGGAAGAAGCCGATAAAAAGGCTAAAGAGATAATTACAGGAGCTATACAGAGATGTGCCGCAGACCATGTGGCAGAGAGCACCGTATCGGTTGTATCTCTTCCTAATGAAGAAATGAAGGGTAGAATCATAGGTAGAGAAGGTCGAAACATCAGAGCCATTGAAACGGCAACAGGAATTGAGCTTATCATCGATGATACTCCAGAGGCGGTTATACTTTCTGGTTTTGACCCTGTAAGAAGGGAAATTGCAAGACTTACCCTTGAAAAACTCATTGTTGACGGTCGTATTCATCCGGCAAGAATTGAGGAAATGGTGGCCAAGTCTGAAAAGGAAGTAAGAAATATAATAAAGGAAGCCGGAGAACAGGTTACTTTCGATCTGGGTATTCACAATCTACATCCTGAACTTATTAAGCTTCTTGGAAGACTCAAGTACAGAACTTCCTACGGTCAGAATGTTCTTAAACACAGTGAAGAGGTTGCTCATCTGGCAGGTCTTATGGCTGGAGAACTTGGACTTGATGTTACACTGGCAAAGAGAGCTGGACTTCTCCATGATATAGGTAAGGCCCTTGACCATGAAAAAGAAGGTACCCATGTTGAAATCGGTATAGAGATACTTAAGAAGTACAAAGAGTCACAGGCCGTAATAGAGGCTATGAGATCTCACCACGGTGATTACGAGCCGACTTCCATGGAAGCGGTGCTTATAGCTGCAGCTGATGCTCTTTCTGCTGCAAGACCTGGAGCAAGAAGAGAAACTCTTGAAACATATATCAAGAGACTTGAAGCCCTTGAAGAAATTGCAAACAGCACTGAAGGTGTTGAAAAATCATATGCTATTCAGGCTGGACGTGAAATCAGAATCGTGGCAAAACCTGATCAGGTCAAAGACGAGGAAATGCCTTATCTGGCCAGGGAAATCGCAAAGAAAATCGAAGAGGAACTTAACTATCCGGGACAGATTAAGGTTAATATCGTAAGAGAGACAAGAGCTGTGGACTACGCAAAATAGAAAACCAATACCGGAGAGAAATCTCCGGTATTATTAATTAAAAGCCGTTATTTAAAACGGCAGAACAAGGAGACAGATCATGAAAACCATATATCTGGATAACAGTGCCACCACAAGGCAGTATGATGAAGTCACCGATATCATGGTGAAAATGTTTAAAGAGGATTTTGGTAACCCTTCATCTATGCATGGACTTGGAGTAACTGCTGAAAAGGCAGTAAGGAAGGCAAGAAAACAGGTGGCAGATAAGCTGGGAGCCCTTGAGGAAGAGATATTCTTTACATCAGGAGGTACAGAAGCAGATAATACTGCCATTTTCGGAGCTGCACACGCAAGAAAAAGAAGAGGCAATAAGATTATAACAACTGCAGTTGAACATCCGGCAGTTTTAGAGGCTTTTAAAAGACTTGAGGAAGAAGGCTTTGAAGCAATATATCTTCCTGTGGACAGAGAGTGCCATGTAGATATGGAAGCCTACAAGCAGGCCTTAAGCGATGATGTAATATTCATTTCAGTTATGACTGTTAACAACGAAATTGGAACAATTCAGCCAATCAGAGAAATGTATGATATGAAGCCTGAGGGAGCCATATTCCATACTGATGCCGTACAGGCCTTCGGTAAGGTTGAAGTGCCACTTACGGATCTTATCAGTGTAAGCGGTCATAAAATTCACGGTCCTAAGGGCATTGGAGCTCTTTATATTAAGAAGGGAACTGTTATAGAACCGTTTATGGTAGGTGGAGGACAGGAAAAGCACATGAGATCTGGGACTGAAAATGTTCCTGGAATAGTAGGCTTTGGTCTTGCTGCCGAGCTTTGTGGAAAAGGTGATGTAAAGAGAGTTAAGGAACGCCTTAGAAACGGTATTCTTTCTGAAATAAAGGATATAAGAATCAACACTCCGGAGGAGGATAGCGCAGATTCAATACTCAACGTATCGTTTTTAGGAACAAGAAGCGAGGTTATACTTCACAGACTTGAGCAGGACGGTATATTTGTTTCCGCAGGTTCGGCTTGTTCTTCCAACAAGAAAGGCAGAAGTCATGTTCTTACATCTATGAATATGAAGGACGAGGAAATAGATGGAGCAATCAGATTCAGCTTCAGTGAGTTTAATACCGTTGAAGAAATGGATTTTGTAACGGACAGAGTAAAGAATGCTGTAGCAGAGTTCAGAAGATTAGGCAGCTTCAGATAAAAGATGCTAAAAGAAGTAAAAGAATACAGGAGGAAATAAATTGGCGGAAAAGATTTTTATCGTCAGATGCGGCGAAGCAGCTTTGAAAGGACACAATAAGTCATACTTTGAAAAGATGCTTGTGGACCGCATAAAGAAACTTCTTAAAAGATTTGAAAAAACCACGGTTACAAGACAGGAAGGACTTATATTCGTCAGAGCTGATGAAAGTATACCTTCAGATGAAATAATTAAGGAAATCTCAAAAGTATTTGGAGTGGCTTCCATAAGCCCTGCCGAGGAAACGGCTCCGAATATGGAAGACATATTTGATACGGCAGCTGAATATATGCAAAAACTTATAGATGAAAAGGGTGTTAAGACATTTAAGGTCGAAGCCAAAAGAGCTGACAAAAATTTCCCTGTAAAATCTCCTGATATCGCAAGACAGGTAGGTGGAGCAGTGCTTAAAAGATGCAAGGTGTTAAGTGTCGATGTTCACGATCCAGATGTGTATCTTTATGTAAATGTTAGAAGAGATAAGGCATATATATATCAGCAAAAGATCAAGGGATTTGGAGGACTTCCTTTAGGAACCAACGGTAAAGGCTTGGTACTTCTTTCTGGAGGTATTGATTCTCCGGTTGCAGCATTTATGATGGCAAAAAGGGGAATGATGATAGAGGCATTACATTTTCATTCTTATCCTTATACAAGCCAGAGAGCTAGAGAAAAGGTTGAGGAGCTGGCTGGCAAGCTGGCGATATATTGCAGCAGATTTAAGATGCATGTTGTTAACCTACTTCCTATACAGGAGCAGATTGTACAAAACTGTCCCGAAGAGGAAACAACCATACTGGTGAGAAGATTTATGATGAAAATCGCCCAGGAAATTGCAAAGAAAAACGGCTGCGGCATGCTTATTACAGGGGAAAGCCTGGGTCAGGTGGCAAGTCAGACATCCCATTCACTGATATGCACAGATGCAGCGGTGGATATTCCGGTTATGAGACCTCTTATAGCTTTGGATAAGGTTGATATTATGGAAATTGCAAAGGATATAGGCACATATGATATTTCCATTCAGCCATATGAGGATTGCTGCACGGTGTTCTTGCCAAAGCATCCGGTGACAAAACCTAAGCTGGATAGAATACTTGCTTCTGAGTCATTACTGGATGTTGATAAGCTAGTCGAAGATGCTGTTGCATCAGTGGAAACTGTTGATATTTATCCTCGATAGTGACGGGATTGTTGAAAAATTAACAATCCTGAAACACAAGTATGTATACATTAAATGGAAACTTTCCGAAAGGTTAAAATTCGGAGAGTTTTCTTTTTATTTTAAAACCTTTTGAAGCGTCTAAAAATCTCAAAAAATGCTTGCAATCCAGTGCGAAAAATGTTTTACTATTAGTGGGTATTGTTATAAAAATAACAACGCCTAGAATACTAACGTACCGGTTGGTAAAAAATTAAGTACCGTAAAATATTTATTAGAGAAAAGAGGAGGCATTCATATGAACTTTCAACTGACTAAAGAGCAGGAAGCAGTAAAGAAGATGGTTCGAGAGTTTGCTGAAGCTGAAGTTGAACCTATCGCAGCGGAAATCGATCAGGAACATCGATTCCCAGTGGAAAACGTTGAGAAAATGGGCAAATACGGCCTTATGGGAATTCCTTTCCCTAAAGAAGTAGGCGGTATGGGCGGAGATCACATCTCCTATGCCATCACAGTTGAGGAACTGTCCAGAGTATGCGCTTCTACAGGCGTTATATGTTCTGCACACACATCACTGTGCTGCTGGCCAATTTTCACATACGGAACAGACGAACAGAAGGCAAAATATCTTCCGGATCTTCTGAGCGGTAAAAAGCTCGGAGCATTTGGTCTGACAGAACCTAATGCCGGAACAGACGCTTCCGGACAGCAGACAAGAGCTGAAGACATGGGAGATTATTGGCTGATAAACGGAGCCAAGGTATTTATCACAAACGGTGGATATGCCGATGTATTTGTGGTAATGGCCATGACTGATAAGTCAAAGGGCAACCATGGTATCAGCGCCTTTATCGTAGAAAAGACAGACGAAGGATTTTCTATCGGTAAGACTGAAGACAAGATGGGTATTTGTGCATCTTCAACAACAGAACTGATATTCCAGAACTGCAAGATACCTAAGGACAGACTGCTGGGCAACATCGGAGAAGGATTTAAGGTTGCCATGTCCACACTGGACGGCGGCAGAATCGGTATCGCATCACAGGCACTGGGTATTGCTCAGGGCGCTCTGGATGTAACAGTTGAGTATATGAAAGCCCGTAAACAGTTTGGAAAGAAACTTTCTCAGTTCCAGGCTTTACAGTTTGAAATCGCTGAAATGGCTACACGTATCGAAGCGGCAAGACTTCTCGTTTATGAGGCTGCCGATATGAAGGACAGACACCTTCCATACGGTAAGAATGCAGCGATGGCTAAGCTGTTCGCGGCTGAGACCGCGATGTATGTAACCACTAAAGCCGTACAGCTTCACGGTGGATATGGTTACACAAAAGACTATCCTGTGGAAAGAATGATGAGAGACGCGAAGATCACCGAGATTTACGAGGGAACTTCGGAAGTTCAGAAAATGGTAATTTCCGCAGCGGTAATTGGCAAATAGTATTAAGGAGGAATTAAAATGGCATTTAATATTTTAGTATGTGCGAAGCAGGTTCCTGATACAAATGTTATCAAAATCAATCCTAAAACAGGCACATTGATCAGGGAAGGTGTTCCAAGCATCCTGAACAACGACGATGCGAACGCTCTTGAAGAAGCACTGAAAATCAAGGATGAATTTGATGACGTTCATGTAACAGTAGTTTCCATGGGACCTCCTCAGGCTCAGGACATGCTGATGGAATGTATCGCAATGGGCGCTGATGAAAGCATACTGATCAGTGACAGAGCTGTCGGCGGTTCCGATACTCAGGCTACATCTAATGCTCTTGTTGCTACTATCAAGAAAGCAGAAGAAAAAATGGGCAAGAAGTTTGACCTGGTATTCGCAGGCAGACAGGCCATCGACGGAGATACAGCTCAGGTTGGTCCTCAGATCGCTGAAAAGCTTGATCTTCCTCAGGTTACTTACGTTGAAGAATGTACTCTGAGCGCAGACAAGAGCGAAGTAACAGTTAAGAGAAACATGGAAGACGGTTACGAAATCATCAAGGTTAAACTGCCGTGCATGCTGACTGCTATTAAGGAACTCAACACTCCAAGATATATGACTATTGAAGGTATCTTCTCCGCAAAGGAAAAACCTATGCATGTATGGAGCGCAGCGGATGTAGAAGTTGATCTGGATACAGTAGGTCTGGAAGCTTCTCCTACAAACGTATTCCGTTCGTTCACACCTGCTCCTAAGGGAAAAGGTGAGATCCTGACAGGAAACAGTGACAAAGAAGTTGTTGAAAAACTTCTTATCGGCCTTAAAGGAAAGCATGTAATTTAGTTAAGGGAGGAGTAAGTTAAAATGGCAATTAATGTAATCAAAGATAAATGTAAAGGTTGCGGGATTTGCGTTAAAGCTTGTCCTTTCAGCGCGATCACAATGAAAGACAAGCTAGCTGAAATCGGCAGCGCTTGTACTGCCTGCGGTGTCTGCGTAAGCAAATGTCCGTTCGAAGCTATCGAAAAGACAGAAGATGAAGATGCTATTGATCTGAGCGCATACAAAGATATCTGGGTATTCGCAGAACAGAGAGACGGCAAACTGATGAACGTTGCTTTGGAACTTATCGGCGAAGGTAAGAGACTGGCTAAGGAAATCAGCGATGAAACTAAGCTTTGTGCAGTAGTAGTTGGTGATGGTGTTGCTCACCTGGCTGACGAATGCTACGCATACGGTGCTGATGAAGTAATCCTGATCCAGGATCCACTGCTGAAGAACTACACAACTGATGGATATACAAAGGTAATAACTGACGCTATCAACGAGTTCAAGCCAGAAATCGTTCTTTACGGAGCTACTCACATCGGTAGAGACCTTGCTCCAAGAATCGCTGCAAGATGCAACACAGGTCTGACAGCTGACTGTACAAGACTTGACGTAAGAGTATCAAGCTACATTGAATACGCAAAGAAGAACACAACTCTTGATACATCCACACTGGATCCTAACGATCCAAGCACTGGAATCAAGCAGACTCGTCCAGCATTCGGTGGTAACCTGATGGCTACAATCATCTGCCCTAAGACTAGACCGCAGATGTCCACAGTAAGACCTGGCGTAATGCAGAAGAGAGAACCTGTTGAAGGAGCAAAGGGTGAACTGGTTGAATACAAGCCAACAATCGCAGCTTCCGACATCAGAACTGAAATCGTTGAAATCGTTAAGTCCACTAAGGAACTGGTATCTCTTACTGATGCAGAAATCATCTGCTCCGGTGGTAGAGGTCTTGGTAACGAAGACGGATTTAAGCTCATCAAGGAATTCGCTGACAAGGTTGGCGGTGTAGTTGGTGCTTCCAGAGCGGCAGTAGACGCTGGTTGGATTGATCATTCTCACCAGGTAGGTCAGACTGGTACTACAGTTAAGCCTAAAATCTACTTCGCATGTGGTATCTCCGGTGCTATCCAGCATCTGGCAGGTATGCAGACATCTGACTTCATTGTTGCAATCAACAAGGATGCAGATGCTCCTATCTTCGAAGTTGCTGACTATGGTATCGTAGGAGACCTTTACAAGATCGTTCCACTGATCATCGAAATGTGGGATGATGCTGAAGCTCTGTACGACGCTTCTACAAAATAAGTTAATTAAACACTGATATTCTTTTAAGGGGCGCAGATGAGTATTTGTGCCCCTTTTAAGGAGTATAACAAGGGGTATCGATTTAATGAGAAATTTTGATTCAAATGTTCAGGTTATGAAATACAAGGTTCTGAGGGAAGTTGCAAGACATTCCTGGGCCGGCGAAGAAATTTTTTCCGTATTTGATGATATCGCCGCAAAGATTGTAAAAAAAGGCGAGCCGTCTACCAGCTGCTGTATATATAAGGACAGAGCTAAGGTTGCTGAAAGAATTAAAATAGCTTTAGGCGGAAATAAAAACAATCCGAATATTATTGAAGTAATAGATATAGTATGTGATGAATGTCCGGAAGCAGGACATGTGGTAACAGACCTTTGCAGAGGCTGCCTTGCTCATAAGTGTGCCGCTGCCTGCAGAGTTAACGCTATAACTTTTGGTCCTGATAACAGGGCAAAGATTGATAAGACAAAATGTGTTGAATGCGGCAAGTGTGCTGAAGCATGTCCGTATTCTGCTATAAATAACTTTAAAAGACCATGTGAAAAGGCATGTAAGGCTGATGCAATTCACATGTCTGAAACAGGAGAAGCCGAAATCAACAACGATAAATGTACTTCCTGCGGAGCTTGTATGACACAGTGTCCGTTCGGTGCAACAGTTGATAAGTCATATATAACTGAAGTAATCAAACTGATAAAAGAAAGCGAAAACAATACTAAGTACAAGGTTAATGCAATAATCGCACCTGCCTTTGCATCTCAGTTTGAAGATGTAAGTCTTGGACAGGTTGTTACGGCAATTAAAGAACTTGGATTTTATAATGTATATGAAGCTGCTCAGGGTGCCGATGTGGTTGCATATAAGGAAGCTCAGGAACTGGAAGAAAAGGGATTCCTTACTACTTCCTGCTGTCCAGCATTTGTAAGATATGTCAAGATAAATTATCCTGAAATAGCACCAAATATTTCAAGCAACCTTTCACCTATGGCTCAGTTAGGTTTGATTCTTAAGGAAAAGGATCCTGAATGCGTAAATGTATTTATCGGACCATGTACAGCTAAAAAGGCTGAAATAAGACAGGATACTGTAAAGGATTATATAGATAGTGCTCTTACATTTGAAGAGCTTATCGCCCTTATAGATAGCAGGGATATTGAACTTGAAAGTCTTCCTGAAGATGAACTGGACGATGCTACAGGATTTGGTCGTCAGTTTGCAAGATCAGGCGGTGTTGCAGAGGCAGTATGTGAAGCACTGAAGGAACAGGGCTCTGATTTCCAAGCTGATCCTATTGCTTGCGAAGGTCTTGATAAGTGTAAGATGACACTTCTTAGAGCTTCTAAGAATGTTCTTAAAAACAACCTTATTGAAGGTATGGCATGTAGCGGCGGATGTATAGGCGGAGCTGGCTGCTTGACTCACTCTGATAAGTACAGAGTTGTAATCGATGAACACGCTAAGGAAGCAACTCATAAGGAAATTAAGGAAATAGTCGAGGAGATTTGCTAAATGAGATATCTTCAGACGCAGATATATACAACGGATACAGGCATTGAGGAGCTTACAGGGCTCCTCATGCGTTTTAATATAGACCAGACAGTGGTTGAAAGTCCTGAAACGGCCCATGAAATACTCGATAAAAAGCACGATTACGAATGGGATTATGTGGATGAGGATTTTATAGATGACAATGCAGAGCCTAAAATAACCTTTTATCTCACTGATGATGAGGATGGCAGAAAGCTTTTAAATATGGTTAAGGAAGCTGTCATTCATATGGCAAAAGAGGATGGAGAAGGAGTTTTAGGACGTCTGGAAATAGAAACGACAGTGGTAGATGATAGTCAGTGGAAGGATTCATATAAGGAGCACTTTAAGACCATTGATCTTACTGATAACATCATTGTTAAGCCTTCTTGGGAGCCTGTTCCTGAAAATAATACTAAGAAAGTTCTTGAGTTGGATCCGGGAATGGCCTTTGGTACCGGCGACCACGCTACAACATCCATGTGTGCCGTTCTTATGGATGAAGCAGGATGTGAGGGTAAAAAGGTACTTGACATAGGCACAGGATCTGGCATCTTGGCTATTGCCGCAGATCTTTTGGGTGCTTCTGATATATTGGGAGTTGATATAGATCCGTCAGCAGTGGAGGTTGCCATTGAGAATGCTGAGGCTAACGGATGTGGCGATAATGTCAGATTTATAGAAGGGGATTTGACAAAGGGCATAGATTTTCGTGCGGATATCGTAGTGGCAAATCTTATGGCTGAAATGGTTGTAATGCTTATATCTTCAGTCAGAAAACATCTGCTGCCTGAGGGAGTATTTATTTCATCGGGAATACTGGTGGAAAAGAAGGATATGGTTATTGAAGCTCTCGATAAGGCTGGATTTGAAACCGTTAAAGTCATGGAAAAAGGAGAATGGTGTGCCATTTTAGCACGATAGGGAAACTGTTTATGAGAAGATTTTTTGTCACACCGGATGCGGTATCTGATGAATTTATAAGAATAACAAGCTCCGAGGATATATCGCATATCTCAAAGGTTCTCAGAATGAAGGTGGGAGATATTCTTGATATATCCGACTCTGTCAGATGGGAATATAACTGTGAGATAATAGAAATCAACGATGAATCGATCGTATTAAGAATTTTGGATAAGCAGTCCTTTGCTAGAGAGCCTGAGATTAACATCACTCTGTTTCAGGGCGTACCAAAACAGGGTAAGATGGAGACGATAGTTCAGAAAAACACGGAGCTAGGTGTTACAGAGATTGTTCCTGTGTTTATGAGTCGTTGTGTTGTTACAGATAACGGTAAATACGATAAGAAAGTAAAAAGATATAATACTATTGCTCAGGAAGCCGCAAAGCAGTGTAAAAGAGGAACTATACCTGAAGTTTTATCTGCGGTAGATTTCAACGGCATGTTAAAAAGCTTAGATGGGTTTGACAAGGTGATTTTTCCCTATGAAAATGAAGAAAAGGACACTTTAAAAAAGGTTCTTAAGTCATTTGAAGGAGAAGATATAAGGAACATTGCAGTAGTCATAGGTCCAGAAGGCGGATTTTCCGACAGTGAGGCTCAAAGACTATGTGAAAGTGGTGCTTTAAGTGCTTCACTGGGAAAGACTATTTTACGCACAGAAACAGCGGGTATTGTGGCAGTTGCCATGATTATGTATGAGATGGAGCTATAGTAACGTAAGGCTTTAAAAGATATAAAAAATAGGCTTTAGCCCTATAACCCTAAAAAATCAGCGGATACCATGTTGGTATCCGCTTTGTTGTTTCTTGAATTAAGCTGATATAAATTGAGACAGGTATTCGTACAGTTCTTCCCTTGATACAGGCGGGATAACAGGAGTCTGTCCGCTGTCGGAACCGGTATTACCTGTATTTCCGCTGTCAGGAGTTTCACCTGTATTACCGCTATCAGGAGGAGTCTGTTGCTCTTGCTGTTGTTGCTGTTCTTGTTCTTTTTTAGCTTCTTCTTCAGCTTTCTTCTTTTCTTCCTCTTCCTTCTTCTTCTTTTCTTCCTCTTCTTTCTTCTTCTTTTCTTCGTCCATAGAAGCATCAAATGTTCTGCCTGCTTCGGTGCCTGTTACATAATATTCACCGTCAATCTTCTTTACATTGTCAGGCTGTGATTTGAGGGAACCGTCCATACCTGAAGTTGCCTTAGTCATAATTGTGCTCCACAGGGATGCAACGGCATCAGAGGTAGCATCTATTGTTATATTTACATCATTACCAATCCATAATGCTGCTGAATACTGAGGCGTAAATCCACAGAACCAGATATCCATGGAGTCGGAAGTTGTACCTGTTTTTCCGGCTGTAGTCTGTCCGGATACCTGAGCGTTTGCAGCTATACCGTTTGTTACGGTAGTTCTTAGGATATCCTGAGTTACAAAGGCTACGCCTTCATCCAGAACTTCAGTGCTTTGAGGATCTGTCTCAAGCACCAATTCGCCGTGTTTATCTTCAACCTTTGTATAGGTAATTGAATCGACGCGGGTACCACCGTTGGCAATTGTACCGAAGGCTCCGCTCATTTCAAGAGGAGAAATACCCTTAGTCATGCCTCCGAGGGCAAGAGCAGAAGGGTTCTTATCGTTTACAGAACCGTCTTCCACAACGGTTGATATACCAAACTTTTTAAGCTGTTCTATGGCATAGTCGCTGCCAACCTGCTGATAAACACGAACGGCTGTAGTATTTACGGACTGTTCAACAGCCTTTCTCATGGTCATTTCGCCCTTATAGCCGTCATACCAGTTCTTTGGCCAGTCCTTACCGTTGTATTTAATAGGAGCGTCATTTATACCGCTGGAAGCTGTCCAATAGTCACCGTAGTATTTTGAATTTGTTTTGCTGTCAAATTCCGTAAAGCTCATCGGTGTACCTGCTTCAGCTGCTTCATAACCCTGCTGAAGGGCAGAGGAGTAAATTGCCAGAGGCTTGATTGAGGAACCAGGCTGACGAGGATTGATTGCTCTGTTGTAAAGCATTCTTCCTGAAGTGCCTCTTCCTCCAACCATGGCTTTTATTTCACCGGTTTTATAGTCGGTGATTACCATTGCTGCCTGAGGCTGTCTTACGCTGGCTCTAAGTGTGTAGCATGATTTATCTACTGTATAGTTGTCTCCACTCTTTACAAAGAGGCCCTTGGTTTGATCGTTGCTTCCAAAGAATGAACTGTCAATTACCAGATTACCGTCTTCATCCAGGCTCTTGTACTGGGCAGGAACATTTATAACGCCGCCTTCAACACTGTAGAGAGCTCCGTCTTTAAATTCATACATATCTTTGAATTCAATATTGTAATCCTGCACTCCGTTGTAAGAAGTAGAGTAGAAGTTCAATCTCTTTCCTGCAAGGAGAATTAAGTTTCCATCGCTTTCCTTATATTCACTCTTGGAGAGGGTAAATGTGCCTTTACTGTTGAAGTAGTTGTCATAATCGTAAAGGGTTATCTGACCGTTGGAACCGATTATATTTCCGTTGCCATCGTAATTTATATTTGTATTGCTCGGGAAGTTATAGTTGTTTGCAAATGCATCTTCTACAGCCTTCTGAGCTTTACTGTTCAGAGAAGTATATATGCGCAGTCCGCCGGAGTAGATTTTTTCTCTGGCCTCCTGAGCTGTATAGTTATACTTTTCTATAAGGTCATCGATAACTTGCTCAATCATGTAGTCGACAAAGTAAGATGTTCCGCTGGAAGCGCTTGACGCAACCACATCCAATTTATCCTTAAGATCTGTAGCAAGAGCCTTTTCATGTTCTTCGGCAGTTATATATCCCTGCTCTTCCATGAGTCTTAGTGTTGCCTCTCTTCTGTCCTTGGAAGCATCACCGTTGTAATAATAGATATAGTCAGAGTTTTCATATATTACCGGCTGATTTTCTTCAAGACCGGCATCTCCTTCCGCTGCATCTCTTTTCTTAACAAGGGCATAGCTGTCCGGTGCCTTTGGCAGAGCTGCTAGAGAAACGCATTCTACAAGGTCTAGATCCTTAGCGTCCTTATTGTAGTAGGATTGCGCTGCCGACTGTACTCCGTATGAGTTATTGCCAAGGTAAATGGAGTTAAGATATGCTTCCATTATCTCTTCCTTGGTGAGGTTTGATTCAAGTATTACGGTATAGTAGGCCTCGGATATTTTTCTGCTTAAAGAACGAACGCTCTTTGTTTCGGAAAGATATACGTTTCTGGCCAGCTGCTGAGTAATCGTACTTGTACCGCTGATACCGCCACCGGAGGTGAGGCTTTCCTTTATGGCTCCGAATATTCGTGTAATATTAAAGCCGTGATGTTTCCAGAAGGTCTTATCTTCTATGGCTACTACCGCATTGATAAGATCTTCAGGCATTTCGTCGTAACTTATATTTGTCCTGTTACTGCCGTCAAGATAGAGACTCTCTATAACTTCTCCCTGGTCATCTAAAAGCACTGAGCTTTCAGGAAGATAGTCGTAGATGTTATCAGGGTCTATCTTAGGTGTGTTGGCTATTACCGTAAAAGCGTAAATCCATACGAATACGCACATGGCAATACCGAACATAACGACCCATTTCAAGACTTTCTTTACCATATTCTCATCCTTTCTCAGAATAATTATATACCAATCCATTATACCACATTTGCAACGGGTTGGAAGGATATTTTACTTTTATGTAGCACGTGTTCACAAAAGGAATTGACAAAATATGGTAATAAATATACCATGTAAATGCGGGAAAGATACGGAGACTGTATGAGACGACCTATTGTGCTTCCCGCAATTTTTTTATGTGTCGGAATAATGGCAGGAAATTATCTATTATCTGGGATATCGCCTTTGATAATTGGCATACCTTTTATTTTTGCTGTCATCTTACTTCCCGATGAAATGAAAAAGAGCATAATCTGGGCTTTAGCAGGATTTTTTCTTTTAGTATATTTCAACAATGCTATGACGGGTATGGAAGATAAGGTGGGCCATGAGATGAATTTAAAAGGCTCAGCAAGATATGTTACGGAAGGCGAAAGCAGTTACGGACAGGAAAAGCATGACTTTTTTCTGTATACCGATTCAGGCGTCAAAATAAAGATTGCATATTACGGGGAAGTGGAAAATCGACTTGCTGGAAGGGAAGTTGAAGTTACAGGGAAACTTGAAAAGCCTGCAGGAGTCAGAAATCCGGGTTGCTTTGATTATTCCCTTTATCTGAAAAGCAGAGGAGTTGCTTATACAATGACGGCAGACAGCCTGCAAATTGTAAGCGAAGAATATAAAGGCATTGTTGAAAGGTTTTTAGCCTTTACAGATAAAATTAGATATGATTTTAGCCAAGAAATAAAAAAAGTGATGGATTCAAGGACTGCCGGAGTTATGAAAGCTATGATGTTCGGTGTAAAGGATGAGATGGATGATGATATCTACAATGAGTTTCAGAAAAACGGAACAGCACATCTTTTGGCGGTTTCTGGACTTCATATGAGCTTGCTTTACGGTATGCTAGCGGTGGTTTTAAGCGCAGGAAGAAAGAAAGTAACAAACATTACAGTTATATTGCTTTTGTTTATATACGCTGCCTTATCGGACTTTACACCGTCTATAATGCGAGCTTTCGTTATGATAACTGTGAACATTATAGGTAAATTGATTCATGGAAGATATGATCTAATGAATTCAGGAGCATTTTCAGTGTTGCTACTTTTATTTATGAATCCATACAACTTATTTCACAGCGGATTTCAGATGTCTTTTCTTGCTATTTTTATTATGGCAGCGGCACTTATAAGATTTAAAAACATCCCAATGAAGAAGGTTGTGAAAAACACTCTGCTGCCTGTTTTGACCATTCAGTCTGCCATGTCAGTTTATATCTGCTATAACTTCAATTATTTTTCTTTTACCGCTTTTATTGCAAATGTTCCAGTGACTTTAATATCATCTTGGCTACTTCCAATGGGAATAGTTGCCCTTTTTATGACATTGAGCATAGGTTACATACCACAGTTTTATGGTAACCTTATGGAGCAAGTTACCGATCTGATGCTAAAATCCAATTCTTATACTTATATGGAGGGAATAGGCACATTTGATACGGTAAGTCCGTCGATATTTACTGTAATGCTTTTTTACGGTCTGTTCTTTATGTTTTTAAGCGAGGATATTATGATTTCCTTTTCTAGAAGGAGATATAGAAGAATTGCATCTATTGTTATCGTTATTTTAGTGGGCTGCAGCTTCCTTCAGATAGCAGAAAGAGATGGTTTTGAAAATGCAGATGTGATGTTTATAGATGTGGGGCAAGGTAACTGCATGCTTTTTAAAAGCGAGGACGGTAGGACCATGCTTGTGGATGGAGGAGGTAGTCCGGCTTATGATACTGGTATTAAAACTGTAAAACCTGCGCTTTTAAAAAACGGCATTAAAAAAATAGATGTGGCTGTTGTTACGCATCTTGATAACGACCATTATCTGGGAATAAAAAGCTTGGCTGCTGACGGAATGATAGAAAAAATTGCATTTTACGAAGGAAATAAGCTAATTGAAAATAAGTTGGCAGAAGAATGTAATATGCAATCTTCAGATTTTATATTTCTTGCCAGAGGCGATAGATTACAATGCGGTGATAATCTCACGGCAGATATAATTGCACCGGACAGAAAGAGACCGAAAGAGTATCAAAGAGAATATGATGCAGGTGATGAAAATATACGAAGCCTAGTTTTTAAGGTAAATCTGGACGGGCTTACATTTCTTGTAACCGGTGATATAGATACTGAAGTTGAAAATGAGCTTAAAGGCGATTTGAAAGCAGATGTTTTGCAAGTGCCACATCATGGCAGTGCAGGAAGCTCTGGTGATAAATTTATAAAGAGGGTTTCTCCTAAGGAGGCTGTATTTCAGGTGGGTAAAAATAATTACGGTCACCCTTCTCCTAAGGTTATTGAAAAGTATCAAAATAAGTGTATAATCATAAACAGAAACGATGAAGACGGTGCAATAGGCTTTATTATTTCAAATGGCCGTTATAAAAAAGTAACGGTAGTCAAAGGGTAATTCGCTTTCAATAGAAACGGACAGTTTATAATGGCATTTTATGGCAAGCAAAAAAAAGAACATGATTTCAGAAGGTTTCAAAGGGACCTTAAGGAGGACAAATTCGGTGAACTTGTCCTTTTTTGCGGTGAAGAAGAATATCTTTCCAGCTGGGCCTGCGAAATGCTCATTGAAAAATATATAAATCCGGTAACAAAGGCCCTCGATCTTGATGTAATAAACCTTGAACTTGCCCAAGCAGACGATATAATTACAAGCTGTGAAACAGCACCTATGCTTTCTGAAAGGAAAATAGTTCTTTTAAAGCATTACAACGGAGAGTTTGCATCTGAGCTGGCAGATTACGCTAAAGACATGCCTTCAACGGTACTTCTTGTAATAACCTGCAAAGAAGCGGATAAACGCTTGGCTGAAAAAGCATCCTTATATGAGTTTGGACCTCTCTACAGAGAAGAGCTTGAGGGATTTATATCCAAAAGATTTAAGGCGGCCGGTAAGAATGTTTCAAGGGGAATAATCACTACTCTTATAAACGAGAGTGGCTATCTCAATAAGGATATAGATTATAATCTGTATAATCTCCAAGGAGATTTAAAAAAAATTATCGCTTTGAGCGATGATGAAATAACTTTAGATGACATAAGAAGCGGAATTTCCGATAATTTGGAGCACGGCGTTTTTACATTGCTTGATGCCATAAGCGGAAACAGAAAGGATAAGGCATTTGATCTTTTGCATCAGCTGCTTTTATCGGGTACAGACCGTTTCAAACTTCTCGCCTCTGTGATTTCTCAGCTTGAACTTATGCTTCAGGCCAAAGAAATGAGTGAAGGAGGACTTAAAATAGGTGAAATCAAGAAAGCTTTGAAAGCACATGAATACAGAGTGCAGAAGGCTTTGGATTTTGCAAGAAGCTATAGCATTTCGGATTTAAAGAGGATTTTATCGGTAGCATATACCACTGATACGAGAATTAAAAGTGGACTTCTTGAGGGTCAACTGGCTCTTGAGATGCTGATAGCTGAAATTTGACAAAAAAGCATTGCTATATAAATTGAAGGGTTATATAATTGATATTGACAAAATATTAACATAGCTTATGCTTTAAATTTTTTATTATATCAGGGAGGACGGAAATGTATAAAATTTTAGAGGCTAAAAAGCTGGCCGAAAACATTTACCTCATGAATGTGGAAGCTCCTCGTGTAGCAAAGCATTGCGAACCGGGACAGTTCGTAATCGTAAAGATTGACGAAAAGGGCGAAAGAGTTCCTTTGACAATCTGTGATTACGACGCTGAAGCAGGTACAGTAACAATCGTTTTCCAGACGGTTGGTGCTTCCACTAAGAGAATGGCTGACCTTAAGGCAGGAGATAGCTTCCGTGACTTTACAGGTCCGCTTGGTTGTCCATCGGAATTTGTAAATGAGGACATCGAAGAGCTGAAGAAAAAGAACATTCTCTTCATCGGAGGAGGCGTAGGAGCAGCACCGGTATATCCTCAGGTAAAATGGATGAAACAGCACGGCATTGATGTGGATGTTATTGTAGGATCCAAGACAAAGGATATGCTTATTCTTGAGGATGAGATGAAGGCTGTATCCGGTAACTACTATCCATGTACTGATGACGGATCTTATGGACATTCCGGTATGGTTACAACAAAGCTTGAACAGCTGGTTAAAGAAGAAGGTAAAAAGTACGACCTCTGCGTAGCAATAGGTCCTATGATAATGATGAAGTTTGCATGCCTGATGACAAAGGATTTAGGTATTCCGACAATTGTTAGCATGAACCCTATCATGGTTGACGGAACTGGTATGTGCGGAGCATGCCGTCTGCATGTGGGCGATGAAATTAAGTTTGCATGTGTTGACGGCCCTGAATTTGACGGACATCTTGTTAACTTCGACGAAGCTATGAAGAGACAGGCAATGTATAAAACAGAAGAAGGAAGAGCTCTGCTCAAATTGCAGGAAGGTGATACACATCACGGCGGATGTGGACATTGCGGAGGTGACAACTGATGGCAGATATGTTAAAGAGAGTTCCTGTCAGAGAGCAGGATCCTAAAGAAAGAGCAAAGAATTTCGAAGAAGTTTGTTACGGTTACAATCTGGAAGAGGCAATGGAAGAAGCCGCCAGATGTCTTAACTGTAAAAATGCTAAATGTATAGAAGGTTGTCCGGTATCAATAAATATTCCGGGCTTTATAAGCAAGGTTAAGGAAGGAGATATTGAAGGAGCTTATCAGGTAATAGGCGAATCTTCAGCACTTCCTGCAATCTGCGGAAGAGTATGTCCTCAGGAATCCCAGTGCGAATGCAAGTGCATTAGAGGTATTAAGGGAGATCCTGTATCAATCGGTAAGCTGGAAAGATTTGTCGCAGACTATGCTCTTGAAAACGACATTAAACCAAAGAAGGCTGAAAAGACAAACGGCCATAAGGTTGCTGTAATAGGTTCAGGCCCTTCAGGACTTACTTGCGCAGGAGATTTAGCAAAGCTGGGATACGAAGTTACAGTATTTGAAGCTCTCCATGAACTTGGCGGCGTGCTTGTATACGGTATTCCTGAATTCCGTCTGCCTAAGGAAAAGGTAGTTAAAAAGGAAATCGAAAAGGTTAGAGAACTGGGCGTTAAGTTTGAAACAAACGTAGTAATCGGTAAATCTACAACCATAGATCAGCTTATCGAAGAAGAGGATTTTGAAGCTGTATTTATCGGTTCCGGCGCAGGACTTCCTATGTTTATGGGTATTCCTGGTGAAACTGCTAACGGCGTATTTTCTGCCAACGAATATCTGACAAGAAGTAATCTTATGAAGGCCTTTGACGATTCCTATGATACTCCTATTGTTGCAGGTAAGAAGGTTGCAGTAGTAGGTGGCGGAAACGTTGCTATGGATGCTGCAAGAACAGCTTTAAGACTTGGTGCAGAGGTTCACATTGTTTACAGAAGAAGTGAAGCAGAACTTCCTGCCAGAGTCGAAGAAGTGCACCATGCCAAAGAAGAAGGAGTTATCTTTGATCTTCTGAGAAACCCTAAGGAAATTCTTGTTGATGAGAACGGCTGGGTAAAGGGCATGAAGGTTATAAAAATGGAACTTGGCGAACCTGATGAATCAGGAAGAAGAAGGCCGGTTGAAGTTGCAGGCTCCGAATATGAAATAGAAGTGGATACAGTTATCATGTCTTTGGGAACTTCACCAAACCCATTGATAGCTTCTACAACTAACGGACTTGAAACAAATAAGAAAAAGTGTATTGTTGCTGATGAAGAAAACGGACAGACATCAAAGGCATATGTATTTGCCGGTGGTGATGCAGTAACAGGAGCTGCTACAGTAATCCTTGCCATGGGTGCAGGTAAAGCTGGAGCCAAGGGTATACATGAACTCCTTTCAGCAAAATAGCTGATTAAAAATCACATTAAAAACGGGACCCAAGATAGGTCCCGTTTTGTTTGTTTTTGTTCGATAATCTTTATTTTTTCTTGAATGTTGCATTTGTCTTGTTTAAGAAAGCAGACATTCCTTCCTTCTGGTCTTCTGTTGAGAAAAGCTGACCGAAGGATTCGATTTCAATCTTTGAAGCAATCTTCATGTCGAGATTGTAACCGTCATTTATAGCTGATTTAGCAAGTCCGATTGCCAGCTGTGCCTTGGCAGAAATCTTCTTAGCGATGCCACAAACCTCGTCCATAAGAGCATCAGGTTCAACAACCTTTTCAACAAGACCTATTCTCAGAGCTTCCTGGGCATCAATTGTGTCAGCAGTGAAAATGAGATATTTAGCCATTCCTCTGCCAACAAGTCTTGGCAGTCTCTGAGTTCCGCCAAAGCCCGGTATAATTCCGAGACCTACTTCAGGCTGTCCAAATTTTGCCTTTGAAGAAGCAACTCTTATATCACATGCCATGGCAAGCTCACATCCGCCACCGAGAGCAAAGCCGTTTACGGCTGCGACAATAGGCTTTTCTATGTTTTCCATGTAATTCATAAGCTTGTGGCCCTTTATACCCAGATTTCTACCTTCAAGTGTGGACATTGTGCTCATGGCAACGATGTCGGCACCTGCAACAAAGGCTCTTCCTTCACCTGTAAGAATAGCCACATCTGCGTTTTCGTCAGCTTCAAACTGCTCAAAGGCCTTATACAGTTCGTCCAGCACCTGCGGATTTAAAGCATTCAGTGCCTGAGGGCGGTTGACAGTAATCAGAACGATACCGTCCTTTGTTTCATACTTGATAGTTTCGAACATAGTTATTTCCTTTCCTCTTTGCTTTGTTAAAATTATAACAACTATAATTTAATTATAGCATCACTAATGGAACTGTCAACTGTTTAAAGGACATATGATTGCACTAAAGCAAAGTCCTTACCACTATCAAAATACCTGTTTTAAAACTTACTTCTATTTGACTATCTACAAATTCATTGCTTATTCCCAAGGGAAAGGAATTTGTGATAGTGTGATTATTTAAAGGATAGTAAGCACCCTTGTAGGTAAGGCCTGTTACCTCAGGAGTATGAGCAAAGGCAGAAAATTTCATTCCGGCGCCGCCTTTATATATTCTGGTGCCAGGTCTTTGTACTGTTATGCTCTGCATTGGGTCAATCATATTTATTTCTACACCGTTTTCAGAATAATGAACGATGTTCTGGATGTTTCCGATGGTGTGATCAACCCGGCCGCCTATGCCTCCTATGATTGTGATTTCTTTAGCATCGTTTTCGATGGCAAGGGACAGGGCTAGCTGAAGATCGGTATCATCCTTTTCCACTGGAACTTTTATAACATTGTCACCTTTGGGAGCATGACCAAGGGAATCAAAATCACCTACTATAAGATCTGGATTTATTCCTGCTCGGTCGGCATAAACAACTCCTCCGTCTGCACAGATTATATAATCTGCAGCGGTATCCCGTATAAGCTCGTCTATTTTGTCCTTTTCGCCTTCAATATATGAAGTTATTATCATTATTTTTTTCTTTTCCATGGGTGATATTATATTACATTTTGCATTAAAAGACAAAGCGTACATTCCTTGATTATCATGACATTTTTAGTGTATAATTTAAACTGGATTTTGTACACGGCAATAAAATACGACAGAAGGGAGCAGTACAGAAAACATGATATTTACAGGACCTTTAGCAGATGCTCTTGCAGTGTTGGTGGGAGGCCTTGCAGGTACGGCCATAGGTGACAGAATAAGCGACAGATTAAATAATATAATGATGCAGGCCCTTGGACTTGCCAGTATCTTTATCGGAATTTCCGGTGCGCTGGTAGGTGAAAATATTATGGTTTGCATTCTTTCTCTGGTAATAGGAGGAGTTATAGGTAATCTATGCGATCTGGACGGCAGGATGAACAGACTTGGCGACTTTATGGATAGAAAGCTTAAAAAAATCAGCTTCTTTAAAAAGTCAGGCAAGTTTACGGAAGGATTTATACTTGCGACGGTTATGAGTTGTACCGGCGGAATGGCGATTGTAGGTAGTATTGAAAGCGGCATCAACCTTAATCACGATATAATGTTTTCAAAGGCTGTTATGGACTTGTGCATGGGAGTAATACTTGCTTCAACATTGTCCATCGGTGTAATTTTTGCATCTGTTCCTTTGATTTTGTATCAGGGCACACTAACTCTGATTGCCGCAATGATTGGGGAATTTTTGACTCAGGCGACAATAAATGAAATGTCATGTGTAGGCAATATACTTATAATGGCCATGGGGCTTAATGTAATAAAGGCTACGGATATTAAGGTGGCAAATTTGTTGCCGGCACCTTTTTTGCCTATTATATTATGCCTATTTATGTAAGAGAGGTTAGCTATGCTTCACGAAATATATCCTAGCGTTCTAGACAATCATTTTGAAAAAAGAGAACCGAAGGATGATGCTTTATGCATATCAATAAACAACGGTGCAATACTTCTGGTGGAGGAAGAAGAGATATGCTTTCCGAGATACGGTGATATAAAGTTTGAAGTGGGATCTTATGTGTATCTCTTTTCCCTAGACGAAACTGAATTTTACATGGTGGAAATGCTTTCCGGGGATATTTTGGGATGTAGTTATATGCCTATGAGCGTATTTCGCAAAATGAAGCCTAAAAATTATCTTTATGCAGGTATGACTGCGTATCATCTATATGTATGGTACAGGGACAACAGGTTTTGCGGAAGATGTGGTGGTAAGCTTGTCCACAGCGATAAAGAGAGGATGCTCCACTGCGATAAATGTGGAAATTCCATATATCCGAAGATAATGCCAGCTGTAATTGTGGCAGTAACTAAAGGCGACAGTATACTTGTGACCGCGTACAGAGATAGACCATATAAGGGCTATGCTCTTATAGCAGGTTTTACTGAAATCGGTGAAACTGCAGAGGAAACCGTAGCAAGGGAAGTTATGGAGGAAGCAGGTATTAGGGTAAAAAATATAAGATATTATGCTTCTCAGCCTTGGGGTATAGCACAGGACTTGCTTTTAGGCTATGTATGTGAAGCAGACGGTGATGACGAAATCATAATAGATGAAAATGAGCTGTCCTTTGCAAAATGGATAAAAAGATCGGAACTGGAAGTGAAAAACGAAGATGTTTCCATGACAAACGATTTGCTTGTTAAATTTAAAGAAGGGAAAATATAAATATGAAAAAAACAGTAAAAAGAGTTGCAGCTGTGATGATGGCATTTTTGGTATGCATCAGTATGACGGCATGTATGGAAAAGCAGTCATACGCAGAGTTTGATGAAGGAACCCAACATGTGGTTTTTAAGGATCTTGAAATAGATATCCCGTCTGCATGGGTTATGGACGAGGAAGAAAGCACTGATAACAGCGTTTGGTATCATAAAAATGTCCGCAGCGTTACTCAGAGCATGTTTTATATGAGTTCTGGTCAGACAAAGGAAGACTTTGATGCATCCAATGAGGAAGACAAATTCTTTGATCAGTATCTTATTGAGCTGGGAAGAAGTGAAGGCGTAACCCATATGTCAGAGGCTAAAGCCAGTGAGTTTGCAGGAAACCAGATGCGTTATGTGACATATGATCAGGATATAAGCCACCATGACTATAAGGTGCAAACTTATCTTATACTTAAAGGCAAAACTTATTACAATATAACCTTCGGTACTTTCGTGGATAACGAAGATGATTTCACAAAGGCCTTTGAGACTTTGGAAATGAAGTAAATTTTAAAATGAAATAGTTGTAAATATCCCATAAATGGTTAATCCGTTTATGGGATTTTTTTGCGAAAAAACAATTACATAATTTTCCAAAAATCTATTGCTAATAACAAACAAATGGTATAATATGGAAACATAAAAATGGAAAAATAAGGAAATTACAACCGATGATATAAGGTATATGAAATGTTAGTTAAAGAATTTACAGAAGAAATAAGAAATATGCTTTCAGGTATAGAAAAGGAACCGGACAGACATGAGCTTATCGGATTTATTGAAAGAACTGCTTTAAGGGAAATTTCCTTTGAGAATATGTCTGTGAAAGATATTCATAAAATCTCAAAAAGAGTCTTTTACGCCGTTGGAAGCGATGTGTCAATGCTTGAGCCCTACATTGATGATGAAAATGTATCTGAAATTATGGTAAACGGGCCGGGTGATGTATTCATTGAAAAAGAAGGAAAACTGATTAAAACAGAAGACAGTTTCTTTGATACGCAAGAGCTTGAGGAGGTCTTAAGAAGGATTGCTGGTAAGGTTCACAGGGAAATAAATGAACTGGTGCCAATAGTTGATGCTAGACTTCCTGATGGTTCTAGAGTTAATGGAGTTTATAAAAATATTGCCATTGGAGGACCAATACTGACCATAAGAAAATTTCCTAAAATAAATATGTCCATGGAAAATCTTATAGAAATTGGAACTATAACCGCTGAAGCAGCCGATTTTCTTAAAAATATGATGAAATCGGGAGCTAACATCTTTATATCAGGAGGAACATCCACAGGTAAAACGACTTTCTTAAGCGCAATGACAGGATATATAGGCAAGGAAGAAAGAGTAATTGTTATTGAAGATAGTGCGGAGCTAAAGCTGTCAGGAATTGATAATTTGGTGAGAATGGAATGCCGAATATCATCAGGAGGGCGTGTGGATATAGGAATGAATGAGCTAATTAAGGCCAGTCTGAGAATGAGACCCGACAGGCTTATAATCGGTGAAATAAGAGATGGAAAAGCTCTCTTGGATATGCTAAACGGTCTTAATACAGGACACAGCGGCATATGTACAGGTCATGGTAATTCCGCGGCAGGTATGATAAGGCGAATGGAAGCTTTGTATATGCAGGAAGCAGATTTTCCTATTGAAGCTATCGACGAACAGATTGCAGAAGGGATAGATATTATAATTCATCTTGTTCGCAGTGAAGGAAATAAAAGATATGTAAGGGAAATATCAGAGTTATATATAAACAGTAAAGGAAGGATAGCTCTAAACAAATTATTTGTAGATGATAATAACAGGCTTTTTAGGACAGGAAATCAGATAAAAAGAAAGGAAAAACTTCATGAAAAATGAATGTATAAAATATGTCCCTGAAATAAAAGAAAGATTAATTTACTATGCTATTGCCTATACAGCAAGCGGTGCTCTGTTATATCTCTTTTATAAGAATATAGGTGTATCAGTGATATTTGGTACATTAGGGGTTTTTACGGAAAAATATTACTGCGAATACAAGTTAAAAAGACAAATGGAAAGGATAACTCTGCAGTTTAGAGATCTTCTCTACAGTATAGGAAGTTCAATTTCCGCCGGAAGATACCTGCAAGAGGCTCTTGAAGAAGGAGAAGTTGCCTTAAAGGTCATATACGGAGAAAAAAGCCTTTTAGCTGATGAGCTTGAAAGCATAAATAGAAATATTAGAACTAGCAGGATTGACAGCAAAGATGCTCTTATGGAGTTAGCTGAAAGGAGTAGCTCTGATGATATAAGAAATTTTGCAGAAGTCTGTGGTATATGTAGAGAAACTGGAGGCGACATGCAGAAGGTAATTTCCGAAGCAGCTGCAAATATAGCGGATAAAATGAGAGTAAAAAAGGAAATAAGGACTCTTATGGCTCAAAAAAGATTTGAGGCTCGTATTGTAAGTTTGATGCCCATCGCTGTAATAACGATGCTTAATTTAATATCACCGGATTATCTTCAGCCTCTTTATGGAGGAATTCAGGGTCGGCTTATTATGACTGCGGCTCTTGCAGGTTTTGTAGTTTCATGTCTGTGGATGTTTAGACTCACTGAGGTGGAAAGCATATGAGAACCAATATGAAGAAATGGGAGTTAAAGAGAAAAGTTAAAAGGACAGGAGATAGATATCTTGGAGATAAGGGATATCTGTCAGAGAAGTTTAAAAACATTTATGGAGGAGGGGATTACAGTGAAGAGATAGAAAAAATAAGAAATAGCAACAGAAACAGATATATTTTATGCACAGTCGTTATTATGATGGTATTTGCTCTGTTTATTAAGGATAACATTATGGCAGGTGCAGATATTAAAGCAGATGAAAACGGCTTTGTAAAGGAAATATCAAGGGATGATAAAAAAAAAGATGTTTTTGTTTCAATGGAGGTGTATGGGCAGAGAGATGGAGAAGTATTTAAAAGACCGGTGGATATAAATGCCGGATTGCAGGATAAAGCAGAAAATGCATCTGAAGTTAATTATGAAGAAGATGATGAGACAATGCTAGGTTACAGAATTGATGAGGCTGCTAGAATAGCTGCATCAGAAGGAAGTGATCGCATTATTCTTCCTGACAGACTTTCGGACGGAACGCGTATTTTTTGGAAACAGCAGGAGCAGAGCAGCTGGATTTTTCTTATATTGATTGTACCGGTACTGTTTTATGCTGTATATAGAAGTAGATTCAATTATGTGAATAGAAAAGAGGAGCAATCAAGGGAATCGGTAATGAAGGAGCTGCCGGAATTTTTAGGAAGACTTACTCTTCTTTTAGGTGCAGGCATGGTGTTGACATCGGCATTTGAAAGGATAATAGATGATAGACGGTCGACTCAAATGGATAATGATACCTACTTTTACAATCAGATGAAGAGAATTGCCGAAGATTTTAAAAGGACAAATCGACCGATACATAAAGGAATAGAGGATTTTGCAAAAAGAAGTAGAATAAAGGAATTTATAAGAGTATCGGGCATAATTTCCGATAACGTGGATAAAGGAACTGAGCTAATTCAAAAGTTGGATGCGGAAAGCGGAGCGATGTGGTTTGCAAGAAAGCAAAATATGGAAGAAAAAGGCAGGATGGCTGAAAGTAAGCTTATCGCCCCACTGATGCTTATGCTGGTAATCCTGGTTGTAATAACAGTTGCGCCAGCACTTATGGAAATGTGAGATTATGAAATGTGTAAGAAAGAAGGGAGATGAAACAATGATTAAGAGATTAAAACAATTAAATAAAAAACTCGGTGATGAAGGTATGGAGATGATCCAAGTTGCAATACTTATTGCTTTGGCAATTATACTGGGGCTTATTTTTAAAACCGAAATAACAGCCTTTGTAAACAAGACTTTTACAAATTTGAATAATGGCTTTTAGTATTTGAAATAATGAAAAGATGAAAAGAATAAAAGGTTTAAAGAGTTTAAAAGATGATAATGGTTCTGCTGTAGTTGAAGCGGTTATTGTACTGCCTATTGTAATTCTGGCTCTTATGTCGGCAATAGTTATAGTTTCTTACATAAGTGGAAGGGTATTTGTTGTCGTCGATGCGCATAAGCATTTAAGAGATGAAGCCGGTAGAGAAACTGAAACAAGAGCAGCATATGAAATTGAAGAGGAAGGAAATGTTTCTGACGGATATCATAATGGCAGGAAAATAAAGAAAACAGACTTTACAACAGAAAGGCAGAAGAGCTTTCTTATTAAAAATAGGATGAAAAAAGATAAAAGTGCAAGAGTGTATGTTATCGATGAAAAGAAGACTACAAGATATATGGATCTCCTTGAGGAAATCGTTTACTGACAACGGCAGTACAACTATATTTACAGTGATCATAATGTCCTCACTTGTATTATTAGTCATCATGTTTGTATCAGTAACAAGGATGAAAGCGGAAACAGGAAGGGCGGATGCATTGCTCTCCCTTTCCGCAAGATCGGTTCTTTCTGAATATAGCATATCCCTTAAGGAAAGATATGGCTTATTGGCTGTGGATACGACACCGACTGCGATAGAAGAAGATATGCGCTTTTATATGGGAGAAAACGACAGTTCTCTGGATATCAGCGAGATGAACGTAAGTGTCATAGGATATACTCTGGCCGACAGCAGAAATCTTGAAAAGGAGATAAATGAATATGCCGTATTCTTGTTAGGGCAGGAGCTTCTCGATGAAAATAAAAAAACTAATTCAGAGAGAAAAGGAGACCGAGTCCTTAAAAATAAAAGGATAATATCCGCATTGCCGTCGGGCGGAAAGGCCGGCTCCGATATAAGTATAGATGGTGTAGTGGATGCTATGAAAAATTTAGATGAAATTTTTGATAGGGCTAAGAAAACCGTTTCCGTAAATGAATATCTTATGGCTGTATGCAATCATCAGATGTTTGATGACGGGGAGACATTTTTTAAAAATGAAATTGAATATATCGTTTCAGGAGAAATGAGTGATGAGAAGAATTATTCAAAAATGAAAAGGAAAATCAGACTTCTAAGAAATGCAGTAAATTTGGGAGTTATATTTACTAATCCTGAAATGCTTGAGAAGGTGACGGCGGCAGCTTCTGCTACGGGGCCTGCCAGTGGACTTACTACGGCTTTGCTTGCTGAAGCCTGGGCTTATGCTGAAGCTTATAACGATGTGAAGATACTGGAAAACGGTGGCAAGATTCCAGTGATAAAGACCAAGGAAACTTGGGCTGTTGATTTGGAAAGCGTACTCAAAAATGATGCCGATGGTTATATCGATAATAATTGTGAAAATGGTCTTGAATATGATGATTATTTGCGAATATTTTTATATTTTACCGATAAGGAAACAAAGCTTGAACGTTTTGCAGATCTTGTACAAATAAATATTCAGGGAACAACCGATGAAAATTTTATGATGAAAACCGCCTGTACGGGATTTAGTTACAGTGCGACAATAAACGGCAGGAAATACAGATATGAAGAGGCATATTAGAAACGAAGATGGACATTATATTGTAGAAGCGTCAATAATTGTACCATTTGTTTTGGCATTGATTATTGCCATAGGCAGCATGTGTCAGATTGCCGGAATCAAGGAAAATATAGTCCATTCTTCTGCAGATGAAATGCGTGCCGCCATGATAAATTCATATATATACGGTACTGATATTAATCTAGGCAACAGACTGGAAAAAAGGATTATTGAGGAAAATCCGTCAGTTATCAATACTGATGTTAATGGATTTATGTCAGGTTTTACCAAGGCCGGTCATGATGAGCTTTTAACAATTAAAGTAAAATATGGTGTTGATATAACAACACCGATTCCATTAAATGATGAAATAAGTGAAAAACTTTCATTTACGGGAAGAAAATTTATCGGAAAAAACGGTGATAGTACAGCTTTTGGATTTGACAATATGGAAAAGGAAGAGGATGCCGATACTGTATACATTTTTCCTAAAGATGGTCAAAGATATCATAAAAAAGATTGCACTTTTGTTGCTCCTGAGGCTATTCAGGTAATCCTTAACGAGGATTTAAGAAAGGAATATTCTCCATGTGAAAGCTGTGATACTAAAGAATTGGCTGACGGTGCCACCGTATACATTTTTGAAGCGTACGGAGATAGCTATCACAGAAAAAACTGTTCCACCATTGAAAAAAATATTATTGCCATAGACAGAGAAACTGCCGAAGAAAAGGGCTATACGCCTTGTAAGAAATGCGGAGGGTAAAATGGAATTAAAAAAGAGCAATTATGAAATAGAGATAAAAAAGGGAGCTATGAAGCTTTTTGAGGAAAAGGTATTGTTTTCTGGGATGTGTGATTTTGTGATTCCTATGAGATTTACAGATGCAGGGGAATCAAGAAAGATAACATATGATTGCAGTGGATGTGTGGCTTTGCGAGATATGTATCCGTTGAGTACAGGAGAAATATTTGAAATACTCGAAAAAACGCTGCTCACATTAAATAGAAGCGTAGAGTTTTTCATTCCTAATGAAAAAGTTAAAATAGACAAGGATACAGTATATTACGATATGAAAAAGAAGAAAGTAAGGATAGCTTATATGCCCATAGAAGGAGCAAGCCTTAAGGAAAATCTTGAAGGATTTATAGATGAACTGTCACAGGGTGCCGGAGAAGAAACAGTTGAATATCTTATGAGCGTTAAGGATGATTTGGATAGGTATAACAGAAATCTCAAGGAAGTGGCAGGTTTTGTCGCTGAACAGAGAAAACGAATACATCAATGCGGAATTAGATGACAGATTTAGGCCGGAAAATAAAAAATCCGGTCTTTTTCTCTCTTTTTGATAAATCATAGTACTTCAACGGATGAATCTCATATTCATATGTGGTAAAATATTAAAATCGGATAAAAAGAAACGGAGATAAAAACATATGGATATTATAAAAAAGCTTAAATCTTTCGGGATTGTATTTGGAATTATCGCTTTAGTACTTGGAATTATATTGACTTTCAAGCCTGTACAGACAGGAATCGTGCTTAATACGGCAGTGGGAGTTGGTGTGCTGATTATGGGTGCGGTTAAATTGATACAGGAACTTCTTGGCAGAAAAGAGTTTGAAAGATCAATGCTTTACATGATACTTCCAGCCCTAATGGTAATACTCGGTATATACATTTTGATAAATCAGGAAGTTACAATGTTTACTGTAGGTATGATTATTGCAATGCTTGCATTTATCCTTGCAGCTGACAGATTTGCAACAGCCAGATCCAGACGAAAAAATAATCTCGCTTATAAAGGAGCATTTATAGAAGGCATAATTCATCTTTTATGTGGTATTTTTATGTGTTATAACGCAATATCTGTAACGATAGCAATTACCATAGCCACAGGAATTTACCTGATACTTGTGGGAATTATGATTATAGTTTCCAGCATATATCTTAAGGATCTGTAAATGGAGGCGGTTAAATGATACCTCTGGCAACGAGAATGAGACCTGTAAGCCTTGAGGAGCTTGTGGGTCAGGAGCACTTTCTTTATAAAGGCTCTCTTTTATATAATTCCATAAAAAATAAAACCTTTGAAAATGCCATATTTTTTGGTCCGTCCGGCACCGGTAAAACGACATTGGCAAGAATAATTGCCAGAGAAATGGATGCGGATTTTGTAGAAATGAATGCAGCGGTAACCGGTATAAAGGAACTAAAAGAGGTTATCGAAAGCTCAAAAACGAAGTTTTTCGGTCTGCAGAAGGAAAAGACATATGTGTATGTCGATGAGTTTCATAGATGGAATAAGCTTCAGCAGGACACTCTTTTAAAGGCGCTAGAAGAGGGAGTAATAAATTTTATTGGAAGCACAACGGAAAATCCATACTTTGCGGTTAACAATGCCGTTTTAAGCAGAGTAAGAAGCATTTATGAATTTAAAGCTTTAAAAGCTTCTGATATATATACACTTTTAATAAGAACTCTTAATGACCAGGAAAGAGGATTTGGAAAACTCAATATCAAATATGATGATGAAGCTATAATAACTATGGCAAAAATGAGTGGCGGTGATGCAAGAGTAGCTCTTGATACATTAGGCTTTATGGTCGACAATATGGACGAAGATAAAGGGATTGACGACAGACTTGTGGAAGAAGCTATGCAGAGAAAGACATATTTCTACCATAAGGAAGAGGATAAGTACGATTTGTTATCTGCCCTTCAGAAATCTGTCAGAGGTTCTGACCCTGATGCTGCCGTTCACTATCTTGCAAGACTTATTAAGGGCGGAGCTGATATCCAGACCATAGGAAGAAGGCTGCTTGTTATGGCCAGTGAAGATGTGGGAATGGCATATCCTCAGGCAATAACCATAGTAAATTCCTGTGTTCAGGCAGCGCTTACAGTTGGATATCCGGAAGCTCAGATTAATCTGGCACAGGCAACGGTAACATTAGCAGCTTCTCCTAAATCAAACAGATCTTATATGGCCCTTTTAAAGGCTCAGCACGATTTGGACACCATAGAAACAGGAGACATGCCAGCATATCTGAAGGATAGTCACTACAAAGGTGCTGCAAAGCGAGGCCACGGTATAGGATATAAGTATCCACATGATTATGGCGGATATGTCAAACAGCAGTATCTCCCAGATGAGTTGGTAAAGAAGGGGACATCGTATTATGAGCCTACTTCCAATGGAAATGAAGCTTCATTTAAAAGGTATCTTGAGGAGATTAAAAAAATAAAGTAATAGAAATTGGAGACAGCAATGAGGGAAATCATCAGAGCGCCTCACAGCGGATTTTGCTTTGGGGTAAAACAGGCAATAGAAAAGGCGGAACGAGAAGCAGAGGCTTCTGAAAATATCATATATAGCTTCGGACCCCTGATTCATAATAGAGGAGTAACAGACGAGCTTGAAAAAAAGGGGGTACATATTATCGAATCCTTGGATGGTATAACGCCGGGAAGTAAGGTAATAGTACGTTCCCACGGTATAGGAAAGTGGTTTTACGATGAAGCTGAGGAAAAGGGCATAACTGTTATAGATGCAACGTGTCCTTATGTTAAGCGCATTCACAATCTGGTAGCTGAGGCTTATAAAAAAGGGAAGACCGTTGTTATCGTTGGCGATGCAAATCATCCAGAGGTTAAAGGTATCAACGGATGGTGTGAAGACAGCGCAATTATTTTAAGTGAGCCTGCTGAAATCAAAGCGGATGATATTTTCATTGTAGCGCAGACGACAATAAGAAAGGATATGTTTGACAGCGTAGTTGAACCCATAAGAAAAAACAACGAAAATGTAAGTGTGGAAAACACCATTTGCAGTGCAACCTCAAAGAGGCAGGAAGGCTGCAAACAAACCGCTGAAAATGTCGATGTAATGCTAGTAATTGGCGATAAAAAGAGTTCAAATACAAAAAAACTATATGAGATAGCTAGCAAATACTGTAATAACACATTTTTTGTGGATGATATAGGAAATTTACCATTGAAAGAAGTCGAGAAATATAATAGAATAGGATTAGCGGCGGGCGCATCGACGCCTGAAAACGCAATTAAGGAGGTTACTGCAAACATGAGTGAGAACATCACTAGAGAAGAGTCCATGCTCGATTACATGGAAGAAATTGAAAAATCTTTAAGATTACCAAGAAGCGGAGAACTGGTAACAGGTAAGATTCACCAGGTTACAGACAAGGAAATCATTGTTAACCTTGGATGTAAAAAGGACGGCGTTATTCCTTTCAATGAAATTACAATTGAAGGGGATCAGAAGCTGACAGATCTCTTTAAAGAAGGAGATGAAATCACCGCAAAGGTTCTCAAAACAGACGACGGGGACGGCACTATACTGTTATCTAAGAAGAAATTAGAAGCCAGCGAACATTGGGAAGAAATCAATAAGGCTTTTGAAGATAAATCTTTGATAGATGTAAATGTGGTTAGACAGGTTAACGGCGGCGTGATAGCTACATATAAGGAAGTACAGGGATTCATTCCACTTTCTCAGCTGTCAGACAGATTCGTTGAAAACCCAGCTGAATTCGTTGGACAGACTCTGACTGTAAAGGTTTCAAGAGTTGACCCAAGAAGAGGCAAGGCTGTATTCTCCCACAAGGCAAGACTTCTGGAAGAAAAGCAGAAGGCTCTGGAAGAAATCTGGAACAGCATCAATGTTGGCGATATCGTAGAAGGTAAGGTTATGAGATTTACTGACTACGGTGCATTTGTTGATATAGGCGGAGTTGACGGACTTCTGCACATTTCAGAAATCTCATGGGGAAAGCTTAAGCATCCTCAGGAAGCTCTGGAAATCGGACAGACTATCAATGTTAAGATTCTGTCTATGAATACTGAAAAGGGTAAGGTTTCCCTTGGCCTTAAGCAGACTATTCCTGAACCTTGGACTGTTATCGATGAAAACTATCAGGTTGGACAGGTTGTTAAGGGTAAGGTTGTTCAGATTAAGGAATACGGATGCTTCGTTGAACTGGAACCAGGTCTTGACGGACTGGTTCATATCTCTGAAGTTTCTCATAAGAGAGTTACAAACATCAATGATGAACTCAGCGTTGGAGATATCGTAGAAGCCAAGATTCTTGACATCGACAAGGAAAGAAAGAGAATAAGCCTGAGCATCAAGGAAACTCTTGATGAAGCACCTGAAGCTGCTCAGACTGAAGCACCTGAAGCTGAAGAAGCAACAGAAGAGTAATATCAGCCAGCTGATATATATGGATTATAAAGGGATAGATGGCACTCTATCCCTTTGTTTTTTAAGAGGATTTAATATGCAGATTTATGCATTTGATAAATTTAACAGCCAAATAAAAAGCCGTGAGCTGCTAATTGAAGCGATTAAATCTTACTGTGCAGATAATAATATCGACTTAAAAGAAATAAAACCAGTAATTATAGGTGATGAAGGTCAAAAGCCGAGGCTGTCCGGTAATTTATCCCATAAGATTTATTTTAATGTAAGTCATAGCGGCAGCTATTGGATTTGTGCTGTAGGAGACAAAGAAGTAGGGATAGATATTCAGGTTACAACGCCGGATTCCTATGAAAAAATCTGTAACAGATATTTTACTGACGAGGAAAAACTCTTTGTGGCAGAGAACGGCAAAACAGGCTTTTTCAGAATATGGACGAGAAAGGAAGCCTGGGCAAAATATCACGGATACAGTATATTTAAAGTGATAAATACCATAAATACTGTTGAAAAAGATAGACTCAAAGACAGTATTCGGGGTATAAGTATTAAAGAGATAGATCTTTTTAAAGACAGCATATGCACCATAGCCATAAAAGAAGGTGATGATACGATATGCTTAAAAAGAATATGACAAGACCATATGTGGCAGCTGTGTTTTTCACACTTTTGACGGGATTTTCTTTTCTCGGAATAAAGGAATGTCAAAACTATGCAAACCAGCTGTCAATCCTCATATACAGGTATGATTTCGCCTTTATTGCCGCTGCGGCAATATGGGTTTTTGGGATGTTTAAAAGCAATATAAAAAGAAAGAATACCCATGGTGCTGATTGGAAAATGCTCGGTGTAGCTGCAGGTGCATATATAGCTTTTATGATTTTGCAGGTGGCTGGGATTTTTTATACCACATCAGTTGTGGGCTCGATTATTTTCAGTATTACACCTATAATAGCTCAGATTATTGCATCATTGGTATTGGATGAGCGAAGTACGGCAAAGCAGAATTTATTTGTTGTTACAACAGTTGCTGCGCTGATTTATATGCTTTTAGCAGGTGCTGATGATATGGAATTCAGCTATGTAGGAATTGGGTGTCTCCTTCTTTCAAGTATTGCAATGGCAGTTTCTAATATAAGTATGAGATATATCAGAAAGGATTTTACTCCCTTTGATATTTCTGCTTTAATATGTACAGTTGGATTTGTTATGTTCAATGTTGCAGGTCTAATATATGCTGTATATAAGGATAATTTCGAAGTGTTTACGGCACCTGTAAAGGAATCCGGATTTGTTATCGCAGCAGCATACCTTGGAATAGGCTGTATACTGTTTACTTCTCAGCTTATATCCTATATGCTTTCTAAAATGCCTGCGATAAATGCGACTATATTCGGAAATGTGGCTACGGCTATATCGATAATCGCAGGGGTATTCATTTTAAATGAAGGATTTCATATATATCATTTTATATGCGCAGTGCTTATAATAGTAGGAGTGATAGGAGTGAGTGTCTGTGGAGATAATGGAAGTAGCCGCAAGGCATCTGGCAACAAGACCAAGAAGTACCGTTGAGCTTGAAAACTATCTAAGAAAAAAAGAGTTTCATGAAGTTGATATAAAGGAAGTTATAAGAAAGCTTACCGAAAACGGGTACTTAAATGACAGTGAATATGCAAGAACATATATAAGATATGCTTTAGGTAAGAGAAAATCCATTTTTAGGATAAAGTATGAATTAAAGGAAAAAGGTGTTAGTCAGGAAAACATAGAAAACGGCATATATATGTTCGAGGATGAAACTGACAGTGATATAAATGAGATTGAATACGAAAATGCTTTAGCAGAGGCAGCTAGATATATAAAGACGCAGGATGATGAACCAGCAGAAAAAAAACAGCTTGATAAAGCTGCAAGAAGATTGAATTCATTAGGATACAGTGCCTCTGTTATATCTTCAGTTATCGGTAGATACAGATGATACTACTTGATTGTTAAGGAAAGTTAATATGAAAGAAATATTTGAAAGAACAGCCATGATTATTGGTGAAGAGGGTATTGACTGTCTTCAAGATGCCAATGTAATAATATTTGGGCTGGGAGGTGTCGGAGGTCATGTGGCTGAAGCTTTAGCAAGAGCAGGTATAGGTAAAATGACCTTGGTGGATGGAGATACCGTTGATCCAACTAATATAAACAGGCAGATAATCGCTACTCAAAATACTGTGGGAAAGCTCAAAACTTCTGCGATGAATGAAAGGATAAAAAGTATAAATTCTGACATTAAGGTTAATGAAATTCCTCAGATATACAGCCCTGAGGACAGATTATCAATAAAATTTGATATTTATGATTATGTTATTGACGCCATAGATGATGTTTCAGCAAAAACAGATATAATCATCCAAGCTAAAAAAGCCGGAATCCCTGTAATCTCAGCTATGGGAACCGGTAATAAATTAAGACCCGAACTGCTGGAAATAGCAGATATATATAAAACAGAGGTATGCCCACTTGCCAAAGCTATGAGAAAAAGATTGAGGCAGGAAGGTATAACAGATGTAAAGGTTGTATATTCACGGGAAGAACCGGTGGTTAAAAGTACACCGCCGGGAAGTATATCTTTTGTACCCGGAGCAGCGGGACTGCTTATGGCGGGTGAAGTTACAAGAAGCATATTGATTGCGAAAGGAAAGAAAAATGAGTAAAGCAGAAATGAACGGAAAGAAGATACTTATAACAGGGGGACCTACAAACGAGCCTATTGATGAGGTTATGAAAATAACTAATATGTCAACGGGCGGTTTTTCCATTTCTTTGACTGAAGCCTTTGCAAAGGGCGGCTATGAAGTGACTTTGATTCTAAATAAAGGAGTAAAATATAAAGATATTCCTGAAAACGTTGACTTAATAAGAGTCGAAACTACAGATGAAATGATGAATGCAATTAAAGAACAGTCCGAAGAAAAAAGCTTTGCTGCTGTAATTCATGCTTCGGCAGTGGGAGATTATAAAGCGGACTTTACTTTCCTTATGGAGGATTTGGCAGAGGAAATCTTTAATAACCTCGACAATATAAAATCCTCTGAGGATATTTTAAATATAATGACTGATCCTAAATGCAAAATAGATAGCAGTTCAAAGATTAGCAGCTATCAGTCAAATCTTACTGTTAAGCTGGGACTTACACCAAAAATAATAGGTAATCTTAGAAAATGGATGCCTTCAGCCCTGCTGTTAGGTTGTAAGCTCCTTGAGAATGTTTCCAAGGAAGAACTTATTGAAGTTGCAAGAAAGCTATGCGAAAAAAACAGCATGGATTATATTATGGCAAATGATTTGGCTGATTTAAGACATGGACAGAGCACAAGATACCTTACAAATGCAGAAGGCTTTACTGGCATTAAGCTTGAAACAGCTGAAGATGTATTTGCTTTTGTAGATGAGAAATTGAAATAGGAGGAGCTATGAATACAGTAGCTTTGCTTTTAATGGCGCTTATCATCGCTGTTCTTGCAGTGGTGATAATAAATTTGGTAATGACATTGAACTCTAGAAAGGAAACTATGAGCTCCCTTATGAGCAGCATTGAGACAATGTCAAGGATGCTGTCTGAAAATCAGAAAAACTCGGCAATGATTCAAGATAAAAGACTTGAAGATCTTGCTGCAAAGATGGATAAAATGACAGCGGAAAATATAAGGCAGTTAGATAACATCAGGGAAACTGTTGATGAAAAGTTGCAAAAGACCCTTGAGGAAAGAATTACTCAGTCTTTTAAAACTGTTTCTGATAGATTGGAGCAGGTACATAAGGGGCTTGGTGAAATGCAGACACTGGCTTCTGGTGTCGGTGACCTTAAAAAGGTACTTTCCAATGTTAAGACGAGAGGTATTTTAGGTGAAATACAGCTTGGCTCGATTCTTGAACAGATACTTTCTCCTGAACAGTATGAGGAAAATGTAAAGACTCGCGCCAACGGAAACGAAAGAGTAGAATTTGCAGTTAAGATGCCAGGCTCCGGAGATGATTTTGTATATCTTCCGATAGATGCTAAATTTCCAGGAGATACATACGAAGCTCTGATGAATGCCTATGAAACGGGAGATAAGGCATTGGTGGACGCTGCTTCTAAAAACCTTGAGAATGCCGTTAAAAAGGCTGCAAAGGATATTCATGATAAATATATTGAGCCTCCGTATACTACCGATTTTGCCATAATGTTTTTGCCATTTGAAGGATTGTATGCAGAGGTTGTAAAGAGAGGTCTTACAGAAAAGCTTCAAAGAGATTATAAGGTCAATATAGCTGGTCCTACTACCACGGCAGCATTATTAAACAGTTTGCAGATGGGTTTTAAAACTCTTGCTATACAAAAGAGAAGCAGCGAAGTGTGGAAAGTACTGGCGGCTGCTAAGACCGAATTCGGTAAATTCCAGATAGTAATTGAAAAGACACAGCAGAGACTTAATCAGGCGAACGAAGAGCTCGATAAGCTAGTGGGAGTCAGAACAAGGAGCATCAACAGAACTCTTAAGAGCATTTCCGATATGGGAGATGGGGAAGACTCTTCAAAATATCTGCTGGATGAGGAATAAACATGAGTATATATGCCATAGGAGATCTTCATCTTTCCATGGATCCTAAGATTGATAAGCCCATGGATATTTATGGCGGAATATGGGTGGATCATGCCCGAAAGGTGAAGGAAAACTGTGAAAAGAAAATAACCGATAATGATACGCTTATAATTGCCGGAGATATTTCCTGGGCTCTTAAATTACCGGATGCCATGGCTGATTTGGAATGGATTTCTAAGCTTCCTGGTAAAAAAGTATGTTTTAAAGGTAATCACGATCTTTGGTGGAGCGGCATTAAAAAGCTTAACACTCTTTTTGATGATATAACGTTTATGCAAAATGATGTCTATATGGTAGAGAAAATTGCCATATGCGGCACAAGAGGCTGGATTTGTCCTGGAACTGACGGCTTTGAGGCTTCAGATGAAAAGATATATAAAAGAGAACTATTAAGACTTGAGGCTTCTTTAAAGGCTGCAATCGCAGCTGATGCTCAGGAAATTATAGGAGTTATGCATTATTCTCCGACAAATGATAAAAAACAGCTTTCGGGATTTACAGATCTATTTGAAAAGTATGGAGTAAAGGAAGTTGTTTTCGGACATCTTCACGGACATGATGCGGAGAGGAACAAAGAACCATTTAATTTAAACGGTGTTACTTATAGGCTTGTTTCTTTGGATGGCATTGATGCAGATCCTGTAAAGTTGAGATAAGGCTTACATAAAGCGGAGATAAAGTTGGGGTATAACTGATTACAGGTGATAATATGGATAAAAGGATTACAATAATTGTCACAGATAGTATGGGAGTTGGAGCAGCTCCGGATGCTTCAAAATTTGGTGATGCAGGCGCTGATACTTTAGGTCATATCATAGAACATGTGCCAGAAATAGATATTAGAAATCTTGAAAAACTTGGGATTTTTAAAATATCAGGACTTGAAAGATTTGATAAAGATCCTAAAGTCTCTGCATTAGGAGCCTATGGAAAAATGAAAGAGGTGTCCGCGGGGAAGGACACAACAACAGGGCATTGGGAGATTGCTGGGTTAAAAACTCAGATACCCTTTAAAACATATCCTGACGGATTTCCAAAAGAGTTTATTGAAGCCTTCGAAAAGGCTACGGGCAGAAAGACTGTCGGTAATATTCCTATTTCAGGAACTGAAATCATAGAGATGTACGGGCCACATCATGAAAAAACAGGTGATTTGATAGTATATACTTCAGAAGACAGCGTATTTCAAATTGCAGCCAATGTGGATGTGGTTCCCCTTAAGGAACTTTATAGCGCTTGTGAAAAGGCCAGAGAGCTTTTAAAGGGAGAATGGACTTGTGCCAGAGTTATTGCAAGACCATATAAAATCGAAAATGGAAAGAGAATTAGAACTTCCGATAGACATGATTATTCCGTATCACCGCCTGAAAAGACGATGCTAGATTTGATTTCAGAATCAGGATTGAGGGTGCATGCTATTGGAAAAATAAGAGATATTTTTAACGGCTGCGGTGTTACTACCTCAGTTGCGACAAAAAACAATGATGACGGCGTTGATAAAACGGTGGATGCTCTTAAAGAAAGATTTTCAGGACTTATATTTACAAATCTTGTAGATTTTGACTCTAAGTATGGACATCGCAGAAATATAGAAGGATATGCTAAGGCTATAGAGGATTTTGACCGAAGATTGCCGGAAATAATGGAAGCGATGAATGATGAGGATATTCTTATAATTTGTGCAGACCACGGCAATGATCCGGCTTATCAAGGCTTTAATCATACAAGGGAATTTGTACCTTTGTTGGTATACGGAAAAAATGTAAGGTCAGGAGTAAACCTTGGTATAAGAGATACGTTTTCCGATGTTTCAGCCAGCGTATGCGATTATCTGGGCGTAAGAGATACAGGTGCAGGTATAAGCTTTATAAAGGAAATTATGGAGTAATGCTTTATGTTTAGCATGACTGATATTATCACGAAAAAGAAAAACGGTGAAAAGCTCTCAGAGCAGCAAATACGAAATCTAATTGACGGATATGTAAATGGAGATGTTCCTGATTATCAGATGTCCGCACTTTTGATGGCAATATATTTTAACGGAATGGATGAGGATGAAATATATATCCTTACGGATGCCATGAAAAACAGCGGAGAAGTAATTGACCTTACGGATATTAAAGGAAATAAGGTTGATAAGCACAGCTCCGGAGGCGTCGGAGATAAGTTGTCTTTGACAGCTTGTCCAGTTGCCGCTGCTGCCGGTGTTAAAATAGCCAAAATGAGTGGAAGAGGCCTCGGATTTACAGGAGGCACCATAGACAAGTTAGAATCTGTTCCCGGCTTTAGAACGGATATACCAATGGATGAATTTAAGGCAAATGTTAACGAAATCGGTTTGTCAATTATCAGCCAGTCGGAGGAAATAGCGAAGGCGGATAAAATGATATATGCTTTGAGAGATGTTACATCGACGGTGGATGTACCTGCTCTTATAGCTTCAAGCATAATGAGCAAAAAACTTGCCATGGGAAGCGATGCTGTTCTTTTAGATGTAAAATATGGCGATGGTGCATTGATGAAAACAAAGAAAGATGCAGAAAACCTCGCAAAGCTTATGATAATGATAGGTGAAAAAAATGGCAAAAGAACAGATGCATTGATTTCCGATATGGATCAGCCTTTAGGAAATTGTGTCGGTAACAGTCTTGAAATAGCAGAAGCAATAAAAACCTTAAAGGGTAACGGTCCAGAGGATATGTTTAAGAGCACCGTTGAAATGGCCGGAAGAATGATATATTTGGGTGGAATTGCAGAGACTGTAGCAGAGGGAGAAAGAATTGCCGAAGAGATGATAAGTTCGGGAAAAGCCTTTGAAAAATTCAGAGAGTTCATCATAAGACAGGGCGGAGATGTAAGTGCAATCGATGATATTTCTCTTTTGCCTGTGGGAGCTGTAAAAAGGGAAATAAAAGGAAGAGATGTTGGAATTACTGAGAAATCCCAAATAAGACATATCAGTGCATTGGCTGTTGGAACTGCTTCTCAGATATGTGGCGCAGGAAGAACAAAAAAAGGTGAGAAAGTTGATCCGGGTGCAGGTATCTTGCTTAATAAAAAAGCAGGAGACACTGTAGAGCCCGATGATGCTATCGCCCTACTCTATGCATCAGATGAAGATAAGGCTCAAGAAGCCATTTATAAATTGACTAACTGTTGGGATTATATTAAAATAAAATAGTTAATCAGACTAGTAGGAACGGTGGTTTATGTATACAGGCAAAATGACAACCAAACTGATTGCCGTGGCAATTCTCCTTATGACACTGATGTTTCTTCAGATATTCTCAGTCAAGGGAGGACATGACCTAAGCTTCGGTACATATACCGTAGTCTATGCAGCAGAAGAAGTGCAGCAGGTAGAAGAGGATAAGGTTACTAAGGACCAGGTGGATGTTGAGAATGTTGATCCATCAGCTTCAGAAAAGCTGCAAAAAAATCTTTCAATACCAACGGATACTTTGTTGGTTTTCGGAGGAATAATTGTTGTTCTGGGCATATGTGTTGCCATAGCGGCGGTGGCGGGTAATGCCGCAAGAAAAAAGAAATAATTTAACAACAGAAAAAAATGAAAATACGGCGAAAAGCGTAAAGCTAATCGCCGTATTTTTTTAGTCGGATAAATTTTCAGGATTTAGACATTCCAATTCAGGAATTACAAATCGGCCATCCTTTCTAATAAGAATACCGTCAAAGTAAATTTCGCCGCCGCCGTATTCAGGTCTTTGAATGTTTACTAGATCCCAATGTACGGCGCTGTTATTTCCGTTTGGAGCATCTTCATAGCACATTCCCGGTGTAAGATGAAAGGAACCGCATATCTTTTCGTCAAAGAGCGTATCCTTCATAGGGTCAAATATGTAAGGGTTTAGACCGAAGGAAAATTCTCCGAAATATCTAGCTCCTTCATCGGTATCCAAAAGTTCATTAATTCTGTCTGTATCGTTGGCAGTTGCTTTTATGATTTTACCGTCTTTAATTTCAAAAACGATATTTTCGTAGGTAAAGCCCTGTTCTTCACTTGGTGTATTATAGCTTATTATGCCGTTCATGCTGTCTTTTACCGGTGCTGTATAGACTTCTCCGTCAGGAATGTTACAGCCTCCGGAACATTTTACTGCAGGAATATTTTTAATGGAAAAAGTGAGATCAGTACCCGGTCCTGTAATTCTTACTTTATCGGTTTTATTCATCAGTTCCACGAGATTGTCCATTGCTTTATCCATTTTGCTGTAATCAAGGGTGCATACTTGATAATAGAAATCCTCAAAGGCTTCAAGACTTGTGCCTGCAAGCTGAGCCATGGAGCTGTTTGGAAATCTTAAAATCACCCATTTTGTTTCGTTGACGCGTTGGTCTAAGACAGGCTGAGTAAGGGTGTTATACATATTGAGTTGAGATGATGGAACATCTGATAGCTCCGATGTATTGGCACTTCCTCTGACGCCAATGTAAGCATCCATTTCCTTCATAAATTCCAGCTGATGCTTGCTGTACATTTCTATCTGTTCTGTAGAAGCACCTAAAAGAATTTCCCTTGTTACGGATGATTCGCTGCTTTCCACATAAGGAAGTCCGCCTACTTTGTATATATCCTTTATAAGCTGTCTTATGAGAGGTAGTGTTTCTCTGCCCTCATAGTTTATCAGTACCTTTTCCCCCGGCTGAACTGAAGTTGAATAGTTAACCAGAAGATTTGACAGTTTTTTTATTCTTTCGTCCATATTTATACCCTCGCTTTCATATACCAATAAATTATACCGCCGGCAGAAGTCAGGTGCAATATATGAAGTTGTATTTTAAACGAATTCAATATAAAATAGAAAAGATATGAGAGGTTGTAAATATGAATAGAAAACATGTTTTTTTGCTTAATCCGGCGGCAGGTCAGGGACAGGCCATTGGAATGAGGGAGCAAATTGAAAATATAAGTCAGAGACTTTCCTTAGATACGGAAATATATGAAACAAAGGAAGAACTTGATGCGCAGGTATTTACATCGCAGCTTATTAAAAACAATGATGTGGATACTAAAATCAGACTTTATGCCTGTGGCGGAGATGGCACTGCCAATGAGATTTTAAATGCAATTATAGGTCACGATAATATGGAATTGGCAGTTATACCCATGGGAACGGGGAATGATTTTGTACGCAATTTCGGTGATGTTGAGCTTTTTAGAAATCTTGAATATCAGATGACTGCTGATACAGTAAAAACCGACGTAATCCGTTATACATGGAAAAGACAGAGCTTTTCATGCAGCAGATACTGCATAAATATGTTCAATATAGGCTTTGACTGTAATGTGGTTGAGATGGCAGGCAAATTAAAGAAAAAGCCGCTTATTTCCGGCTCAATGGCATATCTGGCAGGGGTTGCTGCTATGCTGGTTAAAATGAAGGGCGCTGATCTTAAAGTTGAATTTGAAGACGGAAAGGTGTTTGACGGAAAAATGCTGCTTATTGCCATAGCAAACGGTTGCTTTTGCGGAGGCGGTGTCAAAGGTGTACCAAAGGCTTTAACCGATGACGGTTTTATGGACATAAGTCTTGTAAGAAAATGCAGCAGAAGGAGATTTATTCAGTTATTTCCTAAATATGCTAAGGGTGAACATCTTAATGCAAAGGGTGCAGATAAGTTAATTATATATAAAAAGGCAAAAACCCTTAAGATAATGGCGAACGGTGAGCCTTTTACATTCAGTACTGACGGCGAGCTTACAAAGGCAAAGGAAATAGAATTTGAGATAGTTCCAGGTGCTGTGGACTTTGTGGTGCCGCAGCAGATTGAAAGTAATAAATAAAAAAAATTATTTGAAGGAAAGGACGGATATATTATGAAACTAGGATTTATCGGTTACGGAAATATGGCTCAGGCTATTGCTCAGGGTCTTGTGGAAAAAAAGGTTATGGCACCTTCGGATATATATGCTTCGGCCAGAGATAAGGAAAAACTTGCCAAAAATACCGGAAAGCTTGGCATAAATCCATGTTATGACAATAAAGAGGTTGCAGAAAGCTGTGATATCGTAGTTCTCGCTGTAAAACCATATCAGATGAAGGAAGTGGCAGGTGCAGTATCAGAAGAGCTTAAGGATAAGTTGGTTGTTTCTATTGCAGCAGGTGTATTCTTTGATGACTATGAAGAAATATTGGCCTCAGGTACTCATCATATTTCCACAGTGCCGAATACTCCTATATGTACCGGTGAAGGAGTAATGGTATGTGAACAGACCCACTCACTAAGCGATGATGAGCTGAATACCTTTAAAGAAATCTTTGGCAAAGTGGCTTTACTTGAATTCATTGAAACAGAACATGTTTCCGTTGCAGGAACTGTGGCAGGATGCGGCCCGGCATTTACAGAAATGTATCTGGAAGCTCTAGGAGATGCTGCGGTAAAACACGGTCTAAACAGAGCCGCTTCATACAGACTTGCTGCGCAGATGATTAAAGGTGTAGGTGCTCTTTATCTTGCAAAAGGTGAACATCCCGGTGCCATGAAGGATGCAGTTTGTTCGCCGGGCGGCACAACGATAAAGGGTGTTGCAGCTCTTGAGAGAAATGCCTTTAGAGGTGCGGTAATTGATGCAATTGATGCGATAGAAGGTTAAAAATCAATATTGAATTCAATATAAATAACAGGATTATAATGCAGCATATACTGTGTATAATCCTGTTTATTTTATTTCAAAGACCTTTATGATTTGTCCTTGATACATGATATATATTTTTTTCAATTTGGAAATCTGGTTTTCATCAAAATATTTATCAAGCTTATAGGTAAGCTTATTATTGTTTTTTAGTGTAAAATCAGTTTCTGCTATAAGGTTTAACTGGATAGCATCTGAACTTTCAAGGGATATACCTCCTGATGAAGCTTCAAGGCTCTGATAAAATGGTAAATCCGTTGTAATTATTAGTTCGTTTTTATGTATAATTGCATCACTTATAAAATCAGGATTGCTTATATCCACCATTTCGTTTGTTTTGAACATTACAACTAACATCAGTAAAATGGTGAGGATAGTGATTACAACTGTAAAGGTTAGTTTGTTGAGAATTGATCCATTTTCTTTTAGAAGACTTTTTATGGGCACTTTAAGAATATCCGCAATTTTGATAAGAGATTCAACATCCGGATTATTGCGACCGGATTCCCAGTTTGCAACAGTGGAACGACTTACATTTAGTTCCTTTGCCAGGTCATCCTGAGTCATTTTTGTATTTAATCTGGCTTCCTTTATTCTCTCACCTATATTCATAAAAAACCTTTATTTTCAACGAAATTATCAATGTCACAAACGGTGACAAGACAAAAACCATCATATTTATTGTATTTGAAATCTGAATATGATATGAGTATTCTAACAAAAGTATATCGTACTAATACATGAAAGGGAAGAATTATATTTCGGTAAATTTA
>OGWU01000057.1_pt1 | contig 62200 bp, 51 predicted proteins | sample 1576071 | NCBI WGS metagenome assembly OGWU01 (sample SAMEA3541582, study PRJEB24748) | human gut metagenome | biome: human gut; feature: human-associated habitat; material: faeces | place: China | collected 2012
CGTATGGACTGAATTCCATAGATCAGGTGACTACCCTAGTTATTGGGACTAGGGTGTCACCAACTCTTTTTGTCCTATAACCCTCTTTTGCACTGTCTAATATTTTTTAATGGTGTTTAGTTTTTAAGGCTCTGTATAGGAGCAGGTATTCTTCCGCCTCTGTTAATCATCTTTGCAGGGGATTTTGTATTCACCTTCATTACAGGGCCGTATCCAAGAAGTCCGCCAAAGTTCAGCTCTTCTCCATCTTTAAGACCGATGGCAGGAATAATTCTTACTGCAGTAGTCTTGGAGTTAACCATGCCGATGGCTGCTTCATCAGCAATTATAGCTGAAAGCACCTCAGGAGTAGTGTCTCCCGGTACGATAATCATATCAAGACCTACAGAGCATACTGCTGTCATAGCCTCAAGTTTTTCGATGATAAGAGATCCTGAACGGGCACCGGCAATCATACCAGCATCTTCGGATACCGGGATAAAAGCTCCGGAAAGTCCGCCGACAGTAGATGAAGCCATAACGCCACCTTTTTTAACTGCATCGTTGAGCATTGCAAGGGCAGCAGTAGTGCCTGCGGCACCGACTTCTTCAAGCCCGATTTCCTCTAAGATATGGGCTACAGAGTCGCCTATAGCAGGGGTAGGAGCCAATGAGAGGTCTATGATACCGAAAGGTACACCGAGGGCCTTTGAAGCTTCTTCTCCAACAAGCTGACCCATTCTTGTAATCTTAAATGCAGTTTTCTTAATTGTATCAGCAACCTTCTGAAGGTCATCTGTATCATCCATTTTTTCTAAAGCCGCTCTTACAACACCTGGACCTGAAACTCCAACATTTATAACGCAGTCAGGTTCACCAGGACCGTGGAATGCACCAGCCATAAACGGATTATCCTCAGGAGCATTACAGAATACAACCAGTTTAGCAGCACCGATACACTGTCTGTCTTTTGTGATTTCGGATGATTCCTTGATAACGCGTCCCATTATCTTAACAGCATCCATATTTATACCGGCCTTTGTACTGCCGACATTTACGGAAGAACATACGAATTCAGTTTCAGAAAGGGCTCTAGGAATTGATTCCATAAGCTCCTTATCTCCTGCGCTGAAGCCTTTCTGTACAAGAGCAGAATATCCGCCGATGAAGTTAACACCGACTGTTTTAGCAGCTCTGTCAAGGGTCTTTGCATATTTAACAGGATCTCCGCCGCTCACTCCTACGAGCATTGCAATAGGTGTTACGGAAATTCTCTTGTTTACAATAGGAATACCGTATTTCTTTTCAATATCTTCACCGGTTTTAACAAGATTTCCTGCAAGTCTGCAAATTTTTTCATATATCTTTTCACAGGATTTATCGATATCCGAATCGGCACAGTCCAGAAGGGAAATGCCCATTGTAATTGTTCTGATATCAAGGTTTTCATCCTGTATCATTTTTATGGTTTCTAGAATATCGCTTGTATTCAGCATTTTTGACCTCCGTTGTGATTAAATTCTGTGCATGGAATTGAAGATATCTTCATGCATTACATGGATTTCCATACCTTCCACATTTTCCTGCAGATCCTTTTTTAGCTCATCTATTGAGAGCTTGGATTCGGAAATATCTACAAGCATAATCATGGCGAAGAAATCCTGAAGCACTGACTGAGTTACTTCAATAATATTAACATTAGCTTTTGCAAGCTCGGCACTAGTGGATGCCAGGATACCAACTGTGTCTTTTCCGATCACTGTTACTACTGCTTTCATATGTCTTTACCTCCGTTAATTTTCATCAATTTCACTAAATAAAATAATATCATATATACGACTTCTTTACAATGAATATAATACTGTTTTCGTAAGAGCATAATGACCGTCTGCAATGGTTTCATCCATTTTGTATGAAATATTTATGTTGGGGAACTTTTCCTCAAAGTATTTCTTGTTTATACCTTTATGACCAATCATATTTGAAAAAGACTTAGGACTGGCTGCAAAGGTGATGCTGTTTGTATTTTCAGGCAATTTTTCAATCTCTTTAAGCATATCTTCCTTAGCTATTTGCCCTTCAACTAGCTGCCTGAATGCAGGGTGATAGTTTCCACCAAGGTCACTGCTATTTGTTACAAGATCAGTGCTTTTAAGGCCTACACGCATTACTTTTATTCCTGCATCGGTAAGTATGCGGTACATGTCCTTACAAGTGTCTACCGCTTCATCCTCGCTGATGCCATTATATGTGCCGTTGCGGTACATTTCGGCAAGCTGTGTATCCTCGAGTATTACAGTAGGATACAGTCGCGCCAAGGAAGGGGACAGGTCTGCAGCTTTTTGGGCGCTGATAACTGATTTTTCTTTAGTATCTCCTGGAAGTCCTATCATAAGCTGTATTCCCAAAGTGAAGCCTTCATCCTTTATCAATTTGCATGCTTTATATACATCATCAATTGTGTGGCCGCGTTTTGAAAGCAACAGAACTTCCTCATCAAAGGATTGGACTCCAAGCTCAATAACATCTACATGATGCCTCTTAAGATTTGCAAGTATTTCCTTGTCAATATAATCTGGTCTTGTGGAAAGATGTATTTTATCAATAAGGCCTTTTTGTTTGTATTCGTCTGCTATCTTTAAATATTCTGTCTGCTGATCTATTGGAATCCCTGTAAAGCTACCACCAAAGAAAGCAACTTCGATTTCATCAAGGCCTCTGCCTGAAAGTGTGGAAAGATATGTCTCGATTATATTTCTTACATCATCTGCAGAGACCGGTTTGCTTCTTGCGGTTATTATCTTTTGATTGCAAAAGACGCAGTCATTTGGACATCCATGATGGGGAATAAATATTGGTATAATTGCGTGTTTTTTCATTGGTTATTTAGTCCTTTATCTATATTTCTATTTTAAGTATTTCCCTTGCAGGTTTGTTGTATTCTTCGGGGCGTATGTGAAATTTGGCAATTTCAGACATTCTAACAGGGTTTATATGACAATAGCCACGAGGATTTTTATCAAGATACTTCTGATGATAATCCTCAGCGGTATAATAGTTTTTAAGGGGTTTAATTTCTACGATAAATTGGTCGCAGGAGGCTTTTTCAATTTCACTGATGCGGCGCACAGTTTCTTCGGTTTTATCATCGGTAAAATAAATGCCCACTTGATATTGAGAGCCCTTATCAGGTCCCTGCCTGTTCGGTATTGTGGGATCAATAACCGAATAGTAGGCAAATAATAAAGCCTCTGTTGATGTTTGGCTTTCGTCATAGACCACCTTAACCGTTTCACGAAAGCCTGTACCGCCGTAACAGACTTTTTCGTAGGTGGGAACTATGTCAGAAAGTCCGTTTGCATAGCCGCATTCTGTTGTTATAACTCCGGGAAGGGAAGCAAAGAGCTTTTCAATTCCCCAAAAGCATCCTCCTGCAAAATATATATCCTTCATTTTTTAATCTCCTATAATAACAGAGCCTATATCTGTTAAAGGCGTTTCTTCAAACCACAGACATTTTAAGCCTCTGTTTTCAATATAATCTTTTATTTTTATAAAATCGGGATGCTTGCTTAAATCTCCGTTAAAAAAGACTGTATCATTAAGCTTTCCGCTGCAGCCACCGATAAAGCCTGTGTTAAAGCTCGGAAGTATTATATTTCCTTCAGATATGAGCAATACATCCATAATGCCGTCACAGGACGAAGCAATTCCTTTATCAGATGTAATAATAGAGTTTTCGTCAACTGTTACAATATTACATTTTGAATAACCTTGCTTTACATTAATTAAAATAAGGCCTTCATTTTCTGCTTTTTTTAGAAGGTCGCTATCAGTGTATTTTAAATTGTGAATAAAGTATTTTCCTGTACATGCAGCGTTATACCTAATGTCTGAAGGATAGACTTCAGAAAGTTTATCAGTATCACCTTGATAAATCTCATTTTTTAAACGGCATAACTGTATGTCAGGATGATCCTTTATAGCGTCATGGACGCGGTCGCAATGGGTAAATACAATCTCACAATCATTAGATTTAAGATATTTCAATAATTGTTCAGTTGCATTTTTTGATATATACGCTTTCATAGGAAATATTGTACACTTGAGGCATTTAAAAATCAAATGACACAGGTTGATGACTGATGTATAATTTTGTGCAGGAGGAAATATATATGGTTAATTTGGGAAACGACTGGGATCAAGTTTTAAATGGGGAGTTTGAAAAGAATTATTATCTAAAGCTTAGAGATTTTCTTAAAGGTGAATATGCTGCCCATACGGTTTATCCGGATATGCACGATATATTTAATGCTCTTAAATATACACCTTACAAGGATGTTAAGGTAGTTATACTAGGCCAGGATCCATATCATGAGCCGGGACAAGCCCATGGACTGGCGTTTTCGGTGCAAAAAGGTGTAAGGATTCCACCTTCTCTGGTTAATATATATAAGGAGCTTAACGAAGATTTAGGTGTTAAAATTCCAAGCCACGGATGTTTAACTCAATGGGCTGAAAGAGGAGTCCTTCTTCTCAATACTGTGCTTACCGTAAGAAGAGGGGAAGCCAACAGTCATAGAAATAAGGGATGGGAAAGATTCACCGACACCGTAATGGAAAAGCTCAATGAAAGGGAAAAGGGCATTGTATTTATATTGTGGGGCTCAAATGCTAGAAGTAAAAAATGTCTCATAACAAATCCTTTTCACCATGTTATTGAAAGTGTGCATCCAAGTCCATTGTCTGCACACAGAGGCTTTTTTGGTGGAAAGTATTTTTCCAAAGCCAATTCATTTTTGGATGAACCTATAGACTGGAGCATTGATGAATAAAATGGATAAAATAGATTAAAAATCCGGAGATCACTTCTCCGGATTTTGTATGTTTTAATTTATTATACTAGTTCTCCAGCATCGGCTTTTTTCTGTTCTTCAGGTGTCATCTTGGTGCAAGTAATTCCTAAGAATGCCATTACAAGACTCACAATTGGCATCAAGTAGTTAAATACAGCCCACGGAGCATATACACCTGCTGAAACACCTAGGGTAGCCAGTATATATAATCCACATGTATTCCACGGTATTAGTGGAGATGTAACGGTACCAGCGGCCTCAAGGGCATTGGAAAGGGACTTTGGATGAATTCCAGCCTTTCTAAAGGATTCGGCATACATTCTGCCCGGTACAAGAATTGATATATACTGTTCCGGCATAGTAGCGTTAGAAACAACACAGGTTGCTTCTGTAGCTGCAATGAGTCCAGGACCGCTTTTAACAAAGCCAGTAATCTTATTTACTATAACCTCAAGCTGATGGGTAAATTCCATAATGCCTCCGAACATCATGGCGATAAGCGTCATTAAAATTGATGATGCCATGTTCATAAGACCGCCCGATGAAAGAAGCTCATTTAATGCAGGTATATCTGTATTGCACAGATATCCGTTTCGTGCAACGTCTAAAATATCACCGAAGTTTGCACCCACATGGGTCATAACCGTTTCTCCGGCATCGTTAACTGCAAATATTCCTAGCTCGCTTTGGAAAATCGGAGCAAGCACTGCGCCTACGATAGCGCCAAGTGTTATTCCCGGTATAGCTGGAACTTTTAAAGCTATAGCCAGTATAACGACAACAGGTGGTAGCAGCAGTATAGGATTTATGTTAAAGGTTGACTGTAGTCCGTCCATAAGGACAGCTGCCTGAGATGTATCTACATCATTACTGGAAGCATGCATAAATCCGTAAACTCCGAAAAATATAAGAGATATCACATAACACACAATTGTTGAAGAAAACATGTATTTTACGTGGGTAAATACATCTGTTCCGGCCATGGCAGGAGCGAGGTTCGTAGTATCTGAAAGAGGAGAAAGCTTATCTCCAAAGTAAGCTCCTGCAAGAATGGCTCCCACTGTAGGGCCTATTGGCATATCCATACCTTGAGCTATTCCTATAAGTGCAACACCCATAGTACCCATTGTACCCCATGAAGTACCTGTGGCCAGTGAAGTGATTGAGCATATAAGTATTGTTGCTATAAGAAATACCGAAGGTGACAAAAGCTTAAGACCGTAATATATCATTGTTGGTATAGTACCTGAAAGCAGCCAAACACCGATCATCATACCTACAATGGATAATATAAGAATCGCCTGCATGGCTCTCGATATACCCTTAATCATCATATCTTCAATCTGTGACCATTTATAACCAAGTCGCAGAGAAACCAAAGCGGCAATTATTACACCTATAAACATCGGAATATGAGGGTCAACCTCGAATATAACAATACCTATAGACATAATCACAATCAGCGAAAGAAAGGATACCATCGCTTCCCAGAAATGGGGCATACGAGGTTCTCTTTCCTCAGTTGCCTGTGAAGGTTTAAAACTCAAGTTAAATTTCATTGCTAGTATTCTCCTTAATTAAGAACTGTTAAAATCATATTAAAAATAATCTATCATAAAAAATGAGATTTTTCAATTGATATAAACATGTCCGCTATGGTAAAATTAGAAAGTATTGTATCGAATTAGATACAATAGAGTCATTAAAAAAGGTTTTATACAGACTATACATTTATATTACGGAGGTTTATTTATGGAAAACAAACGTTGGCTTTACGCGGGCGTGGGTACAATCATAATGCTGTTTGCAGGATTGATTTACGCATGGAGCGTACTTGCTTCGCCTATTTCGGCGTTCTTTACTGACTGGACACAGTCACAGATTTCTCTGACATTTACAATCTGTATGTCATTTTTCTGCATTGGCGGACTTTGCGGCGGTCTTCTTGCAAAGAAAGTCAATGTAAAGATGAACATGATTCTCAGTGGAATCTTTTTATGTGCTGGCTTCTTGATTTCCTCAAGAACTGACAGTCTGGCAATGCTTTACATCGGTTACGGTATACTTGCTGGATTTGGTTCCGGCTTTGTTTACAACGGAATAATGAGCTGCCTTAACAAGTGGTTTGCTGATAAGCCTGGTCTTATTTCAGGTATTCTGCTGATGGGATTTGGATTCGGAAGCTTTATCATCGGTAAGGTTTATCAGGCCTTTACACCTTCAGGTGAGGGAATTGATGCTTGGAGAAATTCATTCTTTATCTTCGGTATAATCCTTATAGTTGTAATGGTTTTAGGAGCTCTTATTATTAAGGCTCCTGGCGCTGACTACAAGGCACCGGCTCCTGTTAAAAAGGAATCCAAGGCTAAGAAGGAAGAGGGTATAGACATCGGTCCTGGACAGATGCTTAAGAGAGCTTCTTTCTGGCTTTATATCGTATGGGCTACAACTCTTTCCGCTGCAGGTCTTATACTTATTTCTCAGGCCAGCGGAGTAGTTGCTGAAATCAATCCAGAAGCTTCAGCAAGTACAGTTGCTACAGTTGTAGGACTTATATCAATACTTAACGGTATCGGACGTGTTATCTGCGGAGCACTCTTTGACAAAATTGGCAGAAGAGCGACAATGTTCCTCTTTGACATTATTTTCTTTGTTGCAGTAGGACTTTTAATATTTGCGCTTACTACACACAGCTTTATAATGATTATAGTTGCATTCTGTGTCAGCGGCTTTGCATACGGCGGAGTTACTCCTACAAACTCAGCTTTTGCCAGCGGATTTTACGGTACAACTCATTATCCGGTAAACTATCCTATAATCAACTTAAATCTTTTGATAGCTTCCTTCGGAAGTACAATTGCAGGTGCACTTTATGATGCCAGCGGTTCTTATATGAGTACATTTATGCTTATGTTGGGAACAGTAATAGCTGCAACAGTGGCATCGATATTTATCAGAAGACCATAGAAATCAGATTAGTATATAAACAATATGAATTTAAAAGGACATCCTGTTGCATTAACGCAACCTGATGTCCTTTACTTTATTTTAGATTATCGATACAAGGCTTTAAATTAAATTCCTTTTTCATTCGTTCATACTCATCTTGAGCCTTTTTCATTTTAACAGTGGTCTTTTTATCATTTTTCACGGCTTTTATCATAATGTTTTTGGAGGTATGTTCAAGGCTTGTAAATTCAATCATTGAAACATCATAGCCTTTGGATTCCAGCTTAAGACCTCTTAAACCGTCAGTAATAAGCTCTGTGAATTTGTCCTTTATAATTCCGTGCTTTAGCATAGGATCGAGAGTTTCGTTTTTAACCTGTTTAAAAAGTTCGTGTTGGCAGCATGGAACAGAAAGTATCAGTTTGCTGTTCCAGTTTACTGCATTAATCAATGCGTAATCGGTTGCAGTATCACAGGCATGAAGGGTAACAACCATATCGCATCCGCTGTCTTTGTAATCGGCAATATCGCCAAGTTCAAATTTTAATTCATCGTAATTTAACTCATTTGATATATTGTTACAAAGGTCAATAACATTCTTTTTTAAATCCAGTCCTGTTATTTGGACCTTTCTGCCTTTCAAAATTTTAAAATAATAGTAAAGTGCAAAGGTGAGGTAGGATTTACCGCAGCCGAAATCTATAATTTTAAGTGTTTTGCTGCTGTCAAATATATCCACGCTGTCATCAACGATTTCAAGAAACCGGTTAATCTGTCTGAACTTGCTGTAATGTTTTGGAAAAACCTTTCCGGACTCATCCATAACTCCCAATTTTATCAGAAAGTCGCAAGGTTTTCCTTCGGGAATTAGATATTGCTTTTCTTTATTATGAGTAAGCACTTCACGTGTCATAGAAGGCTTCTTTTTAGTTATTCTCGGAGAAGCAGGCTTATTGGCTAGAATTTGAATGTCATTTTCCGTAGTAAATATATTTACCTGTTTAAAGTCAGAATTCACGCTGTCAAAAGTGAAGTCTGCAGCTTCAAAAGAACTCATATTTATATGGGTTACCTTGTTTATAAAATGAAGTTCTGCCTGATACATCATACCAGTACCGATAATCACAGGCCTTATAACTATTCGTTTAACTTCCTGACTTTTTCTTCGAGGGGCGCTGAGAATTAGCTTTACAAGTATATCCTTATCAAATATATCCTTTAACAGATCGATCATTGGATTTCCTTTCTGTATGATATTATGTGTCTTTATGTGTTCTGTGGGTATAAGTATAACATAATTGTAATAACGATTGTGGTGCTTATATGGTAAAATAATAATATGGGCAGACATGACAGAAGAAAAAATAAGATATATCGCAAAAGAACACGAAAAAAGTCCCTTATAATGGCAGTGGTACTTATAGTTGTTCTTGCCTTTGGATATATGAAATTTTATCATCAGAGTACAGTGACTCAAGATGAAATTCCAAGTTGGATAACTCAGGATTTGATTTATGAGGCAGATCCTTCTCAAAGAAATCTCAGAAGGGTAAACGACATTGTAATACATTACACAGCAAATCCAGGCTCTACAGCAAAGGCAAATAGAGACTACTTTGCCCAGGATACAACTCAAGTTAATTCTCATTTTGTTGTGGGCCTTGATGGGGAAATTATACAATGCGTGCCACTATATATGCAGTCTGTGGCATCTAATACGAGAAATGACGATACGATTAGCATAGAGGTATGCCATCCGGATAGCACCGGTGAATTTACATTAGCTTCTTATAACTCAACTGTCAGGCTTACTGCTTGGCTTTGTGATACCTTTGGCATTTCAAGGTCAAATGTAATCAGACATGGTGATATAACTGGTAAGATCTGTCCGAAATATTTTATGGAAAACCAAGATGCATGGGAAGAATTTAAAATGTATGTAAAAAAATACAATTTTCAGTAAAATGAGTATTTTTTACCAATTCCGTATATGATAGCGGCGCTATTTATGGTATAATCATCGTTGTGTAACAACGATATATATATGTAAGAAAGAGGTAAACGCATACTTAGATGAGCATACAAAAGATTATTAACATTGCAGTTATAGCCCACGTAGACGCAGGTAAATCCACCTTAGTAGACGCATTTCTTAATCAGAGCGGTGTATTCCGTGATAACGAAGAGGTTGTTGAATGCGTTATGGACAGCGATGATATAGAGCGTGAAAGGGGTATAACAATATATTCAAAGAATTGTTCGGTGATGCATGACGATGTTAAAATAAACATTGTTGATACGCCGGGACACGCTGATTTCAGTTCAGAAGTTGAGAGAATAATTAAAACCGTTGACACGGTAATACTACTTGTGGATAGCAGCGAAGGTCCAATGCCTCAGACAAGATTTGTGCTTCAGAAATCCCTTGAGCAGGGTTTAAATCCTATACTTTTAATAAACAAGATAGATAAAAAGGATGCCCGCATAGATGAAGTGGTTGATGAGGTATATGAGCTGTTTATGGATCTTGAAGCAAATGATAAGCAACTTGATTTTCCGATTCTTTACGGTATTGCAAGACAGGGGATAGTAGTTTACGATCCTGAAGATGTTAAGGACGTTAAAGTAGAGGAAAACGGTCATAAGATAAATAAAAATACTGGAGGAGAGGACGGTAGAAATATAAAGCCTCTCTTTGATACGATAATTAAACACTGTGAACCATATCCTGATTTAAGGGATGAGCCGCTACAGCTGCAGATATCTTCCCTTGCATATGATGACTATATCGGAAGGCTTGGAATAGGCAGAATCACTCAGGGAACTCTTAAAGAAGGACAGACGGTAGGCGTTGCCAGAGGTAACGACAGCCTTACTCAGAAAAAGATAAATCAGGTCTTTGTATACAGAGGTCTTAAAAGGATGCCTGTTAAAGAGGCAGAATGTGGAGATATCGTAGTTATCTCCGGTATATCCGATATTTCCATAGGTGAAACGGTTACGGATATGAATAATCCGCAGCCTATGGATATGATTCATATAGAAGAGCCTACACTTTCCATGAACTTTATGGTTAACAATTCACCATTTGCTGGAAGAGTGGGAAAATATGTAACCACAAGAAATATCAAGGAAAGACTTGAAAAAGAGCTGGAAGTCAATGTTGGACTCAAGGTTGAGGAAACGGATTCTACAGACAGCTTCAAGGTTTCAGGTAGAGGAGAACTGCATCTTTCAATTCTTATTGAAAATATGAGGAGAGAAGGCTACGAATTGGCAGTATCGAAGCCTGAGGTAATCATGAAAAAGGGTTCAAATGGCGAAAAGCTTGAGCCTGTGGAAGAGGTTATTATTTCCGTTCCAGATGAGTATTCTGGAAGTGTAATCTCTAAGCTCAATGTCAGAAAAGGCATGATGACACAGATGACTAGCGAAAATGGTTATACCCACCTGGAATATATGGTACCTACAAGAGGGCTTTTGGGTTATAGATCCGAGTTTATAAATGACACCAGAGGCGAAGGCACCATGGTAAGACATTTCAGCGACTTCGAACCTTATAAAGGTGAGATTCCTCAGAGAACCAACGGCGTTGGTATAGCACAGGAGCAGGGAGTTGCAACACCTTATGCTCTTGCTAATATAAGTGAAAGAGTTAAGCTCTTCATAGAGCCGGGAACGGAAGTCTATGAGGGAATGATAATAGGAATGAACTCAAGAAGCGATGATATGGTTGTAAATCCATGCAAAGCTAAAAAGGCTACAAATATGAGAGCTGCTGGTAATGACGAAGCTGTTAAACTGGCTCCGCCTACAGTATTTACATTAGAAGAAGCACTGGAGTTCATAAACAGCGATGAGCTTGTAGAGGTTGTTCCTGATGATATAAGATTGAGAAAAAAATATCTTAAAGAGCTTGACAGAAGAAGGAACAGAAACAATGGATAACTGTTTCAAATTTTATAAAAATACGGATTGCGAGTATTTCCCTTGTCATGCTACTGATGATGAGGAAAACTTCAACTGTATGTTTTGCTACTGTCCACTTTATCCTCTGGGCAGTAAATGCGGCGGTGATTTTAGGTATCTTGATAACGGTACAAAGGATTGTAGTAACTGTTTGTTACCTCACCGACCCGAAGGTTTTGATTATATCATGTCCAAATGGGATATGATTAATAATATAGCGAAAAACAATAGATAACAGTAAAAGTTATATCGTAAGTTTTTATGAAAGGAAAAGAAATGAGCGACATTAAAAAATTCAAGCGTATCCTTGTTGCGAACAGAGGCGAAATCGCCATAAGGATATTCCGTGCCTGCAAGGAGATGGGCATCAGATCCGTTGCCATTTATTCTGAAGAGGACAGAAACACTCTGTTCAGAACAAAGGCTGACGAATCATACCAGATTGGTAAGGGCAAATCCCCTGTAGACGCGTATCTTGCCATCGACGAAATCATTGAGTTGGCTAAGGCTAAAGGTATCGACGCTATCCATCCGGGCTATGGTCTTCTTTCAGAAAACCAGGAATTTGCCAAAGCCTGTGAAGAAGCGGGTATAGAATTTATCGGACCTACTAGCGAAATGATGGGCAGAGTAGGTGACAAGATTCAGTCAAAGATTGTTGCTAAAGAAGCAGGAGTTCCTATTATTCCTGGTGTAGAAAAAGCAATTCAGTCCGAAGAAGAAGCTTTGGAAATCGCAAAGATGTGCGGATTCCCTGTAATGCTTAAGGCTGCAGCCGGTGGCGGCGGCAGAGGCATGAGAATTGTAAGAAAAGAAGAAGACCTAGTACAGGAATTCATCAGTGCAAAGAGCGAAGCAAAAAAAGCCTTCGGTATTGACGATGTATTCATTGAAAAATATGTTGAAAGACCAAAGCATATCGAAGTACAGGTTTTGGGAGACAAATACGGTAACCTTGTTCATCTCTACGAAAGAGACTGCTCTGTACAGAGAAGACATCAGAAGGTAATCGAATTTACTCCAGCTCTTTCAATTACAGAGGAGCAGAGACAGAAAATTTGTGCCGATGCTCTTAAAATTGCCGGTGCTGTAAACTACAGAAGTGCCGGAACAGTTGAATTCCTTGTTGATAAAGACGGAAATCATTACTTCATCGAAATGAATCCGAGAATCCAGGTAGAGCATACTGTTACTGAAATGGTAACAGGTATAGATATTGTTCAGTCTCAGATTCTTATTGCTGAAGGATATTCCCTTGATAGCGATAAAATCGACATTAAGAGCCAGGATGATATTAAAGTAAACGGACATGCAATCCAGTGCCGTATTACAACTGAAGACCCTGTTAACGGCTTTGCCCCTGATACAGGTGTTATTGAAGAATACAAGAGCCCTGCAGGCTTCGGTATAAGACTTGATGGTGGAAACGGATTTACAGGTGCCGTAATTTCTCCATATTATGACAGCTTACTTGTTAAGATTACTGCTTTCGCAAGAACATGGGAAGGTGCTGTAAGAAAGGCTGCAAGAGCACTTACAGAAACACATATTAAGGGTGTTAAGACAAACATTGCATTCTTGATAAATGTACTTAGAAACCCTGAATTCCAGTACGGAAAATGCGATACTACATTTATTGCAAATCATCCTGAACTGTTTAATATCCAGGTGGGTACAGATAAGCAGCTTAAGGTTCTTAATTACCTGGGAGAACAGTTTGTAAACGGTAACAAGGGTATCAAGCCTGAATTTGATATTCCTGTATTCCCTAAAATCAAGCACAGCGAAATTGAAAACCTTAAGGGTACAAAGCAGATACTTGATGAAAAGGGACCTAAGGGACTTGCTGACTGGGTAATGAACCAGAAAGAACTTCTCTTTACAGATACAACTCTCAGAGATGCTCAGCAGTCACTGATGGCAACAAGAGTAAGAACTGTGGATATGGAAAAGATTGCTCCTGCCATTGCTAAATACGAAAAAGACCTGTTCTCACTGGAAATGTGGGGCGGAGCTACATTTGATACAGCGTACAGATTCCTCAAGGAAGATCCATGGGAAAGATTGGCAACTCTCAGATATCATATTCCTAACGTACTTTTCCAGATGCTTATCAGAGGAGCAAATGCCGTAGGTTATAAGAACTATCCTGATAATGTAATCAGAAGATTTGTTAAGGAAAGTGCAGCCTCCGGAATCGATGTATTCAGAATATTTGACTCTCTGAACTGGATTGAAGGCATGGAAGTTGCCCTTGATGAAGTTCTCAATCAGGGTAAGGTTGCAGAAGCATGTCTGTGCTACACAGGAGATATTCTTGATGATAGCAGAGAAAAATATAATCTTAAATACTATGTAGAAATGGCTAAGGAGCTGGAAAGAAGAGGCACACACATGATCGGCATCAAGGATATGTCTGGTCTGTGCAAACCTATGGCAGCTAAGAAGCTTATTACAGCTCTTAAGAATGAAGTAAGCGTGCCAATCCACTTCCATACTCACGACACAACTGGTAACGGTGTTGCAGCTATTCTGATGGCAGCAACTGCAGGTGTTGACGTAGTGGATGCAGCTATTTCCTCCATGTCCGGTCTGACTTCTCAGCCTAACCTTAACTCCGTTGTTGCGGCAGTTGAAAATACAGACAGAGAATCAAAGATTAAGACAGAGGAAATCCAGGATATTGCAAACTACTGGACAGCAGTAAGACCTGTATATCATCAGTTCGAATCCGACTTTATGGCTTCCACAACTGAAATATATACATACGAAATCCCTGGCGGACAGTACTCCAACCTGAAGGCTCAGGTAGAAAGCTTCGGTCTTGGACATAAGCTTAAGGAAGTTAAGGAAATGTACAAGGCTGTTAACGAAATGCTGGGTGATATCGTTAAGGTAACACCATCCTCTAAGGCAGTAGGAGACATGGCTATCTTTATGGTACAGAACGGTCTGACTCCTGAAAACATCATGGAAAAGGGAGCAAATCTGGATTATCCTGACTCAATAGTTTCTTTCTTTGAAGGTATGATGGGTCAGCCTAAGGGTGGATTCCCTAAGGAACTGCAGAAGATAGTTCTTAAGGATAAAGAGCCTATCACATGCAGACCTGGCGAACTGCTTGAACCTGAAGATTTCGACGCTATCAAAAAGCATCTTGTTGAAGATCTTGGCGTTGAAGGAACAGAAAAAGAACTTCTGTCATACGCTATGTATCCAAAGGTATACGAAGACTATGTTGCAGCAGTTAACAGTGGAGATACATTCAGATACATGGGCTCCGATATCTTCTTCCATGGCCTGTCCGAAGGAGAAACTTGTGAGGTTAAGATTGCAGAAGGTAAAGTTCTTGTTATTAGCCTTGTAGATGCAAGCAAGACAGACGAAGAAGGATACAAGTATGTAACATTTGAAGTTAACGGCACAAGAAGTGCAGTAAGAATCCACGATAAAGATGGTTCTGCTGCAATAGCAGGTAATGTAATCGCTTATGCAGATGAAAACGATCCTGCAGAGATCGGTGCTCCAATTCCTGGAAACATTCTCAGAATCCTTGTAGAAGAAGGTGACGAGGTTGAAGAACAGCAGCCGATTGCCGTTATAGAAGCCATGAAGATGGAAACAAATATTCTGGCTTCCATGGCAGGTAAAGTGTCCAAAATCTGCGTTAAAGAAGGACAGCAGGTTAAGGCTAACGAGCTTGTAGCTACAATCGAGTAAAAACTAGTTTAAGAATTTAAAGAAGGTATTGCATATGGCATTTACACATTTGCATGTACATACTGAATATAGCCTTCTTGACGGAGCAGCCAGATTGAAAGATCTGGTTGCTTCCGCTAAGGAGCTTGGGATGAATTCCCTTGCAATTACTGACCACGGCGTTATGTTTGGCGTCGTGGATTTTTGGCGTGAGTGCAAAAAACAGGGAATTAAACCAATAATAGGCTGCGAAGTATATATGGCAGCTAGAACAAGACATGATAAAGATCCTGCCCTTGATAAAAAGCAGGCACATCTTATACTTCTTGCTAAGAATAATATTGGATATCACAATCTTGTAAAGATTGTTAGTAGAGGGTTTACAGAAGGATATTATTATAAACCGAGAGTGGATAAGGAAGTTTTAAGGGAATTTAGTGAAGGTATCATATGTCTTTCTGCTTGTCTTGCAGGGAATATACAGCAGCATCTTTTACGCGGAGATTATGATGGCGCTAAGGATGAAGCGCTGGAATATCTTGATATTTTCGGAGAGGGCAATTATTACCTTGAGCTTCAAGATCAGGGACTTGAGGAGGAAGCTCGTATATATTCCGATATGTTAAGACTCAGCGAAGAAACTGGAATACCGTTGGTTGCAACAAATGATGTTCATTATGTTAAAAGAGAGGATGCAAAGGCCCATGAGGTGCTTTTGTGCATACAGACTGCTACCAGTATTTCCGATGAAAACAGGATGCGCTTTCCCAATGACCAGTTTTATCTCAAAAGTGAAGATGAAATGAGAAAAATCTTTGCTGCTTGTCCTCAGGCAATTGACAATACTCAGGTAATTGCCGATCAGTGCGATGTTGAATTTGAATTTGGCACTTTACATCTTCCTGAATTCGTAGCCCCTGATGGTAAGGATAATAAATCATATCTGAGAGAATTGTGTGAAAAAGGCCTTTCAGAAAGATATCCAAATGGCGGATCCGAATTAAAGGAAAGACTTGATTATGAACTTTCCATTATAGAACAAATGGGATATGTGGAATACTTTCTCATTGTTTGGGATTTTATTAACTATGCAAGGGAGCAGGGAATTGTGGTTGGACCGGGAAGAGGTTCTGCTGCTGGCAGCATAGTTGCATACACATTGCATATTACGGATATTGATCCGATTAAATACAATCTGATTTTTGAAAGATTTTTAAATCCAGAAAGAGTCAGCATGCCTGATATCGATATAGACTTCTGTTATGAGAGAAGACAGGAAGTTATCGATTATGTTATTTCTAAGTACGGTGCCGATAAGGTTGCTCAGATTATCACATTTGGTACTCTGAAGGCCAAAGCGGTTGTAAGAGATGTGGGAAGAGCTCTTGATGTAAGCTATGCTGAAACGGATGCCATAGCTAAGGCAATTCCATTTGATCTTAAAATGACCATTGAAAAAGCATTGGAAGTTAGTCCTGAACTTAAGGAAATGTATGAGTCCAGTGAAACGGTAAGAAAGGTCATTGATACCTCAAAGGCTCTTGAAGGCATGCCAAGACATGCATCGACCCATGCAGCAGGTGTCGTTATTTCAAAAAAGGCTATAGATGAATATGTGCCTTTATATCTTGCTGATAAGGGCATATCAACTCAGTTTCCGATGACAACAATCGAGGAGCTGGGTCTGCTTAAAATGGACTTTCTCGGTCTTAGAAACCTAACGGTTATTAGGGATGCCCTTGATTTAATTGAAAGAGAACACGGTGTTAGGATTAATTTTTCAAAGATGGAATATGATGACCCTGCGGTATATGAGCTTATATCCAGTGGTAATACTCAGGGAATATTTCAGCTGGAATCTGCGGGAATGACTCAGTTTATGAAAAATCTTAAGCCTAACTGCTTTGAGGATATTGTGGCGGGAATTGCACTTTATAGACCGGGCCCAATGGCTTCAATTCCAACATATATCGAAAACAAAAAAAATCCGGATAAGATACAGTATCTCCATCCGCTTCTTGAACCTATTTTGTCCGTTACATACGGCTGCCTTATTTATCAGGAACAGGTTATGCAGATAGTAAGAGACCTAGCAGGATATACATATGGCAGAAGCGATATTTTAAGGCGTGCCATGGGTAAAAAGAAAATGGATGTCATGCTGGCGGAAAAGGAGATATTTTTTAAAGGCTGTTCTGAAAAGGGTATCTCTAAGGAAATCGCTGAACAGATATTCAATCAGATGGTTACATTTGCTGAATACGCCTTTAATAAATCCCATGCAGCTGCATATGCTGTTATAGGCTATGAAACAGGATATCTTAAGGCTCATTACGCCACTGAGTTTATGGCAGCGCTTATGACCAGTGTAATGAATGATGGCCATCAGATTGCCAAATATATAAGAAACTGCCATGAGATGGGCATAGAGGTATTGCCACCTGATGTTAACGAAAGCGAAAAAAAATTCACTGTCAAAGATGGCAAAATTCGCTACGGTCTTATGGGTATAAAAAATGTCGGTGAAAGTGTAATTGATTCCATAATTGAGACTAGAAATGAGAAAGGTAAAGCCAAGGATATATTCGAATTTATATCCAATCAGGATATCCATAAGATAAATAAAAAAGCTATTGAGTCTCTTATTAAAGCAGGAGCCTTTGATTCAATGAATTCAAACAGAGCTCAGTACCTGTCTGTTTACGAGGAACTTATCGAATCAGCTCAAAAGGAATCAAAAAAGAATATCGATGGTCAGATGTCTCTCTTTGATCTTAACACTGAGGAAATGGAAGCTGCTGATATAACAATGAGTTTACCGGATGTTGTGCCTTTTTCTAAGGAAGTTATAAATGCCCTTGAAAAGGAAATGATGGGTGTTTATATTACAGGTCATCCTCTAGAGGACTACGAGGAAAAAATTGAGAAAATCACCTCAGTCAATTCCGATCTTCTTCAAAAGAGTCAGCAGGAGATTTCCGAAGGCCTTACAAGCGAAATAAGAGATGGGCAGAAGGTTGTAGTTGCAGGTCTTGTAAGCGGTAGAAAGACACTTCTCACTAAAAAGAATCAGATGATGTGCTTCCTGGATTTGGAGGATTTGTACGGTATGATGGAGGTTATCGTATTTCCTAACACATACGAAAGATATCAATCTTTAACCATGGAGGACAACATTGTAGTTATTAGCGGTACTTTGAATTTTAAAGAAGATGAGCCACCTAAGATATTGGCTGATTCCATTGCGGCAATATCTGATTATGAGCCTTCAAAACCGCAAATGACAACAGATAATAAAAATAGGTCAGGCTCACTAATTAAAATCAGATTTGGAAATGAACTGACTGAAAAAGAAGATATGGATATGATTGTTCAGCTTTTACAAAAATACAGCGGCAATACACCGGTTATAATATATACACCGGATGGGAAGGCTATGAAAGCACCGCAAAATATGTGGGCGGACGAAAACAGTCCTATATTACAAGAGGCTGCTGATATAGTTGGCAAAACCAATGTGAAAATTCAAAGCTGAAAATAGCAGGGAGATTATCATATGATAAAGAGAATAGGCGTGCTTACCAGCGGAGGAGATGCTCCTGGAATGAATGCAGCCATCAGAGCTGTTACCCGTAAGGGTATAAGAACAGGTATGGAAGTATATGGTATAGGACATGGGTACAAAGGTCTTATTGATGGTGATATGAGACTTATGAATATTGCCCATGTTGGAGATATAATCCACAGAGGAGGGACTGTTCTTAAAACGGCCCGATGTGAAGAATTCAAAACCGATAAAGGTATTGATAAGGCTGTAGAAAATATTAATAAAGCAAAACTGGACTCCATTATAACCATCGGTGGTGACGGTACCTTAAAGGGAGCCTTAGAACTTGTTAAAAAAGGGATAAATGTTCAGTTTATACCCGCTACCATTGATAACGATTTAGGCTATTGTGCGTATTCCATCGGTTTTGATACTGCTGTAAATACTGTAGTAAATGCCGTAAATGGAATAAGAGAGACCGGTATGTCCCATGATAAAACAACAATCATAGAGGTTATGGGACGTAATTGTGGAGATATTGCTCTTATGTCCGGTCTTGCTGGAGGCGCTGATGCTGTGCTGATTCCGGAAGTGAAATCCGATATCGATAAAATAATAGATAAAATTAAAGAAGGCATCAGCCGTCAGAAAAAGAACAGTATCATAATCAGAGCAGAAGGTGCTGATATTTCGACAGAGGAACTTACTGAAGAAATTAAAAAGGGAATCGGTGAAGATGTGCGAACAGTAATCCTTGGATACCTTCAGAGAGGCGGCTCTCCGACAGCTTTAGACAGAAACATGGCAACCCTTATGGGCTCAGAGGCTGTCAGACTTATATCAGAAGATAAACCTAGCACAGCAATTGGCTTTGACGGTCAAAATGTTACTTTAGTTGATCTTAAAAAAGCCGACAATATTGAAAATAAGGTTCGTGCTGATTTACTAGAGCTTGTAATGACATTAGCATAAATAAAAAAGCAGCTGATTTAATAATTCAGTTGCTTTTTTATCGATTTAAAATAACTCAATCATCATCATGTTCTTTATTTGATTCTTTGTATTTGATACCTATATCATTATTTACAGTTCTACCAAAGCCTATAGAAGAACTTCCGTATTTATCTCTTATCATATCAAGGGTTCGTTCAACGGATTCAGCCCGTTGACGACGCTGTGTGTTTTCAGTATCAAAGAATGAAAGCTGCTGAGCTTCATTTTCATCCACAAGATTTATAGCTGTAACGGTTAATAATCTAATAGGCCTGTCTAAGGGCCAAAATGAGGTTATAAGCTCATATGAAGCAATACTTATATCTTCGGCTGTATTTATTGCCGCATCAAGCTGCTTTTGCTTTGAAACTACATTAAAGTCAGGATCTTTTATATCTACCTTAACTCCCCATGCTCTCATTTTATTTCTTCTGAGTCTGCTGGCGACCTTATCGCAGAGACCAGATAGGGCAGCCTTAATATCTTCATTTCCTGTAATGTTTCTTGTAAAAGTCATACCGTGACCAACGGATTTAATTTTTTCTCTGTCTGAATAAAGACTGACAGGTTCTTCATCAAGACCGTTGGCATAATCGTATAACATGCCGCCATGTTTGCCCAGCATTGAAACGAGAAGGGGACGACTGGTGTTTGCAAGATCGCCAATTGTATGGATACCAGCGGTTTTAAGTTTATCAGCGGTTGCTTTCCCGACAAAAAACATCTCTGATATATCCATTGGCCAAATTATTTTTTTGTAGTTTTCTCTTGTTATTACGGTGGTGGCATCGGGTTTTTTATACTCGCTGCCCATTTTCGCAAATATTTTATTAAATGAAACACCAGCAGAAAGTGTAAGTCCCAATTCTTTTTTTACGGTTTCTCGTATCTGATCAGCTATTTCCTTACCTGAACCAAATAGGGTGAGACTGGCCGAAACATCCAGCCAAGATTCGTCTATGGAAAATGGCTCTACCATATCAGTATATCTGAGATAAATTTCATTAATCATTTTACTGTACTTTGAGTATTTATCATGATGGGGAGGTACGCATACCAATGAAGGACATTTCTTTTTAGCCTGCCAAATTGTTTCAGCGGTTTTTATACCGAATTTCTTTGCAGGCTCATTTTTAGCAAGAATTATTCCGTGGCGGCTTTTGGGGTCTCCACATACCGCCATAGGAATATTTTTATACTGTGGATAGTCCAAAAGCTCTACTGATGCGTAAAACCCGTTCATGTCACAGTGCAGTATTGTTCTGTCCTTTTTCCTTTCCATAGTTAATCATCTCACAATATTTGTTTATCTGTTTTCCTTATGGTCTACGATAATTTTCTTTATCTGTATCACTACTGTTGGCAGGAAGGCGAGAAGTGCAATCCATCCAATCTGAGCCCATGAAAGCACTGCCACAGAGAACACTTCTTCCAAGAACGGTACAAAGAGTACAAGGCTGAGAAGTATAAGACCCAGAAAGAATGCTCCTATCGTGTAAACATTAGTGGTTAAACCAAGTTTGAATATAGACTGTTTACCTCTTGAGTTAAAGCCATGCCACAATCTTGCAAGACAGAGAGTTGAAAATGCCATTGTCATTGCAGCCTCAGTGCTTGTTTCATATCCGATATAAAAGGCAGCCATAGTTGCAATTGCAATCAATATACCCTGGAATCCGACTTCACCAACAAAAGATTTAGTCAGGATAGATTCATCTCTGCTTCTCGGTTTATCTTTTATAAGCTCTTCATTGCTTGGCTCCATGCTGATGGCAAGGGCAGGAAGGCTGTCTGTAAGTAGATTTATAAACAGCAGATGTACAGCGGCAAAAGGTGCCGGAAGTCCTGCTAATGAAGCATACAATACAGAGAAGATACCTGCAGCATTACCTGAAAGTAGGAACTTAATAGCATTCTTTATATTTGCATAGATATTTCTTCCGTTTAAAACGGATTTGATAATCGTAGCAAAGTTATCATCTGTAAGAATCATAGCAGAAGCGTCTTTGGATACTTCTGTACCTGTTATACCCATGGCAATACCGATATCAGCCTGTTTTAAAGCAGGTGCATCGTTTACTCCGTCACCGGTCATGGCAACGATATGACCAAGTTCCTGCCATGCGTTAACAATTCTAATCTTATTATCAGGGGATACTCTAGCATATACAGAAATGTGTGGAAGCTCTTTAGCAAGAGTTTCATCATCCATTTCGTCAAGTTCAGGACCTGTTATAGCTTTATCTCCATCCTGTAAAATACCTATCTTTTTAGCTATTGCAGAGGCTGTTACTTTGTGGTCGCCGGTTATCATAATAGGTTTAATACCGGCTTTGATACAGTCTGAAACAGCAGGAGCTGATTCAACTCTCGGTGGGTCCATTTCCGCTTCAAGACCTATAAAAACGAGATCCTTTTCATCGTCAAAATCAAGTTCCTTTAAGGCGTCATATGTTTTCATAGCGAAGGCCAGGACTCTTAATCCACCTGATGAATAATCAAAGTTTTTCTGTTTAATTTTTTCCTTTTCGTCTTCATTAAGAAGTGCAACCTGTCCGTTGGCATCGAGGAAATATCCACATCTTTCTATAAGTACATCAGGAGCCCCCTTTGTAAACATAGTGATTTTGCCTTCCATATCGTGAAGGGTACTCATAAGCTTACGCTCAGAGTCAAAAGGAAGCTCTCCGATTCTCGGATGAGTTGCCATCATTTCTGTGTAATCGTCGTTGTTGGCCATATAATAATCCACGAAAGCTGTTTCTGTAGGATCACCAAAGGTTTCACCATCAACGATAGCAGTGTCGTTACACATTATGGATGATATCAATAAAGTTTGCTTATTAGTAGGATAGCAGTATACATCCTCAACAGTCATTTTATTTTGAGTGAGGGTACCTGTCTTATCAGAACATATGATAGATACACAGCCTAATCCTTCAACGGCCTTAAGCTCTTTTACTATGGCATTTTCCTTTGCCATTCTTGATGTACCTATTGCTAGGGATATTGTAATTATCGAGCTAAGGGCTTCCGGTATTGCTGCAACTGCAAGAGCAACTGCAAAGAGTAGGGCATCCATTATGGTTTCGCCCCTGTATATGCTGAGTCCGAATACAAGCACACAGATTAAAATGATAATAATGGACAGCTTTTTACTGAAGTTATCCATATTAACCTGAAGAGGCGTCTTTCTTTCTGCTGTATTTGAAATAAGGTCGGCAATTTTACCAAGCTCAGTATCATGTCCTACAGCGGTTATAACAGCCAGTCCTCTGCCGTATGTTACAAGTGAGCTCGAAAATACCATATTTTTTTGATCACCTAATGCAACCTTTTCACTGTCAATGACGGAAGGATCTTTTTCAACGGCTTCCGATTCACCTGTTAGGGCACTTTCGTTGATCTTTAATGAGTAAGATTCAAGCAATCTGCCATCACTTGGAACCACATCGCCGGCCTCAAGCTTAATAATATCTCCTACAACTAATTCAGAAGCAGGAATTTCAAGCTGATGACCGTCACGAATAACTTTGGCCACAGGTGCCGAAAGCTTTTTTAAGCTTTCAAGGGATTTTTCGGCTTTCACATACTGTACTGTACCAAGTATTGCATTGAGAGTGATTACCGCTAAAATTACAACCGTACTTTCAACATCCCCGGTGGCAATGGAAATAAGGGCAGCAACAATAAGGATAATTACAAGAAGATCCTTAAACTGCTCTGCAAATACAAGCAAAGTACTTTTCCTTTTCTTTTCCTGAAGCTTGTTTTCACCGTATTTTTCTCTATGGTCGGTGACTTGTGCCTCAGATAGTCCGTCTTTGGAAGATTCAAGTTCTTTTAAAACCTCTTCCGAACTTTTGTTGTAAAACATTCTTTCCTCCTTGATATGATGTGTGCATATAAACAAAAAGACTTCAAACACCGCGGCTAATACGCCTATAAGTGTTTAAAAGTCTCGCCATTTAAAGTGAACGCGGGTTGTTAACCGTATTGACGCGAACACTGCATTATATGCCGGCTACTCCCTTTTAAAGGATAGCATATGATTTTTACTTATTAATATTACTGCAATTTTTATTAGTTTGCAATATTAAGTTTTTATATGTTTTTGATAAAACTGCTAAATAGTGAAATTGACACAGACAATCTGTTTTGATACAATAATTTAGGAATTTTACAAGGAGGGCAATGACCATGAAAAGAATAAAAACTTTGGATACAAGAGATCTCAGAGCCAGCGTTAAAACAGGCGGCTGCGGCGAATGCCAGACTTCATGTCAGTCTGCAAGCAAGACATCCTGCAGCGTAGCTAATCAGAAATGCGAGCAGTGCAGAGATAAATAAGATCGCTAAACAGATCCACAAGGTCGTTGTACTGAAAATGTACAACGATTTTTAATGTGTATAAATTCATATATAGTATGAATAGAATATAGATACTTGGGTAAAAATTACGAAAGGAACGGATTATAAATGATCCATCAGTATAAAAACAACGGATACAATATTATAATCGATGCTAACAGCGGTTGCATCCATTCTGTTGACGACGTTGCCTATGACATTATCAGACTTATTGATGAAGGTATTGGCGACGCGCAGTCAATTTTTAAGGAAATAAAAGATAAATATAATGATATTACCATCGATGATGTAACAGAGACACTAGAGGACATCGAATTATTAAAAAAGGAAGGAAAACTTTTTAGCGATGATATTTTTAGAGACCTGGCGCCTTATATGAAGGATAAACAGTCGGTTCTAAAAGCCATATGTCTTCATGTTGCTCATGATTGTAATATGAACTGCGGATATTGCTTTGCGGGAAAGGGCGAATACAACGGACCAAAGGGGTTAATGTCCTTTGAAACCGCTAAAAAGGCTATAGATTTTCTAGTTGAGCATAGTCCAGGAAGAAGAAACCTTGAAGTTGACTTTTTTGGCGGAGAACCCCTCTTAAACTGGGAAGTATGTAAGAAGACAGTTGAATATGCCAGATCAATAGAAAAGGAAAAAAACAAGAACTTTAGATTTACGCTGACAACAAATGGACTGCTAATAGATGATGATGTTATCGAATTTTCTAATAAAGAAATGGGAAATGTAGTGCTTTCTTTGGATGGAAGACCTGAAATAAACGATAACATGAGAAAAACTAAAAACGGTAAGGGCACATATGACCTTATAATCGATAAATTTAAAAAATTTGCAGATAGTAGGAATCAAAAGGACTACTACATGCGCGGTACTTACACAAAGTACAATCGTGACTTTGCAAAGGATATAATTCATATGGCTGATTTAGGCTTTAAGGAACTTTCTATGGAGCCCGTTGTATGCTCACCGGATATGCCATATGCTCTTACAGAGGATGATATACCGGTATTAAAGGAAAATTATGATATTCTTGCAAGAGAAATGATAAAGAGATATAAAGATGGAAACGGATTTAATTTCTATCATTACACTATAGATTTCACAGGTGGCCCATGTATTTCAAAAAGAATTTCCGGTTGCGGTGTAGGTACTGAATATCTTGCTATTACTCCAGAAGGAGATATCTATCCTTGTCATCAGTTTGTAGGGGATGACAAATATAAAATGGGTAATTTAGATGATGGAATAACTAAAGGTGAGACTGTTTCAGAATTTAAAGGATGCAATGTTTATTCAAGAAAAGAATGTGACGATTGCTTTGCAAAGCTCTACTGCAGCGGCGGATGCTCTGCCAATGCATATCATATGAACGGCGATCTAAAAACTGTCTGTGAATTTTCATGTGAGCTTCATAAAAAGAGAATAGAATGTGCCGTGATGATGAATGTTGCACTTAATGAATAGATATGATAAACTCTTAAAGTCTATTTTAAACAAAAACTTTTATTTTAAGTGATGAGGTAGTATGAATGAGAAGCGATACAGCCAGAAGAAGGCCAACAAAAAAGAGAAGAAAGAAAAAATCAGGATTCGGTTGCTTTATATTTGTAGTGGTACTTATTGTGATACTTGCTGCGGGGGGATTTGCAGCATATAAGTATCTTACTGCAAACAATTACGATAATGAAAGTGGTTTTGAAAGATTTGCGGATAGATATTTTTCAGCTAACGTAGAAAGCGATGACATCGGAGATGTTCAGACAGAGTATAACTACGGAGAATATGCTTCAAGTGCAATTCAGTATCCTGAAATAGGACTGGAAAATGTAGATGCAAGAATTTCACAGCTTATTCAGGATGAACAGCAGTCCTTCAGATCAAAATACGGCAACAGCGGAGATGGTAAGGTCGCACAGTTAATCTGCTGCGACACATATAAAGGTGATCAAGGTACTGGAAGTGTTGTAGTTAAAACGGCTGTGCAGGAAGCAGATGATAAAGGGGATTTGCAGCAAGTTTCAAATACTGTAAAAACATTTACATTTAATACTGAAAACGGTGCAGAGGTATTTTCCCTTATGGCCTTTGAACCTGGCTACAGAGATCAGCTGGCTGACTTCTTTAAATCAAAGGGATTTGAAAAGGCTGCCGCAGCAGATGTAGATTATGACAGATTTGCTTTAAATGGCAAGGATGCAATCTTCTACTTTGATGCAGGACAGGTTGAGGATATGGATTCTTTGACTGAAATCAAAGTAAAGAACGGTGATGTGGAAAATGTATTTAGAGATGAAATAGATTCTAGAGGTTTAGATCCATCAAAGCCTATGGTTGCAATAACCTTCGATGACGGTCCTAAAAAAGGCACAACCAACAGAATTCTGGATGCTCTCGAAAAGAACGGTGCGGTTGCCACATTCTTTGAACTTGGTGAAAATGTTGAAAACTGCAGTGATTCAGAAGAATATCTAAAGAGGATGGAAAAACTTAATTGTGAAATCGGCTCCCACAGCTACAATCACCCAAATCTCTTCCAGATAAGTGATGCTGCCATAAAAGAACAGAATGATAAGACAGACGAAGCAATAGAAAGCAGATTAGGTAAAAAGCCTACTGTATACAGACCTCCTTATGGTAACGGTAATGAAAAGACAACAGAGATATTTGGCAAACCGGGTATATTGTGGTCAGTGGACACTCTGGACTGGAAATCAAGAAATGCCGCTTCAGTTGTTGAACAGATAAAGGGCTCAGGAAATCTTGACGGCAAGGTTATCTTGATGCACTCCATTTATGATTCATCAGCAGAGGCAACTGAACAGATACTTCCATGGCTTCAATCCCAAGGATATCAGACGGTAACTGTTTCGGAACTTCTCATGTATAAATACAATGAAGATCCATCAGCTACTAAGTTCTATGGATATAATTACTTCTATCTTGATTAACTATTATTATATAAACAGTAAGATTTAACGCGGCTTAATCAGAGCCGCGTTTTCTTTGTTGACAGTGTACTATTGTATGTAGTACACTTATTAAAGAAAAGGAGGAGCCGGATGTTCCAAATAGATCTAAAGAGTCACAAATCAATACAGGAGCAGATTACGGACAATTTTAAAGAACTTATGGTTACAGGTGTATTGGCACCTGATGAAAAGTTACCGTCAGTAAGGGAACTTTCCAAGATGATAACGGTAAATCCAAATACTGTACAAAAAGCGTATACAAAGCTTGAAGAGCAAGGATATATCTATGTAGTCAAGGGAAAGGGTTCCTTTGTTTCCAATGTAAAAAAAATGGATGTGGATGAGAGGGAAGTTGAAAAACTCACCAGAATTCTCAGAGAAGACATTAACAAACTCTATTATACTGGCATAAGTTTGGAAGATGCTAAAAGAATAATAGAAGATATTTTAAGTGAGAGAGGTGAATGGAAATGATTAAAATCAGGGATCTTGTCAAAAGCTTTGATACAAAGGACAGAGTCCTTGACTGTGTTGACCTTAATGTGGAAAAAGGTTCCATATATGGACTTGTTGGTGTTAACGGTTCAGGAAAAACTACATTGATAAAACATATAATGGGTATTTTAAAACCAGATTCCGGTTCCATAAAAATAATGGGAGAGGAAATTTATGAAAATACTGCTGTTAAACAGAAAATGGCATATGTACCTGATGAACTTTTCTTTTATCACGGCTTTTCACTTAAGGATATGTCTAAGCAATATGCATCATTTTACAAGGGATGGTCGTGGGAAAAGTATGACAGCCTAGTTTCTTCCTTTGGTTTAAATGAAAAGGAGAGTTTGCGCAGTTTTTCAAAGGGAATGCAAAAGCAGGCTTATTTTATTTTAGCTGTTTCCACCATGCCTGAAATATTGATCTTGGATGAACCAATTGATGGCCTTGATCCAATTGTGAGAAAAAGAGTTTGGAGCATCATAGTAGATGAGGTTGCAGACCGACAGATAACTGTCTTGGTTTCTTCTCATAACCTGAGGGAAATGGAAGGTGTCTGCGATGCCATAGGAATAATGAAAAACGGCAGAGTTCAGATTGAAAGAGATATAGATACACTTAAAACTGATATACATAAGGTTCAGGTGGCTTTTACATCTGAAGTGTATGACCCTTTTAAAGGTCTTAATGTAATTCATGAGGACAGCAGAGGTTCAGTTAAGCTGATTATCGCTAAAAACAGTTTTGAAGAAATAGAGGATATTATAGGTAAAAATAATCCGGCGGTTTTCGATGTATTGCCGCTTACTTTAGAAGAGATTTTCATTTACGAACTGGGAGGAGGCAAAGATGAACAGATATTCGTCTAACGGTATATTTTCTGCGGCTATACTTAAAAGCTGTTTGAAAAGATATATGCCTGTGATGTTCTTTGCAATCTTGTATTATGTGGTAATATACATCCTTCCGGAAGGTATAAATACAGGAGAACAATCATTTATCGCAGCGGATACAGAGTATGGTACCTTTGCTGGGATTAGAGTATACAGCTTTTTTATGCCGCTAATAGTATCTGTACCATTGTTTGGATTTTTACATAAAAAGAGCGCTACAGTATTTATTCACTCTCTGCCGTTTACAAGAATGCAAACATTTGTAAGTACTATAGTGGCGGGATTGCTGATTATTAATATACCAAATATTATTTTAACCCTTTATATTGCTGTAGCAGTAAGTGCCAAGGCTGCCTTAAATGCTCTCTTATTTGCTTTGTTATCATCATTATTTCAACTAGCTATATGTACAATAGCTGCGGTAGTAACTGGAACTTCAACAATGCATGTTATTATGTCGTTCTGGTTTTCACTGTTGCCACAGAGCATTTACGGCGTAATATTGCTTTTTGCTTCAGGTTTTCTAACAGGGTTTATAGCTAACAGCAATATAGGCAGTGTTGTTCTTGCAATGTCACCAATTACAAGTGAAAACTGGAGTTTTGTTTCTTTATCGACTCTTGTATATTTTCTTGTATCACTGATAATATATATCGTCTCAGCGCTAGCATATAAAAGACTTAAACCCGAAAGATGTGACAATGCTATTACATTCGGTTGGGTCAAATGGGTTTTAAATATACTTGCAGGCATATATATGATGACTGTTATAGGTATCATCTTCTTTGTAGCCTATGTTGATAGCTTTGCTATGATTGTAGCAAGCTTCTTTGGACTTATAATCGGAATCATTATAGGTTACATGCTGCTTAACAGAACCTTTAGGATATTTAAAGGCCGTTCATTGGCAAATATGGCAATTATGACTGCAATAGGTCTGATTTTCCTTCTGTCTTTTGTGGTTGATATTTACGGATATGAAGGCAAAATACCATCTGTTAATGAAGTTAAATCCGTAAAAATTGATGCCAGCGGTATCATGATGGACTATCCTATTGAAGATAAAGTTATGAACAAAGATTACAATGTATTTACTGATAGGGATGTGATTTCCAATGTTGTAAAAATCCATGAAGGGGTTTTTGAAGGTAAATATATTACTCGGCCTGCGGCTAATTCTGATTGGAATGAATACAGAAGCTTTGATATAACATATAATCTTAAAGATGGCTCTACAATAAGTAGAAGATATACGCTACCATATAAGGAAGTTGATGAATTAGGATATATATACGAATCAGGTGAGTTTAAGGATCAGCTTTCCTTAAGCAATGCTAAAATGGAGATAATAGAATTTTATGTGACTACTGCAGAAGATGCATATGTTCATAAGAGGGATGTTACAGATCCAAAGCACATAGACGAACTTATTGAATGCATAAGTAAGGATTTTCATAACAGGACATATGAAGAGGAAATTGATTATACGGACAATCTCGGACTGCAGATAGAGTATTATGACTTTTACTCGGATTATATAAATGTAAGGGATTGTGATACAAATACTATAGATTTTCTCTTAGAAAAGGGATATATTGAGAAGGTAAAATAATTTAACAATATAAAAAGGAATTAAAGATGACAAATATACTCGTATGTGTAACAAGAAAGCTTGAAGCTACAATTTTGGCTGATGCCGGCATGGAACTTGTAAATTCCGAAGAGGATAAGCTTTTTATAGTTAATCTCTGTTCATATGAAACCTACTATATGAATCCTGAAACCAGAGACAGCAGCCTCGACCATCTTTACGCTAAAGCAGTGGAAACTGGAGCGGATTTTAGGATGATCAGATCAAATAATATCCTTCGCAGTCTTTATAACTATATTATAGAAAAGGATATAAACGAAGTTATAATCGAGGATGCAGGGGAGTTTAGAGTTTTAAAAGGCCTTGGAAAAATGCTTTCTGATAACGGATATGATAATGTAAATTGTAATTTTAAAGGACTGTCTTAAAAAAACAGTCCTTATTTCATTGTTATCTCGTTGCCAGTTCCAAAGCAAATCTTATCATTTCATCATTATTTTTAACTCTTTCTTCAGCTGTAGCTTTTTCTCCTGTGATGAAATGATCTGTTATGCACATCATTGCTAGGGCATTTTTGCGATGATAAGCTGCATTCATATAAAGAGCTGCCGCCTCCATTTCCACAGCTAAAACATTCATTTTAGCCCATTTTTTCCACCAGTTAGGCTCTGTTTCATAAAAGACATCGCATGAAACCACATTACCTGCAGTCATAGACAGATTCTTCTCTCTACCTATATCATGAGCTTTAGAGAGAAGCCTCCAGCTGGCACATGGTGCATAGGAATTAGGAACATTAAATGCATGAGAATAGTTTGAATCGGTAGAAGCTGCAACAGCCAGAACAATATCCCCATTCTTAATATTTTCATTAAATGAACCGGCAGTACCGACTCTTATAAAATTTTCGACACCGTATTCTGTCATAAGCTCCCAAGTATATATGCCTATGGACGGCATACCCATTCCCGTTCCCTGAACTGAAACTGGAACACCTTTATATCTTCCTGTATAACCAAGCATATTTCGCACATCGTTATATAAAACCGGTTCTTCAAGATAATTGTGAGCAATAAATTCGGCTCTCAGTGGGTCTCCCGGAAGGAGAATGCTTTCAGCTATTTTGCCTTTTGTGGCATTTATATGTGTACTCAAAATCTCATTTCCTTTCTATGGTTATTTATAGTATAATGGCTTTAGTTATTATACTATAAATTGTGGATATATAACAGACATTTGGAGACGAACAGATGATAAGCGAAACTAAATTACACAAAGTTAGAGAATTAACCACCTTAAGAGAAATGCTGTATCAGTGTGATGAGCTTTTTGGAGAAAAAACTGCCTTTTTAGCTAAAAGAAAAAAGGGCGGAGAATATTTTGAAATCAGTTTTTCTCAGTTTAAAAAGGATGTCGAAGCTCTTGGAGCAAGACTTATAGATTTAGGACTTAAGGATTCAAAGATTGCAATTATGGGCAACAACTGCTATCAGTGGGTAGTGGCATATATGGCTACAGTTTCTGGTGTAGGAGTTGCAGTTCCAATCGATAAGGATTTAAAGCAGGAAGAAATAGTTAACCTTATTAAGGCGGCGGACTGTGAAGCTGTTTTCTTCACTTCCAACTACGGAAGCTATTTCGAAAAAATTGATATATCCCATAAGTTTGTAATGGATGCTTACCAAAATGATGAAAGCATGACAGCAGAGCATCATATATACAATCTGATTTTCCAGGGAAGAGGGCTTCTTGAAACGGGAAGAGATCAATTTTCCGATGTTACAACAGACCCTGAACAGATGGTTGAAATTCTGTTTACTTCTGGTACAACAGGCACTCCAAAGGGAGTTATGCTTTCAAATAAAAATATCTGTCATGTTATAAGAGGCGCCAATCAGGTAATAAATCTTAAAAAGGATGATAGGGCGCTTTCTGTGCTCCCTATACATCATACACTGGAATCCTCCATGGGTATACTCGCTGTGCTTTTTCAGGGCGGATCTGTGGCATTCTGCGAGGGACTGAAATATATGCTTAAAAACATGAGAGAGTCAGAAGCAAGTCTTATTGTAGGAGTACCTCTTATCATAGAGTCCATGTACAGTAAAATATGGAAGGAAGCAGAAAAGAACGGCAGTGAAAATGCAATGCTTAAAGCTGTAAGACTTAACAGAAGACTTATGACTTTCAAAATAGATAAGCGTAAAAAGATATTTAGCGGCGTTAGAAATAGATTTGGAGGCAATTTCCGTTATCTCATAAGTGGGGCAGCAGCAATAGATCCGGCAGTTCTAAGAGGCTTTATAGACCTAGGATTTGATGTTTCTCAGGGTTACGGACTTACTGAAACTGCACCATTGGTAACAGTTATTCCTGATTTTGAAAACGCATATAAAAAATCCGGTTCTGTTGGACTTGCAATTCCTGGGGTGGAAATTAAAATAGACCAGCCAGACGAGGATGGTATCGGTGAAATCCTGATTAAAGGCGCTAACGTAATGATGGGTTATTACAATATGCCGGAAGAAACAGCTGAGGTAATAAAAGATGGATGGCTTCATAGCGGTGATTTAGGATTTATGGATCCTGACGGTTGGCTATATATTACTGGACGAAGCAGAAACATCATAGTCACAAAGACAGGCAAGAACATTTACCCTGAAGAAATCGAGGCTGTAATAAGAAATCTTGATTATGTGGTTGACTGTATGGTTTACGGAGTTAAGGAAAAGAACGAAGAAGAATACAGAATAACTGTACAGATATTCCCTGATTATGAAGCTCTTGAAAGAGCAAAAGGTAATATGACCGATGATGAGATATTTGAACTGTTTAAAGAGGAAATATATCAGATGAACAGAAAGCTTGCCAGCTATAAGAGGGTAAAAGATATTATCATCAGAAAAACCGACTTTGTAAGAACTACAACTAGGAAGATTAAAAGACAGGAAAATATTTAATAGAGCTTTTAAATAGTACTGTAAGAGCATAGAAAAAACCGGCCTGAGACAAACGCCGGTTTTCTTCATATAGTGAGTATTTAACTTATACTCTTGTGGGGACGGATGAGATTTTAAGCGTTAGCTTTGTTGAATCTCTGGTTGAGTCTCGACACTTTTCTGGAAGCTGTTTTCTTGTGGAAAACACCTTTTGCAACTGCCTGCATAAGCTTCTTTTCAGCTAAAACAAGCTTTTCCTTAGCAAGAGTCATATCGCCGGCTTCAATAGCCTTATCGAAATCCTTAAGAACTTCTTTGATATGGTTCTTAACTCTCTTGTTTCTTGCTGTTTTTCTGTCGATTACACTGATTCTTTTCTTTGCGGATTTAATATTTGCCATTTAAACTTACCCCACTTTCTTTAATTTAATGCAATTCAATAATAAACTCGCATGTGATATTATATAACAGTTAACAATTGAAATCAACATAAATTTAATGTAAAATATAACACGAAATCCGTAAATTTCAACGAAGAGAGGAACTCATGGATCATTATCAGAAGAATATAAGAAATTTTAGCATTATAGCCCATATAGATCACGGTAAATCAACACTGGCAGACCGAATTTTAGAAAAAACAGGTTGTGTTGCCAAGCGTGATATGAAGGAACAGTTTTTAGATAATATGGACTTGGAGAGGGAAAGAGGTATTACTATTAAACTTCAGACCAGTAGACTCCTTTATAAAGCAAAGGATGGTCAGGAATACATATTTAACCTCATAGATACTCCGGGCCATGTGGACTTTACTTATGAGGTTTCACGTTCTTTAGCAGCCTGCGAAGGGGCTGTTCTTGTTGTAGATGCGACCCAGGGCGTAGAAGCTCAGACCTTAGCAAATGTTTATCTTGCCTTAGACGAAGATCTGGAAATACTACCTTGTTTAAACAAGATAGACTTGCCAAGCTCAAGACCTGATGAGGTGAAACAGGAAATTGAAGATGTAATAGGAATTGATGCATCAGAAGCACCACTTGTTTCAGCAAAGGAAGGAACCGGTGTGGAAGATCTTCTTGAAAAGATAGTTGAAGTTGTGCCTGCTCCATCTGGTAATCCGGAAGGTAAGCTTAAAGCGCTTATTTTCGACTCATATTATGATAATTATAAAGGCGTTGTAATATATGCAAGAATTTTTGACGGTATTGTAAAGGCGGGAGACACAATTCGCCTTATGAATACCGGAAAGAAATACGAAGTTACTGAGGTTGGAACATACTCTCCGAGCCCTGTGCCTTGCAACGAACTTAAAGCCGGTGAAGTAGGGTATATATGTGCAAGCATTAAACAGGTTAGGGATGCAAGAGTAGGAGATACCGTTACATTAGACAACGATCCTGCCGATGCACCGCTTCCTGGATATAAAAAGGCGCAGTCAATGGTTTACTGCGGAATATACCCTGCAGAAGGTGAAAAATATGAAAATGTAAAGGATGCCCTTGAAAAGCTGCAGGTTAATGATGCCGCTTTCAACTTTGAGCCAGAAACTTCTCAGGCGTTGGGATTTGGCTTTAGGTGCGGATTCCTTGGCCTTTTACATATGGAAATCATCGTTGAAAGACTTGAAAGAGAGTTTGACCTAGGCGTAATTACAACTTCACCAAGCGTAATATATAAGGTTATCAAAAATGACGGCACTGAAATGATGGTTCAAAATCCAAGCAATTTGCCAGAACCGACATTGGTAAAACAGATAGAGGAACCTATTGTTAAAGCCGATATTATGATTCCAAAGGAATATGTGGGTAACATTATGGAGTTATGTCAGGAACGAAGAGGTAAAATGATCCATATGGAATACATTACCGAAAACAGGGTTCAGCTTCATTATGAAATGCCTTTAAACGAAGTTATTTATGACTTCTTTGACGCTCTTAAGTCAAAGACTAGGGGATATGGCTCCCTTGACTATGAATTTATACGCTATGAGCCTTCAAAGCTTGTTAAAATGGATATTTTGCTTAACAAAGAGCTTGTAGATGCATTCTCAATGATAGTTCACGAATCAAAGGCTCAGGCAAGAGGAAAATTCGTATGTGAAAAGCTCAAGGAAGTAATTCCTATGCATCAGTTTGAAGTTCCTATTCAGGCGGCAATCGGCCAGAAGGTAATTGCTAGAACAACTGTAAGAGCCTACAGAAAAGATGTAATAGCCAAGTGCTACGGTGGTGACATTTCCCGTAAGAAAAAGCTTCTTGAAAAACAGAAGGAAGGAAAAAAGAGAATGAGGCAGTTCGGTAAGGTTGAGGTTCCTCAGGAGGCCTTTACTGCTGTACTGAAATACGATGATAACAAATAAAAATAATATCGGATTATACATACATATACCATTCTGTGAAAGAAAGTGCGATTACTGCGGCTTTCTTTCTTTTCCTATGAAGGAAACAGATCGTAGCAGCTGTATTGACTTTTTGCTTAAAGAACTAAAACTGAGAGGCAGTAAGCCATACATCCATGATAAAACAGTGGATACGGTATTCATCGGAGGAGGTACGCCTTCACTTTTGTCCGGCAGTCAAATGGACCAGCTTCTCACAACAATAAAAGAAAACTATAATTTAGCCAAGGACACTGAAATAACTTGTGAAGCTAATCCTAATTCACTAACATATGATAAACTTAAAGATTATAAAAGTTCTGGAATAAATAGATTGAGCATCGGGATTCAGTCCTTTAATGATGAAGTTTTAAAAGCATTGGGCAGACTGCATAATAACGAGCAAGGAATTACAGCCTTTAAAGAGGCAAGAAGGGCAGGATTTAATAATATCAATATCGATATTATGTTTGCTCTTCCTAATCAGGATATGTCACTATGGAAAGATACTTTAAATCAAGCCGTTTCATTGGAGCCTGAGCATATATCCTTTTACGGGCTACAAATAGAAGAAAATACGCCTTTTTACGAGAGATATAAAAATGACAATCTAAATTGTGTCGATGATAAAGAAGCCGACAGGATGTATCTTACAGCTTGTGAAGTTTTAAAATCAAACGGTTTTGAGCATTACGAAATATCTAATGCAGCAAAACCCGGCTACAGATGTAGGCACAACCTTAAATACTGGGATATGTCATATTTTTCAGCAGTAGGTTCTGGAGCATCAGGATATATAGACGGATTTAGATATGAAAATCCTTCGGATATAAAAACATGGAAAGATAAAATTAAAAACGGACATATTGCTGATTTAAATATCAAAGATAAAGAGAATATTAAAGATGCAATGTCAGTATTCTGTTTCACATCATTGCGCACTTCCGATGGTATAGATACAAAGGAATTTGAAAAAAAATTTGGATTAAGCATATTCAAAGCGTTTCCGAATATAGAAAATATAATATATAATTATGTAAACAATGGTTTGATATATGTTTCTTCGGATGGGCATATCGCCCTTACTGAAGAAGGTTTTCTAAAATCAAATGATTTTATGTGTGAATTCGTATAGTTTAAAAATAAAGTAAAGGATGAGCTTATGAAAAAATATGTTATGGCCTTTGATGAAGGCACTACAAGTGCAAGATGTGTGCTTTATGACAGAGAGGGAAATACCGTAAGCACTGCTCAAAAGGAATTTAAGCAGATATTTCCGCAAAACGGTTGGGTAGAACACGATCCTATGGAAATCTGGTCCGTACAAATAGGAGTGGCTCAGGAGGCTATGTATAAGGTCGACTGTACATTTAAAGATATTGCTGCCATAGGAATAACCAATCAAAGGGAAACAACAGTTGTCTGGGACAAAAATACAGGCGTTCCTATATACAATGCAATAGTATGGCAATGTCGAAGAACTGCTGAATACTGTGATAGTTTAAAAAGTACCGGTAAAACGGATATGATAAAAGAAAAAACAGGTCTGCTAATCGACCCTTATTTTTCTGCAACAAAATTAAGGTGGATACTTGAAAATGTTCATGGTGCAAGGGAAAAGGCTGTAAAAGGAGAACTTTTATTTGGAACTATAGAAACATGGCTCATATGGAAGCTGACTTCCGGGCGTGTTCATGTTACGGACTACACAAATGCAGCCAGGACAATGATGTTTGATATTCACTCACTTAAATGGGATAAGGAAATATTAGAACTTCTTAATATACCTGAAAATATGCTGCCGCTGCCTGTACCTTCGTCATCTGTTTACGGATTTACAGATGCGCATATTTTCGGAGGAGAAATTCCTATTGCTGGTGCTGCAGGAGATCAGCAAGCTTCTTTATTTGGACTTAACTGTTTTGATGAAGGCGACTGCAAGATGACCTACGGTACAGGCGGATTTATGCTTATGAATACAGGCAACAGACCTGTTAGAAGTGAAAACGGTCTGCTCACAACCATAGCATGGGGGATTGAAGACAAAGTAAATTATGCCCTTGAAGGATCTGTGTTTGTAGCAGGTGCAGCTGTTCAGTGGCTTAGAGATGAACTGGAAATAATTAAAAATTCCGCTGATACGGAGAAAATGGCCATGTCAGTTTCAGATACCAACGGAGCTGTATTTGTACCAGCATTCACAGGTTTAGGAGCACCTTACTGGGACCCATACGCTAGAGGAGCTATATTCGGGTTGTCCAGAGGAACAAATAAAAATCATATAGCAAGGGCTGTCCTCGAATCATTAGGCTACCAGACAAAGGATTTGGCCGAAGCTATGGCTTCAGATTGTGGTACCTCCCTTAAGGAAATAAAAATAGATGGAGGGGCGGCTGCTAATAATTTCATTGCTGGTTTTCAGGCTGATATAACAGGCTGCGATATAGTTAGACCGGCATGTATTGAAACCACATCCTTGGGAGCAGCGTATCTTGCAGGCTTGGCAACGGGCTATTGGAAGAATATAGATGATGTTAAGGAAAATTTTGCTGTAGACAAAGTATTTCATTCAAATATGAGCGAGGATGAAAGAAATAAATGCATAAGTAAATGGAATGAGGCCGTGAAAAGAACTAAAGGCTGGATAAAATCATTGTAATCCTAAGCACTTTCATATATAATATGTCAGTGTTAAAAATTGAATTCATCTTAAGATGACGACAGTTCGTTTGTACCATCCTGTCGTAAAACAAAACCAGGACTGCTTTTCTAATATAAAACAAAGTGGCTTTGCGTTTTGCAAGGCCATTTTTTATAAAATATACACCTGTTAATTTGCAGGAAGCTAAAGCAGCTCTGGTAAATAAGGAGAGATTTACATGAGAGAAAAGGTTTCCTGGTTTAAAAGGGAAAGAATTGAAACAGCTTTGCTTTTGCAATGTATTCCTGCAACAACGGTTTCATTATTTGTCGTAAGCGTTATTTGCATGAATCTATTGGCCAATAAAACGCTGATACAAACCCAATGGATTGCTCTTGACGGAGGCATTTTAATATCCTGGCTATCATTTATGTGTATGGATATAATCACAAAGCACTTCGGTCCTAAGGCTTCCAGTAAAATCGCAATACTCGCATCTTGCATCAATCTAATGACATGCATAATATTTTATATTGCAAGCGCTATTCCATCAAATGCTGATGACTATTCTGCTTTAGACAGAATTTTGGGAGGAACATGGTTTATACTGCTGGGAAGTACCGTGGCTTTTTTAGCGTCAGCTGTGATAAATAACTTTTTAAATTGGACCATAGGTAAGGCTTTTATCGACAATCCAGACGGAGGAAAAGCCTTTGCCGCTAGATCATATATTTCAACCTTTATAGGGCAGTTTATGGATAATCTGATTTTTTCTTTAATCGTTTTTGTGGGATTTGCTCCGATTTTTTGGGACGGCTTTCACTGGACTGTAATTCAGTGTATCACATGTGCTCTTACAGGTGCAGTTGCCGAACTGATAATGGAAATTGCGTTTTCACCTATAGGATTTAAAATTACACAAAATTGGAAGAAAAGAAATATCGGTAAGGAATATATAAAATATATGAATAGTATCAGTACTAAGGAAAGCAGGTAATGAAAATGAAAGTACTTATAACCGGGACTTCTCAAGGAATTGGAAGGGCAATATGCCAACTGTTTTTAGATAAAGGACATGAAGTCATTGGCTTTGACAGAAATAAAGGAAATATAATATCTGAAAATTACACTCATTATCAGATAGATATAAGAGATTATGATAAACTTCCTGAAATATCTGGAGTAAATATTTTAATAAACAATGCTGGAACTCAAAATGAAGATGATATAGATATAAATTTAAAAGCTTTAATTTATCTAACTGAAAAATACGGAGTGCAACATGATATACATTCGATTTTAAACATAGGCTCCGCCAGTGGACATACAGGCTCTGAATTCCCTGAATACTGTGCAAGCAAGGGCGGTGTTATAGCTTACACCAAAAATGTTTCATTAAGAGTCGCTGAGTTTGGCGCAACTTGTAATAGCCTTGATCCTGGCGGTGTTTTAACTCCGTTAAATAAACCGGTTATGGAGGACGATAAGCTTTGGGCACAGATTATGAATGAAACCCCGTTGGATAGATGGGCAACTCCAGAGGAAATAGCTCAGTGGGCGTACTTTCTCACTATGACGAATTCTTTCTGTACAGGACAAAGCATAGTTGTAGACGGAGGAGAGTCTATAAAACATAATTTTATATGGGTAGATTAAAATTAAAACTCGCGGAAATGTGATGATAATCCGCGAGTTTTTTATAGCTTAAACTATGGTAAGTACTTAATTTTGACCGTTCTTTTTTAATGTAAGCTTATTGATTACAAAGAGCAGTATTGCCAATGTAAGCAGACCTGAACCTAAAGTAGCTACAACGCTAAATCCAGTAAATGCAGATACGAGATATCCAACAGCACAGGATACTGCTACTGTAATCGCATATGGTATCTGCGTTGACACATGATCCATATGATTGCAATCTGCACCAGTAGAAGAAAGAATAGTCGTATCTGAAATAGGTGAACAGTGGTCACCGAATACCGAGCCACCCAATGTAGCTGCAAGGGTTGCTGTCATAAGCGACGGATCTGTTGCCATGGATTCTTCGCAAATTAGGATTACTATAGGAATAAGTATTCCAAATGTGCCCCAGGCAGTTCCCATTGAAAATGACAGGAATGCTGCCACAAGGAAAATAACAACAGGCAGGAACTGCAGAGGGAAGCTGCTTCGTTCAACAACACCTCCGATGTATTCTCCTGTAGAAAGAAGATCTCCACATACACCTGAAATTGTCCAAGCTAAAACCAAAATTGTAATGGCAGGAACCATCATCTTTATACCGTCGTTAACACTTCCCATGAAATCCTTAAATGTAAGTATTTTTCTTGGCAAATAGAGAACAAATGTAACAACTATAGCGCCAAAGCCTCCAAATACTAAAGATCTTGATGAATCACAGTTACCGAAAGCTTCAACGATGTTTACACCTTCACCGGAGAAAAATCCGCCCGTATAAAGCATAGCTGCCAGAGAAAGTAAAATAAGAGATATTATAGGTATAAGAAGGTCCTTAACCTGTCCCTTTGAATCATCTGTTTTAGCTACTGCTTCAGAATTAAGAGCACCTAACTCGTTTTCGAGCTCTGCTCTTCTTTCAATTTCTCTCATAGGACCATAGCTTATCTTAGTTACAGCCACTACAACAACCATTGTTATGGTAAGAAGAGCATATAGATTTAAAGGTATTGTGGCGATAAAAGCCATAATATCGCTTTCAAAAATTCCAGCACCGGAAAGGGTAGAGCCTACCGCTGCCGCCCACGATGAAACAGGGGCTATAATACAAACCGGAGCTGCCGTTGAGTCTATAAGATATGCCAGTTTTGCACGGGCAATACGATATTTGTCGGTTACAGGTTTCATAACAGTACCAACAGTTAAACAGTTAAAATAGTCATCCACAAAGATTATAAAACCCAAAAGACCAGTTGCTAGCTGAGCCATTTTTTTATTTTTAATTTTTGTTGCCGCCCATACACCATAAGCCTGAGAGCCTCCGCCTGCCGTAACCAGTACAACGAGAATTCCCAAAAGTGATAGGAACAAAATCATCATCGCGTTGTCTCCGATTTTCTGAGCCATAAGGGAAAAAGTAGCATTAAGACCTCCCATAAATCCCAGATCTGAACAGAACGCATATGTGAAGGTTCCAAAGAAAATACCCACAAGTAAGGAAGAAATTACTTCCTTTGTTATAAGCGCCAGTGCAATGGCGATAATAGGGGGCAATATAGATAGTATGCCTACATCAATTGCTTCCATTAGTTAAACTCCTTTCATTTATTACACCTCTTAAACTATACAGTATCTAATCTTTTTATGCAATTTAAAATGTCGAATTAAGCACGAAAAGTATAATACAGTAACTTTCATATCTGTCACAAAACTTTTTTCTTATTTTAGTTGACATAGAAATAAATGAGAGTATACTAAATATTGTAGTTAGCACTCGTAGATAATGAGTGCTAATAATAAAGGAGAATGATTATGGAACTGAACGAGAGAAAACTAAAAATACTTCAGGCCATAATAGGCGATTTCATAACGACGGCTGAACCTGTTGGTTCCAGAACACTGTCCAAGAAATACGATTTAGGTGTAAGTCCTGCCACAATCAGAAATGAAATGGCGGATTTGGAGGAAATGGGTTTTCTTACACACCCACATACCTCTGCAGGAAGAGTTCCTTCTCAGAAGGCATACAGACTGTATGTAAATGAGATAATGAAAAAAAGAGAACTTTCCAATGACCAGAAAAAGATAATCGTAAATGAGCTACACGAAAACTTTACAGAGTTGGACAGAACACTGGAAAGAGCAGCAAAGATACTTTCTCAGATTACAAATCTGACATCCTTTGCGATGACACCAAGCGTTGAGAGCGATAAGCTCAAGTGCGTAAATGTCCTTCCATTGGATGAGGATAGCGTAATACTGATGATTGTTGCAGATTCAGGCAAGGTTTCAAATACCGCTTTGAGATTAAAGCATCCATATACTGAGGAAATGCTCAGGATACTTTCAAAATCCATGACTTATTCATTTAAAGGAAAGACCATTTCCGAAGCATTGAGAAGCGATATAATCTCTTCTTTTGAAACAGATGCTGCCGCCATGAACGCTCTGGCTCAAAATATAATGCCTGATTTTATAAGGACCCTTGAAGAAATGCTTAATGTTAACTTGTATATGGACGGCGTTAAAAATATATTTTCGATGCCCGAATACAGAGATATAAGCAGAGCAAGGGATTTTATGGAAATGATAGACCGTAAGGATGAGCTTGTCAGAAAGCTTGCCACAAGAGATGACGGAATAATCATTACCATAGGTACGGAAAATGATGATGACAGCTTAAACGACTGCAGTCTTATAACAGCTACATACCATGTGGATGGAAAGCTAGTCGGTAAGCTGGGAGTAATAGGACCAACCCGTATGAAATACGGTGAAATCACTTCGGTCATAGAATATCTCACCGAAAACCTCACAAATTCATTTAGACTCACAGGAGGCAAAGATGACGAATAAAACTGAAAAGGATCAGAACGTTCAAATGCCTGAAAATGAAAACATTCAGGATGAAGAACAACTGAAGGAAGAACCGGAAGTAGAAGAACAGGAAGCAAAAGATACAAGCGAGGCATCTGCTGAAAGTTCAGAAGAAAAAGAAAAAACTGGTGAAGAAGCAAAGGAAGATGAAGATCTTAACACTAAGTATCTGAGGCTCATGGCTGATTTTCAAAATTACAAAAAGCGTACTGAAAAGCAGAAAAGTGAAATTCATGCCTACGCCAATGAAAAAATCGTCTTAAAGCTGATTGAAGTTATGGACAATTTTGAAAGAGCTCTTGGAGCTGATGCTTCAGAAGAAGACAGTTTCAAAGAGGGAATCGAAATGATTTTTAAGCAGCTAAGCGATGTACTTACTGATGCCGGTGTTAAAGAAATTGAAGCAGAAAGCACTGTTTTTGATCCTAACTTCCATAACGCAGTAATGATGGAAGACACAGACAAGGTTGAAAGCGGCATGGTAAGCGAAGTCCTTCAAAAGGGATATACATTAAACGGCAAGGTCATAAGACCTGCAATGGTAAAAGTCGCTAATTAAAGCGCTTATTAAATAGAAAAATATACAATAAAAATATAAAAGGAGAAGAAAGAAAATGGGAAAAGTAATAGGTATTGACTTGGGAACAACAAACTCTTGCGTAGCAGTTTTGGAAGGAGGAGATCCTACAGTAATCACAAATGCGGAAGGTAACAGAACAACTCCATCCGTTGTTGGTTTTGCAAAAAACGGTGAAAGACTCGTAGGTGAAACAGCAAAAAGACAGGCTGTAACAAATCCTGACAGAACAATCTCATCCATCAAGAGACATATGGGTGAAGACTACAAGGTAAAAATAGACGGAAAGGAATACACACCTCAGGATATTTCTGCAATGATTCTTACTAAACTTAAGAATGATGCTGAAAGCTATCTCGGTGAAAAGGTTACAGAAGCGGTAATCACCGTACCAGCATACTTTACTGATAGCCAAAAACAGGCTACCAAGGATGCAGGTAAGATTGCAGGTCTTGATGTAAAGAGAATCATCAATGAACCGACAGCAGCAGCTCTGGCATATGGACTTGATAAGGAAGAAGGACATCATAAGATATTAGTATACGACCTGGGCGGCGGTACATTCGATGTATCCGTACTGGAACTGGGCGACGGAGTATTTGAAGTATTGGCAACATCCGGTAACAACAAACTGGGTGGTGACGACTTTGATAACGCTCTGCTCAATTACATGGCAGATGAATTTGCAAAGGAAAACGGCGTTGATCTGAGAGCTGACCAGATGGCACTTCAGAGACTTAAGGAAGCTGCTGAAAAGGCAAAGAAAGAACTTTCAAGCTCAACAACTACAAATGTAAATCTGCCGTTTATCACAGTAAATGAAAATGGTCCGCTTCATCTGAACATGGATATTACAAGAGCTAAATTTGATCAGCTGACAAGCCACCTTGTTGAAGCCACTATAGAACCAATGAAAAAGGCTATGGCAGATGCAGGCGTAACAACAGCAGATTTGGCTAAAATCATCCTGGTTGGTGGTTCTACAAGAATCCCTGCAGTTCAAGAAACAGTAAAGAAAATCGCAGGAAAAGAACCTTTCAAAGGTGTAAATCCTGATGAATGCGTTGCAATCGGTGCTTCTATCCAGGCAGGTGTACTTACAGGCGAAGTAAATGATGTACTTTTGCTTGATGTAACTCCACTTTCACTTTCCATCGAAACGCTGGGCGGAGTTGCTACAAAGCTTATCGAAAGAAACACTACTATTCCAACTAAGAAGAGCCAGATATTCTCAACAGCTGCTGATAACCAGTCAGCCGTTGATATCCATGTAATGCAGGGCGAAAGAGAAATGGCTAAGGATAATATCACTTTAGGTAGATTCCAGCTTACAGGAATACCTGCAGCTCCTCGTGGAGTGCCTCAGATAGAAGTTACATTTGATATCGATGCCAACGGTATAGTAAATGTTAGCGCTAAAGACCTTGGAACAGGTAAGGAACAGAGCATAACAATTACTTCTTCAACAAACCTTTCTGAAGAGGAAATTAACGCAAAGGTTAAGGAAGCTGAACAGTATGCTGAAGAGGATAAGAAAAAGAAAGAAGAAATTGAAGTTAGAAACCAGGCTGAAACTCTTATCTATGAAACAGAAAAGAACCTCAAGGAACTTGATGGCAAACTGGATGAAAACGACAAAAATGAAATTACAGCAGCAAAGGATGAACTTCAGAAGGTACTCAACAACGGTACTGTAGAAGAAATCAAAGCAGCGATAGAAAAGCTGACAGAGCAGTATCATAAGATGTCATCAAAGCTTTATGAACAGGCTCAGCAGGCTCAGGGAGCTGCCGGTGCTGGTGCAGATACAGGCGCAGGTGCCGCAGGCAGTGGAGCAGCAGATGACAATGTAGTTGATGCTGACTATGAAGTTGTAGATGAAGAGGATAAGTAATAATGGCAGAGAAAAAAGATTTTTACGAAGTCTTAGGTCTCAAAAAAGGTGCTTCAGAAGATGAGATTAAAAGCGCCTTCAGAAAAATGGCAATGAAATATCACCCGGATAGAAATCCGGGTGATAAAGATGCTGAGGAAAAGTTTAAAGAAGTAAACGAAGCCTACAGCATTTTAAGCGACCCTGAAAAAAAGGCTAGATACGACAAATTCGGACATGCAGGTGTTGATCCTAATGCAGGATTTGGCGGCGGTGGAACATACAGCGGCGGTTTTGGAGGCTTTGAAGATATTTTTGATATGTTCGGCGGAATGTTTGGCGGCGGCGGACGCGGCGGCTTTTCAAGAAGGCGTAACGGTCCTCAGAAGGGAAGAGATATCCAGAAGCATCTTACCATTGAATTTGAAGAAGCAGCTTTCGGTGTTAAAAAGGAAATACGCCTTACTAAATATGTAGAATGTGAAACCTGCCATGGAACAGGCGCTGCTGCAGGAAGCGAAAAGAGGACTTGTCCAAAATGTGGAGGCAGTGGTGAAGTATTTACTTCTCAGCAGACACCATTTGGTATGTTTCAAAGCTCAAGTCCATGTCCAGACTGTAAAGGAACAGGCTATATAATCGATAATCCTTGTCCTGATTGTAAAGGTGCCGGAAAAGTTAAGAAAACAATTACAATTTCAGTGAATATACCGGCAGGTGTAGACAATGATTCAATTGTTACTTTGAGAGGACAGGGCGAACCGGGAGAAAATGGCGGTCCTGCAGGCGACCTTTACATTGTAATCGGTGTAAAGCCTCATAAGCTCTTTAAGAGGGCAGGTCAGGATATTCAGATTGAAATTCCTATTACCTTTGATCAAGCTGCACTAGGCGACGAAATCGTAGTTCCTACCCTTGAGGAAAAGGTTAAATATAAGATACCGCCGGGAACACAGCCTGGAACTGTATTTAGACTTAAGGGTAAAGGTATCGTAAGCACCAGAAGCTCGCGTAAGGGAGACCTTTATGTAAAAGTAAATCTCGAAGTACCTACTAAGCTGACATCTAAACAGAAAAAAGCTATAAAACGGATGTCAGATGAAGTTGATATCAGCTGCTATTCTAAAAAGAACAGATTTATGGACAATATAAAGGAAATATTTAAATAAGAACATATGAAAAAGAGGCTGCAACTCTTAAAATGCAGCCTCTTTTCTGTTATAATAATATAAGTATGATTAGAGAAAGGTGGAGCTTATGGATACTCAAGAATATACTCATATCGAAGACCTTTCCGAAGAGCGGTTTTCAGACCATGTCCTAGCAATTTGTGCCATAAATGCTACATTACGCACAAAAGGTGTCGTAGGACTTACAGGCGGTATAACCGATAGCCTGTCTGAAAACATACTGGGTAAAGAGTTGCTTTCTAAAGGCGTTAAAGTATCCCAAGGCAAGGATGGTGTAATATTTGACATTTATGTCGTACTGAAATACGGCACTAAGATTCCTACAGCAGCCTGGGATATTCAGGAAAATGTAAAAAAAGAGGTTGAAAGTGTTACCGATACAAAGGTAAAAGCCGTGAATATTCACGTTCAGAAAATAGAACTAAGATAGAAGGGATTATACATATGACAAGAACAGAGGCCAGAGAGCTGCTGATGCAGGCAGTATTTCAAATGGAAGCACAAAAGGACAGCAGTAACGAACTTTTTGAACAGCTTTTAGCTGAACAAAAAGCGGATAAGGGAAACTTGGTATATCTGAGAACTAACTTTGAAAATCTCAGAAAAAATGCTTTGGAAATTGATGATAGAATAGATAAATTTGCCATAGGCAGAAGTACCAAACGAATGCCTAAAGCTGACCTTGCAATTCTAAGGGTAGCTGTAAGTGAAATGCTTTATTATGATACTCCGGATTCTGTTGTAATAAATGAAGCTGTAGAAATGGCTAAAAAATACTGTAGCGCTGAGTCTGCTGGATTTATAAATGGCGTACTTGGAAGCATACAGAGAAATCTTTAGGTCTGCTGCTTATGAATGAATTATATCTAGGGATAGACACAAGCAATTATACGACTTCTGTGGCAGTAACAGATTCGGAAGGCAATGTGATTTCTGATAGACGAAAGCTGCTTCCAGTAAAAAAAGGAGAAAGAGGCTTAAGGCAGCAGGAAGCGCTTTTTCATCACATAAAGAATTTCCCTGAAATCATTAAAAAAGTAAGGGACGATGTTGATATAAAACAAATAAAGTCTATAGGTGTTTCAGCAAGGCCTAGAAATGTAGAAGGCTCATATATGCCATGCTTTGAAGCAGGGAGAAGTTTTGCTATTTCATTGGGCGCGGCATTAAATGTACCAATTTATGAATTTTCTCATCAAGAAGGACATATAAGAGCAGCTACAAATATTGATGAATGTATCTGCTTTCATCTTTCCGGAGGCACAACAGAATTTCTTAAAGTCATTAAAAATGCTGACAAGACAGGCTATAAAGTTGATATCATCGGTCAAACCCTTGACATTTCTTTTGGACAACTGATTGATAGAATAGGTGTAGCAATGGGATTTGATTTTCCGGCGGGGAAGGCTATTGACAGTTTGGCATGCAGTTCGGATAGAAATCTCATAATTAAAGGATTAAAATCTTTTCATATCAGTGGTAACAATGTAAATCTGTCCGGAGCGGAAACTCAGTTTAGCCGGATTATATCGGATTATAAAAAGGATGAAATTGCAATTACGCTTATGAATATGACAGCAGAATGTCTTGATAAAATCATAGCAACATGCAAGAAAAAATATCCAGACATTCCTATTGTTCTTGCTGGTGGAGTATCACAAAGCCTTTATTTAAAAGAGTGTTTAAAAAACGAGGCAATTTTTGCCGAATACGGTGCTGATAATGCAATAGGAATATCTAGACTCGGAGGAATGGCATATGCCACTGAAACCTGTAAGGGTAAGCCAATTAAATAATTATATATCTAAAATATTAGGAAGCGATCCTCTTATTGGAAATGTAAGAGTCGAAGGAGAAATATCTAATCTGAAATATCATTCTTCAGGACATGTTTTCTTTTCTCTTAAGGATGAATTCAGCACTATACGATGCTTTATGCCTTCAAGTGCTGCTTTGCGGCTTAGATATGAGCTTGATAACGGTATGAATGTCATTGTAGGCGGTTACATTTCCGTTTACGAAAAAGGAGGATATTATTCTCTTAATATAAGAGAACTGGAAGCGGAGGGAAGAGGCGCTCTTGCAATTGCCTTTGACAAAGTAAAGGAAAAGCTGGAAAAGGAAGGCGTATTTTCTTTAGAACACAAAAAGAAAATACCTTCCTTTGCTATGAAAATAGCAATTGTAACTTCGCCAACAGGAGCAGCTCTTCAGGATATGCTTAAAATTATAAAAAGCAGAAATGATGTAACAGATGTTTTAATATATCCATCTGCAGTTCAAGGTGATGGCGCTGCATTACAAATAGCATCAGCAATAGATGCCATAAACAGAGAGCATCCAGATGTTGAAATAATAATAGCAGGTAGGGGAGGCGGATCCCAGGAGGATTTATGGGCCTTTAATGAAGAATGTGTTGCTCGCGCAATATTTAATTCTAAAATCCCGGTGATTTCTGCTGTAGGTCACGAAACAGATTTTACCATTGCTGATTTTGCCGCAGATTTAAGGGCTGAAACTCCTACGGCAGCTGCAACCATGGCCGCTTTTGATTCTTATGCTTTAGCAGAGTTAATTGCATCATACAAAGAAGATATGAAGCTGTCAGTACTTCATCTCTTTGATAGATACAGAGAAAGGTTACTTTCCTTAAAAGCGCAACTTGAAAGTCTTGACCCTGCTAGGCTCAAAAAGCTAGGACTTGTTTCCGTAGTGGATAAGGATGGAAAAGGATTAAAAAGCGTTCATGACGCTAAAATATCAGATACTCTGTATATAAAATTTGAAGATGGCGAAATGGTAGTACAAGTAAAAGAAGTCAGGGAGAAAAAATAGCAATGGGTATTAAATCAGATGATATAGAAAAGGCTTTAGCAGAGCTTCAAAAGACCGTTGAAACACTCAGAAAAGGCGATATGACTGCACAAGAAGCACTTAAGCTATATGAAAAGGGGCTCTCACAGTGTAAAGCCTGTGAAGATATTTTGAATGAAAAACAACAACAAATTGAAACATGCTTAAATCAGGAGGATGCATAAAATGAATCAGATGGATTTTAATGAGTACAAAAAAATTGCTGAGGAACATCTTTTAGATTATCTTCCTCCCGTTGATGAAAGAAGCATAATTATTTACAATGCCATGAAATATAGCCTTGAGGCAGGAGGAAAAAGACTCAGACCAGTTCTTGTCCTTGCCACCTGCGACTTTTGTGGCGGAGATATAAAAGATGCACTGCCATATGCACTTGCCATGGAATATATACATACCTATTCCCTTATTCATGACGACCTTCCTTGCGTTGATAATGATGATCTTAGAAGAGGTAAACCGACAAACCATGTAATGTTTGGTGAGGCCATGGCAACATTAGCAGGAGATGGGCTTCTTAATTCTGCCTTTGAGGCAATGCTTTCTGATATGAAAAATACAGAAAACACTGATTCTCTAATAAGGAAAGTTAAAGCAGCTGATGCCATCGGAAATGCAGCAGGATGTCTGGGTATGATAGCAGGTCAAGTAGCCGATATTGAAGCTGAAGGTAAAAATATTTCCGTTGAACATCTCGATTACATAAACAAAAACAAAACCGGAGCAATTATCAGAGCGGCAGTGCAAGCAGGAGCCTATCTTGGAGGTGCCGATGAAGATCTCTTTAATGATCTTACAGAGTATGCCGAAGATCTCGGTTTGGCTTTTCAGATAAGAGACGATATTCTTGATATTACAGGAACAGTTGAAGAACTGGGTAAAAATGTAGGTCATGATGAAGAAACAAATAAATCAACATATCCTGCAATCTTTGGTCTTGAAGAATCTGAAAAGCGCCTTGAAGAAGTAAACAATCATGCTTTAAAGGTTATCGAAAAATATGATAATGCCGAATTTTACAGAGAACTTGTTGAAATGATGGCAAACAGGAGAAAATAAACTTACAGTTACGGAGTTAACATGAAGAATTTACTAGATTACAGCCTGCCAGAAGATTTAAAGTTTATGGACACAAAAGAGCTTGAACTATTGGCAGTCCAAATTAGAGAATTTCTCGTTGAAAATGTATCTAAAACCGGAGGACATCTAGCTTCAAATCTCGGAGCAGTTGAACTCACAATAGCTTTGCACAAGGCATTTAACAGTCCTTTGGATAAAATAATATGGGACGTAGGGCATCAGGCTTATGTTCATAAGATTCTCACCGGCAGAGCGGACAATTTCGGAAGTCTGCGCCAATTTGGCGGTCTGAGCGGCTTTCCCAAGGGTGGTGAAAGCGAGCACGATGTATTTGATACCGGTCACAGCAGCAATTCCATTTCCATTGCTGCCGGATTTGCTGCCGCCAGAGATTTATCCGGTGATAATTATGATGTTGTTGCCGTTATAGGTGACGGTTCTCTTACAGGCGGTCTTTCCTATGAGGGCATGAATAATTTAAGCGACCTAAAATCGAAGGCAATAATAATATTAAATGACAACGGCATGTCCATAGGACTTAACACAGGAGGTCTTTCAAAGCATCTTAATAAACTAAGAGTTTCAAAGGGGTACAGCAGTTTTAAAAAAGGCTTTGGTACTGCTCTTAAAAAAATACCGGCCATAGGGGATGGTCTTTATAACGGTGTTTCAAGAGCCAGAGATCATTTAAAATATTCAATTGTTGAAGGAGTAATGTTTGAAAAACTTGGTTTTACATACATTGGTCCTATTGACGGTCATAATATTGATGCGATTTTGCACAACCTTGAACTGGCAAAGACATCCGATCATTCGGTCATTATGCATGTGATCACACAAAAGGGGAAAGGATATCGTAATGCAGAAAAGGATCCAAGCAAGTTTCATGGTATCGGTGCCTTTGATAAAAGTACCGGTGAATTGTTAAATAAGTCCGAAAGGCTGTCATATTCAGAGGTTTTTGGTAAAAAGCTAACTGACATGGCGCGTCAAAATGACAACATTGTAGCTGTATCAGCTGCGATGATAGATGGCACAGGGCTTAGAGAATTTGCACGACTGTTTCCAGAGAGAACCTTTGATGTTGGAATAGCAGAAGGTCACGGAGTAACATTTGCAGGTGCAATGGCAAAATCTGGATATAAACCATTTGTAACAATATATTCAACTTTTCTACAGAGAGGTTACGATAATATTATTATGGATACTTGTCTTCAGGACGTTCCAGTTGTATTTGCCATAGATAGAGCTGGATGCGTAGGTTCCGATGGAGAAACCCATCACGGACTTTTTGACATATCGTACCTGAAAAACATTCCCAATATGACTGTATTGGCGCCCGCTTCAGATATTGAATTAGAAATGATGATGGAATTTGCTACAGTTTACAAACATCCTATAGCAATACGATATCCTCGTGGACGCGCTTCTGAAACTTTAACAATCCCTGAACCTATATCTGAAGGTGCACAGGTTATTTCCGAAGGTAAGGATGTTATAATATGGTCTGTAGGTAATATGCTAAAAAACGCTGAAAAAGCTGCAGAGCTTCTTAATAATTACGGTATTGATACAGGAGTTATAAACGCAAGGTTTATTATGCCACCAGACAGGGAAAAAATATTACAAAGCGCCGGCAAATGTAAGTTGCTTGTCACAGTTGAAGACGGCATGAAAATCGGTGGCTTTGGTGAAACTGTAGTATCGTTACTGGCCGAAAACTCATTAAATAAAGAAGTTATGATTTTAGGTTGGCCTGAAAAATTTATTGAACACGGTAATACCGATCAACTTATGGATAAATATGGCCTTAGCGGTGAAAAAATAGCTGAAAGGATTAAAGATAAAATTGAAGGAAAGAATTGATGTACTGCTGACGGAAAAAGGTTTTTTCACTTCCAGAGAAAAGGCAAGAACTGCTCTTATGGCTGGACTTGTCTTTGTAGATGGACAGAGAGTAGATAAAGCAGGAACTAAAATAGATACAGAAGCTCAAATCCAGGTAAGAGGGGATACTTGTCCATATGTTAGCAGAGGTGGTCTTAAACTTGAAAAGGCCATGGAATTATTCGGATTTGATTTAAATAATTGTATATGCGTCGATATGGGAGCTTCCACAGGAGGATTTACTGACTGTATGCTTCAGAAAGGCGCTCGTAAAGTATATGCCATTGATGTGGGATATGGGCAACTTGACTATAAACTGAGAATAGACGACAGAGTAGTAAATATGGAAAAAACAAATATCAGATATATGGATGCCGAATTAATTGAAGAACCGGCTGATCTGATAAGTATCGATGTATCATTTATTTCTCTTTCGTTGATTTTCCCTAAGGCTGCAGAGGTATTATCAGAAAATGGAAGCATTGTATGCCTTGTTAAACCGCAATTTGAAGCGGGGAGAGAGCAGGTAGGCAAAAAAGGTATTGTAAGGGATAAAAAGGTTCACGAGGAAGTCATAGAAAAAGTTATTAGCTATGCTGCCGACAACGGACTTTACCCAAAAGGACTTACATTTTCCCCTGTAACTGGAGCAAAGGGTAATATAGAATATCTTATGTATTTAACAAGAGAACATCAAACTCTTACAAAAGAAGCAATACACAATGTGGTTGAAAGTTCACACGCTGAACTCGACAGATAGATTAACCAGTTATTATTCACACAACCAAAAGGAGAAAGGCACCATGGAATTATCAAAAAGAGTACAAGAAATGCAGTTTTCACCTATTAGGAAATTTAATCCTATAGCGCAAAAAGCGAAGGAAGACGGCAAAAAGGTTTATCATCTGAACATCGGACAGCCGGATGTAGAAACACCGGCATGCTTTATGGAAGCCATAAGAAGCTTCGATGAAAAGGTTATTGCATACGCAGAATCAGGTGGAATAACCGTACTGCAGGATGCAATTATTGACTATTTTAAAATGTACGGAATGAATTATGAAAGAGAAAATATCATGATAACTTCAGGTGGCTCTGAAGCTCTTACTATGACATTCCTTTCTATAATTAATGAAGGCGATGAAATACTTATGCCAGAGCCTTTTTACACTAACTACCATACCTTTGCCACAGAAGCTGGCGGAAAACTGGTACCTATCACAACTAAGGCTGAGGAAGGCTATCATTATGCAACTAAAGAAAAAATCAAGGCTGTCATAACACCTAAAACTAAGGCAATCTGCTGTATTTCACCGGGAAATCCTACGGGAAATGTTCTTACTTTAGACGAAATGAAGCTCATCGGTGAGATAGCAAAAGAACACGATCTTTATATAATCGCAGATGAAGTGTACAGAGAATTTGCATATGACGGAAGAAAGGTAACTTCCTTCGGAATGCTCGATGAAATAGCAGACAGAGTGATTATTGTTGACTCAGTATCCAAGAGATTTTCCGCATGCGGAGCTAGAGTAGGATGTGTTGTTTCTAAGAATGCCGACTTTATGGAAGGTATGATGAAAATTGCTCAGGGTAGACTTTGTGTTCCTACAGTTGATCAGATAGGTGCTGCTGCCTTATATAGACTTCCGGCTTCCTATTATGATGAAATGCGCGAGGAATATTGTGGCAGAAGGGATGCTGCCTACGAAGAACTGATGAAAATCCCAGGAGTTATATGTCAGAAACCGGGCGGTTCATTTTACATTACTGTAAAGCTTCCAGTTGATGATATGGAGGATTTCCTCATGTTCCTGCTGACAGAGTTTGAAGATAACGGTGAAACAGTTATGTTTGCCCCTGCGGAAGGCTTTTACATCACACCAGGTCTCGGAAAGGACGAGCTGAGAATTGCCTATGTATTAAATCAGAAGGACATGAGAAGAGGCGCAGAACTTATAAGACTTGGACTTGAAGCGTATAAAAACAAATAAAACTTTAATTTGAATCAGAAAGAAAGAAAAGAAAGGATTACATTATGGCATTATCACCTATGATGCAGCAATACATGGAAATAAAGGAAAACTACAAGGACTGTATTCTGTTTTTCAGACTCGGAGACTTTTACGAGATGTTCTTTGATGATGCCAAAACAGCTTCAGCGGAACTGGAGCTGACTTTAACAGGTAAAAACTGTGGTTTGGAAGAAAGGGCTCCCATGTGTGGAGTTCCTTTCCATTCCGCAGATACATATGTTGCCCGACTTGTTGAAAAAGGGTACAAGGTTGCTATATGCGAACAGACAGAAGATCCACAGACAGCAAAGGGCATAGTAAAACGAGAGGTTATAAGAATAGTAACCCCGGGTACAGTTACCAGTGAAAATATACTGAAGGATTCGGAAAATAATTTCCTCGCTTCAGCTTATATATATAAGGACAATGTGGGATTATCCTTTTGTGATATTTCCACAGGCGAAATAAATGTTACTCAAATGTGCGGTGATGCTGCATACAGTAACTTCCTAAACGAAATGGTGCGAATTGCACCTAAAGAGCTAATTATAAATCAAGGCGCTGATATATGGTTTGATATAGATGAAATCCAAAGAAATCTTGATATCTATATAGGTTTTATAGAGGATGAAAGGTATAACAAGAATTCTGCAATATCTGCTGTTAATCGTCAGTTTGGAGTTCGCTCACCGGAAGCTCTTGGAATAGGTAACGATGAATATTTAATCTATGCTCTCGGCATGCAGCTTAATTATCTTTTTGAAACGCAAAAACAAAATCTTGCCAATATCACTGAGTTAAATATTTATAACGTCGGTGAATCAATGGCTCTAGATAAAGCAACTATCAAGAATCTGGAAATCACCGAAACACTTTTTGAAAAGAAAAAGCAAGGCTCACTTTTAGGAGTCTTAGATAGAACGCGAACTGCCATGGGAGGCAGAAAAATAAAACAGTGGCTCAGAAGTCCGTTAAACGACCTTAAACAGATTGAAAACAGACTTGATGCTGTAGAATATTTGGTGGATGAGGCTATGATTAGAAATAACCTTAGAGAGAGCCTCAGACAAATTTACGACTTTGAAAGACTGGCAGGTCGTATCGTTTACGGTACGGCAAATGGCAAAGATATGATTGCTTTGAGAAATTCTTTAGCCGTGCTGCCTGAAATAAGATTTGATCTTGAAGATACCGATGTATATCTGCTTGACGGATTATATCATCAGATTGACACTCTGGAAGATATATATACTATGATAAGTCGAGCAATAGTTGATGAACCGCCTTTTTCTTTAAGGGAGGGCAATCTTATCCGAGACGGCTTCAGTAAAGAGCTTGATGATTTAAAGGCATCCATAAAGGATGCAAAAGAATGGATTTTAGGCCTTGAGAGTACAGAAAGAGAACGTACAGGTATTTCAAATCTAAAGGTCGGATATAATAAAGTATTTGGATATTACATCGATATAACGAAGTCCAACCTTGATAGGGTTCCTGAAAACTACATAAGAAAACAGACCTTAGCTAATTCAGAAAGATATATAACACCTGAGCTTAAGGAAACAGAAACTTTGGTTCTTAATGCCGAAACTAAAATTAATGCCAAAGAATATGAGATATTTACTAATTTAAGAGAGTCCATTAAGGAGCATATAAGAAGAATTCAGGAGACATCAAAGGCTGTTGCAACTTTAGACGTGCTAGCTTCCTTTGCAGAAAGCAGTCACCTTTACGGATATATAAGACCGGAAATGTATGACGGCGATGAAATTCTCATTGAAAAAGGACGACATCCTGTAATTGAACAGATAATTGATGACGGTGTTTTTGTTTCAAATGATCTTTATATGAATAGAGATGATTCATCCATGCTTCTAATTACTGGCCCTAATATGGCTGGTAAATCAACATATATGAGGCAAAACGCTCTTATAGTGCTCATGGCTCAATCAGGATGCTTTGTTCCATGTGACAAGGCTAAAATCGGCGTTGTGGACAGGATATTCACAAGAATAGGTGCCAGCGATAATCTTGCCGGCGGGCAGAGTACATTTTATGTTGAAATGAGCGAGCTTTCATATATTCTTGATAATGCAACTTCAAAAAGTCTGGTTATTTTAGATGAAATTGGAAGGGGCACTAGCACCTATGACGGACTTTCCATCGCTTGGGCAGTAGTTGAGTATTTGTGTCGTTCGGATAGAAAAATAAGAACACTGTTTGCATCCCATTATCATGAACTTACAGTTCTAGAGGATAGTGTATCCGGCTTTAAAAACCTAAATGTCGAAGTAGCTGAAGAAAACGGTGATGTAGTATTTTTGCATAAGATTATTGAGGGTAGTGCATCAAGGAGCTATGGTATTCATGTGGCTAAGCTGGCCGGTGTTCCAAAAGAAGTCCTTGAAAGAGCACAGGATAAATTAAACGATCTTGAAAACTCATCCCGTGCTGTTACTTTTCAAGACGGAGAACAGATAACATTTAATCTATAGGTAAAAAAATGATAAGAATTTTAGATAAAAGCACATCTGATAAAATTGCGGCAGGTGAGGTTGTAGAAAGACCTCTCTCAGTGGTAAAGGAGCTTGTGGAAAACTCCATTGATGCAGGTGCAAAAAAAATAGTCGTTGAAATTAAGAACGGCGGAAAATCATATATTAGAGTAACTGATGACGGCTGCGGTATAGCAGCAGATGAGTGTGAAAAAGCTTTTATGCGACATGCTACATCCAAGATTATCAATGCAGAGGATTTGAATTCAATCAGTACATTGGGATTTCGAGGGGAAGCCCTTGCAAGCATCGCTGCAATTTCAAGGACTGAACTTCTTACTAAGCCAAAGAAATCAAAAACCGGAAGTAAACTCATTATAGAAGGCGGTCAGATAATCGAAAACACTCCTGTAGGCTGTCCTGATGGAACAACCATGGTAATTCGTGATTTATTTTTTAATACACCTGCAAGACTTAAATTTATGAGAGCAGATAGTGCTGAAAGTAGCTCTGTAATTGAATTTGTCACAGATATTGCTTTGGCTTATCCGGACATTCGCATACAGATGATTAACAATGGCAAAATACTCTTTGCAACAAACGGCAGAGGAAATAGAGGCCAGACCATAGCAACTTTAACTAGTTCTATACTGGCAGATAAGTTAATTCCATTTATCTACGAAGAAGAAGGAATCACCGTGGAAGGCTATGTTTCAGGTCCTGGTGAAAGCAGAAGTTCTCGTAAAAATCAGGTGTTCTTTGTAAACGGCAGAGTTATCGATAGTAAAGTTATAGAAAAAGGGATTAACAGGGCATACAGCGACAGACTCTTTGAAGGCAGATTTCCAATATGCTATTTATTTATAACGGTTTCTCCAGAAAGAATGGATGTGAATATTCATCCTAATAAGCGACAGGTACGCTTTTATGATGAGGATGCTATTATCAATACCGTAAGAAAAGGTATAATTACAGCATTGGACTCTAAAGAAGCTGTCCCAACCATAAAAGAAAAAACAAAACCATATAATAAAATTGAAAATAAAAACGATAATCCTAAAGAAGTAAGAGATGCGGTTGACATAAATAGTTTATTGTCTAATTACGAGCAAGCAAAGGAATCAAATAAAAATATATTTGAACAAAATACAGTTGAAACTCCTAAAGAAAATGAGATAGTTGAAACGCAGGAGCAGATAAAAATAGCAGTACAAGAGGAAATATCAAAACCTATTTTTACCGCTACAGAACCTAAAAGATTTGATTTCAGCAGTCTCCAAATTCACGGACAATTTTTCGGTACATATATTCAGCTTTCAGACGAGGCGACAATTTATTTTATAGATCAACATGCGGCACACGAAAGAATTTTCTTTGAAAAGCTTTTGAATCAATTTCAAAGTCGTGAAAAGCATAGACAGCCATTACTTATTCCTATCACCTTTGAAGTTTCCCATGCGGATAAGGAAATGGAGGATTTATGGCTTACCGTACTTGAAGATATGGGATTTTCCTTGGATGAATTTGGACCGTTATCCTACAGAGTTAGTGAAATTCCAATGTTTATGAGCATGTCTGAAGCAGAGGACTTTTTGTCTGAATTTACAGATGGCATTGGAACCTATGAAGATATAAGAGATAATAAAACTCTTGATAAAATTGCAACCAGAGCATGCAAGGCAGCTGTCAAAGCCAACGATTACCTATCAAAAGAGGAGATAAAGCAGCTTATTACAGACCTGGATAAATGTAATAATCCTTTTTCTTGTCCCCACGGCAGGCCAACTTTTATCAAAATAACTAAAAGTGATTTAGAGAAGAGATTTAAAAGAATATGAATAAAATAGTTGTAATCGCAGGGCCCACTGCTGTAGGTAAAACTGAATATGCAATTAGAGCAGCTCAAGCTTTTAACGGTGAAATAGTATCCTGCGACTCAATGCAGTTATATAAGTATATGGATATAGGATCAGCTAAACCAACCATTGAGGAGCAAAAGGCTGCACCTCATCATCTTGTTGATATAATAGATCCAAGAGATGACTTTTCAGTGGCAGAATATCAAAAGCTGGCTAAAGATAAAATCTTGACACTGCTAAAGGAAAATAAACTTCCTGTAATAGCAGGGGGCACAGGCCTATATCTAAATTCCATTTTATATGATATGGATTTCGGTGGTGGCGTCGCTGATAATGAGATTAGAAAAAAATACGAAAAAATAGCCAAAGAGCTAGGCAACGAAGAACTCTTTAAAATGCTACAACAAGCTGATCCAGATGCTGCCAAAAGACTTCATCCAAATAACACTAAAAGGATTATACGGGCTCTTGAAAGCATAGAAACAGGCCATGAGGGTATCAAGTCCTTCAATGAGGTTTCTGTTAAAGCCTCTGAGTATGAAGCTATCCTTATCGGTCTTACGCGAGATAGGCCAGAACTGTATGACCGTATCAATCGTCGTGTAGATATCATGATGGATTTAGGTCTTGTGGATGAGGTGAGAAAGCTTATGTCCATGGGATTGGATGCCGACAGTATTTCAATGAAAGGGATTGGATACAAGGAAACAATAGGATATCTGAACGGTGAATATGATATTAATGAAGCCGTACGACTTATAAAGCGAAACAGTAGGCGTTATGCCAAGCGTCAGCTTACATGGTTTAAGCGATACGATGATATGAAATGGTTTAACCTTTCCTACGAAGAGGTGGGTGATATGTTATCATGGCTGGAAAAAAGAATATAAAAATACACAACAAAAGCGACAAACCTGATAATATCGTACTTAAAGAGCAAGAAATAATCTTTAGGTGCGAAGATATAGAAAATCGCCTTCCGCGATTCTTGCGTGGTTATTTCATCTATCTTAAGGGGAATGTGCTTCCAATGACAAGACTTGCTTATCTTGGTGATGTACTGTTCTTTTTTGAATATCTTGTCAATGAAACCGATTTAACTTCAGCTGATAATCCTAAAGATGTTACTCTTTCGGAATTAAATAATATTAAAGCAGTGGATGTAAATATTTTTATAGATTACTGCAGAAGATACACTAAAGAAAAGGAAAACGGAATTTACATATACGAAAATAACAATAAAACACTTGCTAGAAAAAAATCTTCCGTTTCTGTAATGTTTAAACAGCTGTACAGAGATGAACTTTTGGATAAAAACATAACCGATGGTTTTGACCCAATACGCGTACCTAAAGCTCAGGAGAGAGAAATCAAAGCACTACAGGATAATGAAGTTATGGTCATGCTGGATGCGGTTAGCACTGGTAACGGTCTTACCAAAAAAGAACATCAGTATTGGGAAAAAACAAAAAAAAGAGACAAAGCAATACTTATTCTTTTTGTTACCTACGGGCTGAGACTTTCTGAGCTTCAACAGCTTAATGTCTCCTCATTCAACTTTACCAGAGGAGAATTTAAAATATATCGAAAACGTGACAAAGAATCGGTTATGCCTCTTAATAAGTCGGTAACAGCTGCCGTAGAGGACTATATTTTAAACGAGAGAAAGGAAATAGGAGATATCGTTGATAAAGACGCTCTATTTCTTTCCCTACAGGGCACAAGAATGAGCTCAAGACAGATAAGAACACTAGTTAAAAAATATACCTCCATAGGAATGCAAACATCTAGATCCGGCGGTTACAGTCCTCATAAACTCAGGGCAACAGCTGCTACAAGTCTTATCGGAAGAGGAAACTCCATATTTGATGTCCAGGCTCTTATGGATCATGAACAAGTTACAACTACACAGCTTTATGCTGCCCATAAGGCCAATGTAAAAAGAGATCTTGTAAATAACATGGAATGGGAAATAGAAAGAACCGATAGTAATAAGCAAAAGGAGAGATAAAATATGAAGGCTGATACATTTGCCTTTTTAAAACAGGAATTTGGTATTGACGAAAAAGTCCTCAAAATCGTTGAGGAAGCTGAAAATGACATAGAACAGGGCTTTAAGGAAACAGACGATATAACTGTTCACAATCAGTATAAAGTGCTTAAAGCCTTTCAGAAAAACAGAATTTCAGATATGCATTTTGGTTGGAATACAGGCTACGGTTATGATGATGCCGGAAGAGATGCCATCGAAAGGGTATATGCGGATATTTTTGGATGTGAAGCGGCCCTTGTAAGAACACAGATAGTAAACGGCACCCACGCCCTTAGTTTGACTCTTTCGGGCATACTTCGCCCCGGAGATGAAGTGATTTATATTTCCGGTAGACCTTATGATACTTTGGAAGAAGTTATAGGCATAAGAGGAGAGGGCATGGGTTCTCTCAAGGAATTTGGAATCTCATATAATCAGGTTGAGCTTAAAGACAATAAACCAGACATAGAGGGAATCAAAAATGCAATAACAGATAAAACCCGAATGGTGTGCCTACAAAGAGCCACAGGATATGCCTGGAGAAATGCTCTTACCATAGATGATATAAGAGAATGTGTAAAAGCTGCAAAATCTGTAAAAAATGATATTATTTTCATGGTTGATAACTGCTACGGTGAATTTCTAGATATACTTGAACCTACAGATGTTGGAGCAGATGTTATGGCTGGATCTCTTATTAAAAATCCAGGAGGCGGACTTGCTCTTTCTGGCGGATATGTCGTAGGTAAAAGAGAACTCATTGACAAGATTTCATATAGACTCACTTGCCCTGGTATTGGTGGAGAATGTGGTCTTACCTTCGGACAGAGCAGGGCTATGCTACAGGGGATATTCATGGCGCCAAAAATCGTTAATGGTGCAATTAAAGGTGCTATGCTGTGCGGTAGGGTATATGAAAAACTCGGCTTTGACGTTTGCCCTCGTCCTGAAGATAAAAGAAGTGATATAATACAAAGTGTAAAACTCGGCTCAAAGGACGCTGTGGTTGCCTTTTGTCAGGGAATACAGAAAGCTGCACCTATCGATGCCCATGTAACTCCTGAACCTTGGGATATGCCGGGTTATGAGGACAAGGTAATTATGGCAGCGGGAGCCTTTGTACAGGGCTCTTCCATAGAGTTATCAGCTGATGCTCCAATAAGAGAACCTTATATCGTATATTTCCAGGGTGGTCTCACTTACGAACATTCCAAATTTGGAGTTATTAAGTCGTTACAGGAATTAAAAGACAGGGGTCTTATAAGTCTATGAGCATATTCAAAAATGCAAAAAACAGTAAAAAATCAAAAATAGTATTGGCCATTGTTAAGTTTGCAATACTGATTCTTATTCTTGTTGGAATTCCGCTTTATTTCTACTTTTTCCAAAAGGATTTGATAGATCAGATGTCAAGCTTAGAAAGCGTACAGGAGCTTTTTAATGCAAACAGAAATTATACTGTATTTATAATTATTGCAGCTCAGTGC